>SXGT01019051.1_pt1 | contig 18459 bp, 19 predicted proteins | sample 3176221 | NCBI WGS metagenome assembly SXGT01 (sample SAMN11356862, study PRJNA531348) | freshwater metagenome | isolation source: freshwater sample F1-120 | place: China: Fuxian Lake, Yuxi | collected 2017-12-25
CGACGTTTTATCAATCACAATAACTGGCAAGGGTGGTCACGCCTCTGAGCCTTTTAGAACTCTCGACCCGATACCCGTGGCGTGCGAAATAGTTCAGGCACTTCAAATGATGATTACTCGGCGTATTGAAACTTTTGATCCTGCAGTTGTCACGATCACAAAACTCGTGGCTGGCACGACAACAAATGTGATCCCTGAATCGGCATTGATTGAAGGGACAATTCGTGCGGTTAGCGAAAAGACCCGCAATAAAGTGCACGATTCGATTCGTCGTGTTGCCGAGGGGATCGCTACCGCGTATGAAATGCAAGCAGCGGTCGAGATCAGAATCGGCTATCCAGTGACCGTGAACGACGCACCAAGCACAGATTTCGCACTCGAAGTTGCTGAGTCGGTTCTCGGCGAAGGCAAAGCGGTGCGCATGCCGTCGCCAATTATGGGCGCCGAAGACTTCAGTTATGTTCTAAATAAAATTCCGGGTGCGATGGTATTTCTCGGTGGCACACCCGAAGGCGTGAACCCAATGACAGCGGCGCCGAATCATTCGAACCGTGTGATGTTCGAAGAGTCGGCAATGGCTCATGGTGTTGCGTTGTATGCGTCGCTGGCACTGCGCACACTCGGCGTAACGCTGAACTAACAGATGCGCCCACTTGAAGGAGTTCGGGTTCTCGACTTCACGCGAGTCTTATCTGGACCACATGCGACACGAATGCTGTGTGATCTTGGTGCTGATGTAATCAAAGTAGAACAACCCAGTGGTGATTTGACCCGGTTTTCAAGTCCACGCATCAATTCGAACGCAACTTATTTTATTCAGCAAAATGTTGGCAAGCGAAACATCTCACTTGACTTAACCAAGCCTGAGGCGGTTGATTTGATCACACAACTAGTCGACAAGTGCGATGTTGTGATTGAAAACTTTCGACCTGGCGTAATGAAACGAATGCAACTAGATCAACAAACTTTGCGCGCCAAGAATGCGCGACTCATTTATGCTTCAATAACCGGCTACGGCAACACTGGCCCGTGGGTTGATCGTCGAGCCTATGCACCAGTTATAAACGCCGAGATGGGATTAACGAAGCGCCAAGGTGATGCGCGTGGTGGCGAGTATGCAAATGACCCGTTCAGCCATGGCGATGTATACACGGCAATCGAGTGTGCAAGCGCGATTTTGGCGGCACTGTTTCAGCGCGAGCGCACGGGCGAAGGGCAATATATAGATTTATCAATGGCGCAGACTTTGCTCTATGTCAACGAACACGCTCACGATGCACTCTGGGATCAACCTGTCTCGCCAGATTCAATTCGTTCGTTTCGCCCCGAAGACTACCCGGTACTGACCACGGCCGATGGTGTCACATCGGTTGTTAGTGGTCATCCAGCCGAGCGTGGAACATTTGACTTCTTTGTTGCGGCGATGAAGAAGCCACATCTGCTCGGCGACCCGCGTTTCAAGACCGTCGAAACACGTCTCGCGAACTTAGATGTGCTGATGAAACTGATTGAAGACTGGGCAGAAACGATCTCAACTGCTGACGAACTTGAAACAGAACTAGCCAAGCACCAGTTGGCGATGGGTCAATTGCGTAGCGTCAGAGAAGTTGCGCAAACTGATTGGGCCAAACAGCGCAACGCATTTATCGAAGTCAGCGATCGCGGCACTGGCAAGATCAAACTCCCGAACTCGCCATGGATTTTCTCTGGTTCAGATACATCAACTCGGGGTGTCGCTAAATATCGCGGCGAGGACAATGGTGCTGTTTTTGGCGAACTGCTTGATCTGTCAGAACAACAAATTAAAGATCTATATCAACGCGAGGTTTTGTCACAACGCCTGCCGGATAAAAACAGGTAACGAACTTACTCCTACCGACCCGAGTGACCGAACCCACCACCACGATCGTCTCCTTCAAGTTGTTCGACAACTTGCCAAGTTGTTGCCACGACTTCTTGAATGACCAACTGCGCAATGCGATCACCGCGAGTTACTTTGTAATCCGTGGCTGAATCAGTATTGATCATGATCACCTGAAGTTCGCCGCGATAACCGCTGTCGATGATGCCGGGCGTGTTGACAAGGGTGACGCCATGTTTTAATGCGAGTCCACTGCGCGGCACTACTTGTCCAAAAAAACCAACCGGTATCGCTACTGCAACACCGGTTGGCACGAGTGCCCTGCCACCATGTGCGGGCAAAATAATGTCGATGCGCGCGTGCAAGTCGATGCCGGCATCGCCGATGTGGGCTGCTGCCGGCAGTGGAAGATCTAAATCGAGACGTTGTATCGGTACAAAAACTTTTTCATTTGGGTCCCGATTTGCCATACTTGATATTAGAACCCGACGATAGAGCCCCGCTATAGATACTGAAAGTGCGCAGACGCCGCAAAACGAATAGATTGCTTGTCGTGCTTGTATGGATGGATCTTGAGATGACGGGTCTTGACCCCGCGACCGAAGTAATTGTTGAAATTGCCTCGTTGATCACCGATGACGAATTAAATGTTATTGCTGAAGGACCGGATCTGGTTATTTCTCAACCTGAAACTGTACTTGCGGCGATGGACCCGTTTGTAGTTGCGATGCATACGACTTCTGGTTTACTGACTGCAATTCGCGAATCAACGATCACTCTTGACCAGGCTGGCGCGCAAACGCTTGAGTTTATAAAAAAATATATTCCTGAACCACGCGCAATACCACTGTGCGGAAACTCAATCGGTACTGATCGCAGATTCTTGGCTAAATATTTGCCCGAAATTGAAAATTATCTGCACTACCGTAGCGTCGACGTTTCGACGATCAAAGAACTTGTGAAGCGTTGGTATCCAGGACTCGAAATAACTCGACCAACTAAATCTGGCACACATCGAGCATTGGACGATGTACAAGAAAGTATTCGCGAACTAAAGTTTTATCGCGAAAATGTTTTTAAAGAAATCACTGTTACTCAAAAATAACTTCGGTAACGGCTGCGACTTCGCCGTCATCAAGCACATGTCGCAACACGACACGACCGTCTAGTTTTTGCGTTACGATTCGCACTTTGTCACCTGAATCAACTGCGCCGTGATGTTCAATTGTTGCCCGAAGTGGCGCACGCTGGCCAGAGTTCGCACCTATATATTCTTCAAGAACCTCCCAATATGCGGCGTTATTGAGATGACCAACTGCATCCATGTCGCTGAATCGAATTGGCCAGTCTTGTGATGTCGCGTTGTTACTCGCCAAATCTGGCAAGTTTCTGCCAATTTCTAGTCGCGACGAAATCTTTCTACCGTTTGTTGCCGATGACAGCAATTCGGTCAAATCTTTCGACAATGCCACGGGCTTCATCGTTTTGAAATCAACTCGCACCCACAGAGCCGCTGTCTCAATAACGACCTCACCAGCACACTTAATTTGCGTGCGCCGTTCTGCCCAGTGCGAGCCCAAGGCGCCACACCAAGTCGTGAGGAAAATCTCGTCCAAATATTTGGGAAACGCAGTGACCCACATTTGCGTCCGTCGCACAACCCAAGAATGTGGCTCGCTGTAGTTTCCATCTAGCGAATCATCCGTCGCAATGTCCTGTAAATACCGAGCAACGGCGTCCAGGCGTACTCGTCCCTTTGGTGTTACATCACCGAGCCGCACTTTGCGAGATGTCGAAAAATTGCGACCTGATTGCGAAAATGGGCTCGGCAATGACCCTGGTTGACTGCCTTGTGACATGATAAAACCCTAGCCAGTATTGGGTCTCCTGGGCTTTTCGTGGTTGTCAAATTAAATCGCTTGGAAACTGAGCCAAGTTATGGTTTCATAGATACCTGATGTTCGCAAAACTCTCTGACCTTTTGGCAATGGCCAACATGCGCGTTGTTAATGCGCGCACGATTAATTTTGTGCAAACCTCGAGTAAATCTCGCTGGTTTAGCACGGCGAAAAGTTTCGTTGATTATTCAACCAAACAGTCGACCCGACATCTCGGGATGCATCTGACGTAAAAGATTTCACGTCGGAGAGATCCACGAGACCGTCGGGTGAAAACCCGGCGGTCTTTTTGTTTTTCCGGCGTGAAGCCAAATTGGCTAAATCAATTAATAAACAGGCAACAAACAACCAATGAAAGGAAGAAAAATGACACTGTTAGACACACAAATCACTGAACCCCAGGCGAGCAAAAACTTTAAACTCGCAATCGACGATAAACCAGAATTCGTGCTTTCCGCGATGCGTTGCAACGACGGCAACGGAACATTGTCGTATTTGTTCTTCTCGGAAGAATTCGTCGACATGGCACGCGCCAAGGCGATTTGCGCTAGGTGTACAACCAAGGCCGAATGCCTTGCAGGTGCACTTGATCGCAGCGAACCATGGGGCGTTTGGGGTGGCGAACTAATTGAAGAAGGTCGCATACGCACAACAAAGCGTCCGCGCGGAAGACCTGTGACAAAATCTCATGCGGTGTTAATGATCACCGAAGTGCCTCTCCCCGGGCACTGGGTTGCTTAACTGCGCTAGAAGTGCGCGTTCTGGTGGGTGGCAAAAGCAGTCGGTAGTCTGCTTTCGTGCCTGCCAGAACGCGTCTTGTCAAACAAGCACTGATAAGTTTCGCAATTATTTTTTTGGGATTTCTCGTTGCTCGCACAATCAACAGCACCGGAACCCCAAGTTACGAATTATCAAATTCAGTCGATCTTTCAAAAGATGGCATTGCCACCAATAATCGGCTTACGGGTCAGCGACTGCCGAATATCGAGCTAGAAGAAGTCACCGGCGAAAAGATTTCTACGCGAAGTCTGTTCGGCGCACCACTGATTCTTAATATTTGGTATTCAACATGTGAGCCGTGCCGTCGCGAGTTGCCCGTGCTCGCCGGCGCCGCCATGCAATATCGCGACCAAGTGCGGTTTGTCGGCGTGAACATTAAAGACTCGGCAAGTGTCGCCGAAAAATTCGCCGCGCAATACGGCGTCAAATTTGAACTGCTGTTGGACATAAACGGGCAATTCATCTCTCAATTAGGTATTGCAACCGCGCCCATGACTTTGGCTGTTGATGCGCAGGGCAAAATTATTGAGCAAATAGCGGGCGAAATCAGTGCGAGCAAACTGGACGAACTCGTGTCAGAGTTATTAAAATGATTTTGGCTATTGAAGGCAACTTTGCCTACTCGTTTATCTTGGGCGTGTTGGCGGCTGTCAACCCATGCGGTTTTGTTTTGTTACCGACATATTTGATCTTCTTTTTGGGTACCCGTGAAGAACCGAACTTAAAAACAGGCGAACGACTGCGACGCGCACTAGTCGTTAGTTCAGGAATCTCAATTGGCTTTCTTGCAATATTTTTCGTCATTGGTGTGATCTCTCGATTATTTACCCAATGGATCGAACTGAACGCAAAATATGCATCACTGGCGATCGGCATAGTTCTGGTTATCGGCGGTGCACGCATGCTGACGGGTTGGACACCAAAATTCACCGTACCTCAAATAGGTGGCTTGCAAACAAAAACTTTTCGCGCGACGGTTGTTTATGGCGTGGCGTATGCGGTGGCATCAATCGGTTGCACCATTGGTTTTTTAACTACCGCCGTGTTCGGCTCAATCGCTCTGCATGGTTTTGTTTCGGGTGTGCTCAGCATTTTGCTTTATGGGTTAGGAATGGCGATGTTGGTCACTGCGCTAACAGTGAGTTTGGCATTCGCCAAAACTGGCATCCTGACAATTATCAAAAACCGATTACAACTAATTCAACGCCTTAGCGCAATATTTGTAACGCTAACGGGAATCTATTTGGTGTTTTATTGGTATGCGGCAATCAGCGAAACACGCTCTGCAAGTTTTGTCGCCCGAATCGAGCGTTGGCAAACGAGAGTTGCATCGTTTCTGCAACAACAAGGTGCGTTTCGCTTGGCAATGGTACTGACGGTTGTTGTGACCGCAGCGATGGTCGCAAGTCGACGCAATAAACGGGCATCATCATGATGTTTGCCAAACTTCTGGCCCATCCAGATGTAAAAGAGGTTGTTGAATTACGCGGCAAATTTGGCTTTATGGCATATCACGGTGGCGGATTAGAACATCTCACCGATGTCATCGCACAAAAGTCTGCCGAGCAATCAAATTCGTCATACTACGGGGTGCACCAGCCCCGCGGTTTGAAATGGCATGTGCCATCCCATGAGGTATCGCCAGACTTTTCAACTTCTTTGCAGAGTTTTATCAATCATGTTGACATTGTCGTCACGATTCACGGCTTTGGCCGAGAGGGGTTTTTTACTTCGCTTCTTTTGGGAGGACGAAATCGAAATTTAGCGGGGCACATGAGCACGCACTTGAAGCAGCATCTGCCGATGTACGAGATCTGTGACGATCTAGAGACGATCCCATCTGACTTGCGCGGCCTGCACGATGATAACCCGGTTAATCTGCCGCGACTAGGCGGTGTTCAAATCGAGTTGCCGCCCCGGGTGCGTGGTGTTGGCAGATTCTGGAAAGACTGGGTTGGTGATGGTTTGACGCCACACACAGAATCACTGATTAAAGCGCTGGTTTCTAGTTCTAAATCTTGGCAGAATCAAAAATAATTAAGGAGCAAGACGCTCGACTCGCCACGGCGAATCACTGGCCGAGCGCGTATAGACGAAACGATCGTGCAAGCGACTCGGTCGGCCTTGCCAAAACTCAATTACAGTCGGCGCGATGCACCAGCCACCCCAGGTTTCAGGTCGCGTGACTGGTTTGTCGCTAAATTTTTCACGAACTTCAATCAGCCGCTTTTCAATAAAACCGCGATCTGGGATTACTTGTGACTGTGGAGACGCCCACGCACCGATTTGTGACTCGCGTGGTCGTGATGCAAAGTATTCATCGCTTTGCTGTTCTGAAACTCGTTGTACGGTGCCACGAACTCGCACTTGTCGATGCAAATCAAGCCAGGCAAAAACCGCGCTAGCCACTGGATTTGTGATTAGTTGCAAACTCTTTGCGCTGCCGTAATTCGTGTAAAACACAAAGCCATTTTTGTCAACACCGCGTGCCAGCACGACGCGTGAATCGGGCGACGAGTTTTTATCAATTGTCGACACAGTCATCGCGTTTGGTTCTGCAACCCCTGCTTTGGCTGCTTGTTCGTACCAAAGATTCCACTGCACAATTGGGTCACCATCTAAATCGGTGCGTTCTAAACCCGCGGTTTCGTATTGCACGCGACGATCACGCAAACTCATGGTTTGGCTCGTGAACTGGCTGAAATTACTTTGGCCCCGCGCATATAGGGTCGCAAAACTTCGGGTATCGCCACTGAACCATCAGCCTGTCGAAAGTTTTCAAGAATCGCCGCCCACACGCGGGGCACTGCCAGTGCCGAAGCATTTAGCGTGTGTGCGATTTCGCTGCCTTTTGCACCGGCATGCTTGCAACGAATGTCGGCGCGACGGGCTTGATAGTCGCTGAACCAACTGATTGAACTTACTTCTAGCCATTGATCGCAACCAGGTGCATAAACCTCGATGTCAAAACTGCGGTGGTGCGATTGACCGAGATCACCGGTGCAAATTTCGAGCACTCGATACGGCAAACCCAGTGCAGCAATTGTCGCTTCAACGCGAACTGTCAATTCTTCGAGCATCTCTGGCGCTTGCTGCGCCGTGGTCAAAGCCAAGATTTCTACTTTGTCGAACTCGTGTGTGCGTAACATTCCGCGCGTGTCACGACCAGCAGAACCAGCCTCGCGTCGAAAGCACGAGGTATGCGCCATATATCGCAATGGCAGATCTTGAGCGTTAAGTATCTCGGATGCGTGCAAACTTGTCAGCGGGACCTCGGCAGTGGGTATGCACCACAAATCGTCGCGCTCGATAGCAAATGCATCGTCGGCAAACTTTGGCAACTGGCCTGTTGCCGTGAGTGTGCTCGTTAAAACCAAACTGGGTGGACGAATTTCTTCAAACGCATCAGCATTGCGGTCGAGTGCAAGTTGGCATAATGCTCGAGCCATCGTCGCGCCGAGACCGCGTTGCATCGTGAACATTGAGCCGCTTATTTTTGTGGCTCGCTCACTGTCAAGAATGCCCAAAGCCACACCTGTCTCCCAATGCGGTACGCGTTGATAATCAGCGAATCGCGCCGGCATCTGTAACGGCCCTTTGACGACTTTGTTGTCTTTGTCGTTGTTGCCGTCACTGACTTCTGGGTGTGGGAGATTTGGAATCGTCAACAATATTTCGCGAAGCGTAGAACTAACTTCGTCATATTCGCTGGCCAATTTCTTTTCTGCTTCGCCAAGCGCGCGACTCTGGGTCATCAATGCATCAGCGCCAGACTCATCTTTGTTTCGACGCATGGTCGCCACATCTTTAGAAATGCCGTTGATTTGTGCTCGGTTCGCATCTCGCTCGTTGGTGATATCGCGCAACCTGGCATCAAGTTGTTGGGCCTGCTCAAGATCGTGAATTAATGCCGGTTTGGCGCGCCGCGCCATCGCCGCTTTTACAAACTCTGGGTCTGAACGAAGCAATCGGACGTCAATCACACCCTCAGATTAGCCGTTAGATGTCGGTGAAGTCCTGTGAATTGCGTACTGTAATGGTGATGAATATCTTAAGTCAGTCGCACGAAGTCGCAATCAGCGTGCGCGACCTTGTCGTTGACTACAAACAAGTGCGTGCTGTCAACAAAATTTCATTTGACGCCAAGGCTGGCCAAGTAACCGTCGTAATTGGCCCCAATGGTGCCGGCAAAACAAGCACGATGGAGGTGTGCAGTGGGGTGCGCACAGCCACGAGTGGCAAAGTGAGCGTGCTCGGGCTTGATCCTAAAAAAGATCGAAGCAAAATTAATTCGCAGATTGGCGTGATGTTGCAAGACGGTGGGGTCTACCCGAGTGCGCGAGTATTTGAAATCGCCCAGCACTATTGCAATCTCTATGGCAATCGCACAACCGCCGACAAACTTATCGAAATGGTCGATCTAAATCGACAAAAAAAGACATCATGGCGCAAACTTTCGGGTGGTGAAAAACAACGGCTGTCACTGGCGCTTGCACTTGCGGCCAAGCCACGAGTTGCTTTTTTAGATGAACCGACTTCGGGTGTCGACATTTTCGGGCGAGACTTAATTCGAGACATTGTGCGACAACTTGCCGATGATGGCTGTGCAGTAATAATGGCGACACACGAACTCGATGAAGCACAAAGAGTCGCAGATCATGTGTTGATGTTTCAAGATGGCAATCTGTTGGCTAATGCGCCATTGAATGAACTGCGCGCTTCGGCTGAAAACAATCAAACTCTCGAGGATATCTTTCGAAGTCTCGCCAGCAACTCGTTCAAATCGCGAGAAGCACAATGACAATTTTTTATTCGCAACTGCGCCAAGAACTAACCGTGATGGCACGCAACGGTGAACAGTTGCTGTTGCTGGTCGTAATACCCGTAATGCTTTTGGTATTTTTTTCGCAAACTGATTTTTTGCCAAATGGTAACGAAAACAAAATCAACTTTTTAATGCCGGGTATTTTAAGTCTGGCCGTGATGTCTACGGCGATGGTCAGCCTGGGTATCGCCACTGGATTTGAGCGTAGTTACGGTGTGCTGAAACGACTCGGCACGACTCCGCTTGGCACGCGACGATTGGTGTTGGCCAAAGTTGCCGCAATTTGTGTGATTGAAGTCGCTCAACTTCTGTTGTTGATTATTGTGGGTCAGTTGTTGGGCTGGAACCCGAGTCGAATCAACTTGGCACAAATTTTGGTGTTGTTATTGATTGGCACAAGTTGTTTTGTGGGCATCGGTTTGACGCTTGCCGGTCGACTTCGCGCTGAGTTCAACTTGGCGGCACAAAATGGTTTATATCTTGTGCTGTTGTTGCTGGGTGGCATATTTATTTCAAACGACGAATTGCCAAAGATGCTTGGCGATGTTGCACGATTCTTGCCCAGTTCGTTGCTCAGCAGTTTGTTGCGAAGTTCTTTCAACAGCAACGAACTAGTAATTACCGATGCGATTGCTCTATGCAGTTGGGCCTTATCCGTATGCGCGTTAGCCGTGATCAGTTTTAAGTGGTCTGACTAACTTTTGATGTTTGGCTCTTTTGCTGGCGGTACGCGACCAAATGCATCAGTGACATCTTTGTAAGTCAAAACATCATCAACGGACGAGCCATTTCGATACGACTGATCTGCGGCAAATCCACTACTGAAGCGCTTGAAGAATAAAAACACGACAATCGACCACAAAAATACCGCCCCACCAGTTTTCATGATTGCGCCAGCGATCTGCTGGTCGGTCGTGACGGATAAACCCCACACTCGCACTGCGATGTCGTAGTGCTTATAAACGGCACCTTCGGCAAATGTCAACCAGGCTGCTGGCACGGTTGGTATAACCGACATTAAAAAGAGGTAGATCATTTTTCCGCCGGACTTTAATTGTCGTTGTGTGTCTGGTCCACAAATTGGCAGCCAAACAAGCAACGCAGTAACGACCAGCAGAATATGCAACGAATAATGCAACAGCCCATTCGTCACACTTTGATTGACCAATGCCGGAATGTGTGTGATCATCACCACAACATTGAACGCCACGCCAGCGATAACTGGTTTTGCAAGCCAGTTGATCACAGTTCGCGTTTTGCCTGTGCCAAACACGGCGTCGAACATCCATTTTGGAATTGCCAACAGAACTAAAGGCGGCATGAAATAGGACAGCACCATATGTTGAAACATGTGCATTGAATACAAATATTCTTCAGCCAGGTCGTGCACTGGCCAGTCCGAGCCGATCCATAACAATAAAATCCCGGCGACAAATGCGTTGCGTTGCTTGGTTGTGATCACTGGGCCTGATTTGACTACAACTGGACCAATTACGCGGACTGCATAAATATATGCACCGAGCACAAATGCCACCAACAGCCAGACTTCAGGGTGAGCCTGAAACCTCCATGGGCTTACAAGATCAGCACTTGTGGCGATCATAAATGTAAAATCAACTAATTATTGAATGAAAAATTTGAACGTCGCAAGAAACGCGGCGTACACACCGATAGCCAACGCAAGTCCGGCGTAAAACAAAAAACTGAACATCTTGTTGTCGAATTTCAGGTGCATGAAATAGCTGACGACCATCACGAATTTGATCCCCATCATGATCAACAGTGCTGGCAAGAACAGCACTCCAAAATCGACATAATAAGTTGAAACTTCAAGACCAGTAATTGCCGCCAAAATAATTGCGATGCGAATGTAGCCCGCGTCGCTCATGCCATGCTGTTTTTCGTGGGTTGTATCTGCTGTATTTGTAGTCATGATCAAACCGGAATCAGATAGACGAGTGTGAAGATGATGATCCAAACGATGTCGACGAAGTGCCAATAGAGGCCGATCATTTCAACGACTTCTGCTTTCTTGCCCGGCACAGAACTACGCTTCAAAATACCGACCAGCGACATCAACATGATGATGCCCACGGTTACGTGAACTCCGTGAAACCCGGTCAAGGTGTAGAAGCTCGAACCAAACAGACTCGTCGAAAAGCCAAGACCTTCTTTATAGAAAGCAGTGAACTCATAAACTTGTCCCCCTACAAAAGTGGCGCCAAGCAAGGCTGTGACAGTTAGCCACAAATTAGTTTTTCGATCGTCGTCTTTGTGTGCCGCGCTAACAGCCAGCACCATCGTCAACGAACTCATCAACAACACGAAACTACTGACGGACGTAAACGGAATGTCGAAAATCTGCGACGGTCGCGGACCACCTGTAACGCGGCCGCGATACAGCATGTAAGTAGATATCAAACCACCGAACAACAGGCATTCTGAACCCAAGAAGGCCCACATGCCGAGTTTGACATTTGAGATGCCAGTGCTACTGACATGGCCGAGTGCTGTATCAGTCATGGCTCGCCGCCACTTTGTCTAACCCTGCACCAGGAGCATTGTTCTCGAAATCAGAATCTGGTGCGGTGCTGGACTCGAGCGCCCAACCGTATGCAGCAAACAAAACAATCACGCCACCGATCACCGAGATCAAATGCGAATAAATGACCCCAAATGTGATCACTGGCAAGCCAAATGCCAACACGATTGGCCAATACGACGGAGACGGCATATGAATGTGTTTGTCGGCGTTGCGCTCTTGTTCGGCCATGATTTCTTCGGCAGTTCGAACCTGCGTCATCGTGTGAGTTGCGACATCTTCTTCGTATTTTTGATGGAAGAAATCGTCGAGGTGATGCACAGTTGGAATGACATCAAAGTTATGTTCTTTCGGCGGATTTGTCGTCATCCACTCGAGGCTGCGGGCATTCCATGGGTCGAGTGGCGCCTTTTGTGGATTGCGGGCCGTGATCACGACGTTGATCAAAAACATCAGAATGCCGACCGCAAGAATGAACGAACCGATTGATGCGACCAAGTTCCAGAAGGCAAAATTGAAGAAACCTTCTCCGGCTCGTGCTTCTGTCCACTGATACATACGACGCGGTTGACCTTGAAGACCAAGGATGTGCATCGGACCAAAAGTTAGGTTCAGACCAATGACCATCAGCCAAAAGTTCCAAGAGCCAAGTTTTTCGTTGAGCATCTTGCCAAAAACTTTTGGCCACCAATAATAAAACCCAGAGAAGATGCCTAACACTGCACCGCCGAACAACACATAGTGAAAGTGCGCGACGATGTAATAGGTATCGGTTTGCTGCGTGTCAGATGGTGCGACTGCGTGAGTCACGCCCGACAAACCGCCAACGGTGAACAGCACGATCAAACCAATTGAAAATTTCATCGCCGTGGTGAACCACAACTTGCCGCCCCACATCGTGAGTGTCCAGTTGATGATTTTGACGCCAGTTGGCACAGCAATCGCCATCGTCGTCAACGAGAACACGGCCACAGACACTGGCCCAAGACCCGAAGCGAACATGTGGTGAGCCCAAACGCCCCAACCGACAAAACCAATTGCCGCACCAGAGAACACAACGAACGGATAACCAAACAGTGGCTTGCGCGAGAACACCGGCAAAACTTCAGACACGATACCGAACGACGGCAAGATCAGGACATAAACCTCGGGGTGACCAAAAATCCAAAATAAGTGCTGCCACAAAAGCGGGTCGGCACCAGCGGCCACATCAAAAAATTGAGCACCAAAGTTTCGCTGAAACGAAAGCAAGAACAACGCTACGGTGATTACTGGTATTGCGAACAACAACAAGAACTGCACGACTGTGATCATCCATGTGAAGATCGGCATCCTCATTAGCGACATGCCAGGCGCACGCATGTTAAGAACCGTAATGATCAAATTGATCGCACCCGTCAGCGATGCAATGCCGGTGATCTGCAGACCAAGTGCCCAAAAGTCGACACCGTTTGTCGGTGAGAAGACAGGGCCAGAGTTCGGCGCATACATAAACCAGCCGCCGTCGGCTGCTCCACCCAAGAACCACGCCAAGTTTAGGAAGATGCCACCAAACAAAAACGCCCAGAAACCAAAAGCATTAAGCCGCGGAAAAGCCACATCCCGTGCACCGATTTGTAACGGTACGAAATAGTTGGCGAAACCTGCCGCCATTGGCATGACGAACAAGAACACCATCGTTGTTGCGTGCATCGTAAACATTTGGTTATATAGATCGGCGTTGAGTACTTTGCCATTTGGCGCCGCAAGTTGCAATCTAATTAATAGTGCTTCGACACCACCGACAATAAAAAAGAACATGGCGGCGACGGCGTACATGATGCCGAGTTTTTTGTGATCAACAGTAAACACCCACGAGCGCCAGCCAGTTGCAGCAACGGGGCGCTTGAGGACACCGTAAGTCGTTGTTGGGGTGACGATTGCTGGCAATGTTGGTGCTGGGCGTTCGATGATGGCCATGGTTGTTCTCTTTTTCTAGGGTTACTTCAGGGTTACGAGGTAGGCAACAAGTTTTGTGATGTCATCTTCGCTTAGTGCCAGGTAAGGCATGCCGCGATATTTGCCACCACTTGCTGCTAGTTGCGTTGAATTTGCATACATCGGTTTGACCTCGGGTGCATTTCGCAACCAGGCTCGGAGGTCTTTTTGATTCAGACATTCTTCTGATACACCAGCAAGATATTTTGTGCCGACAACATCACTTGGCGCATTCCAGACTTCGTCGCGGCACTGCTTGGAGAGCAGATCGAACATTGCGCCTGCAAAAGTATTGCGCGACATTAAATGCGTCAAGTTTGGTGCGGCGCCAGACCAAACATTTTCATCGGGTGCCGCAATTGCTGGTGTGCCATCGGCGCGCATTAGACCGTTAACTTGGTGACAACGCACGCATTGGTTCAAAAACACTTCTTCGCCCTGTTGGGCCAGAGTTTCTTTGGCTGGCGCAACATACGGCGCTTGTTGATTGGCAACCCATTTGGCGAAATCTTCCTTGCTCAACGCCACTGCTTCCATCCGCATGTTCGCGTGCGACAGACCGCAGAACTCGGTGCATTGACCTGCATAAATACCTGGTTTGTCGGCTTCAAGACGCAATGTGTGAATCCGCCCAGGCACTGCGTCGCGCTTACCGTTTAATGCGGGTATCCAATATGAGTGGATGACGTCCCGACTAGTTTCGCGCAACAAAACTTTCGTGCCTACAGGCATCACGAGTTGACCCGAGGTGATGATCGGCTGGGTGATGCCAAATTCGTTTTGTGCGGGATAGTCGTATTCCCACCACCATTGTTGACCAGTGACGTTGATGATCATTTCAGTGTCATCGGTTTGCGCAAGTTTGAAAATTGCGCCGAAAGTAAACACAGAAACAACTGTAAGGATTAACGCCGGAATAACCGTCAAAGTTATTTCAAGAGCAGGTTTGCCGTGAGTTTGTTCTGGTATCGGTTGACCGCGGTCGCGATATTTGATCATCGTATAAATCACTGCGACTGCGACGATCAGACCAATGATGCCTGCAACCGCAAAAACGGGCTGTTGTAGATCGTCAATAAGTTTGGAGTTCGGGCCCTTCGGTTGCCATGTGTCTTGAGGTGCGTTAGTCGCACAACCTGAAACGGCGCCTGAGATACCCGCAACAACAACCAGCGGTTTAAAAACTTTTCGCGACACAACTCGAACGCTAGCGATAGTTGTACGAAGCCAATTGTCAAACTGCCTGCGACTCACGGCACAACCATCTCGATCTTTTTGTCTTCGGCACCTGCGATATACAAGTAATAAACGTTTTCAGCGCTGGACGGTTTGGCGATTTTCAAAGTCAGGCTTTGCTCGGCGCCCAGGGCAACTAGTTGAGTGCAAGTTTCGTTTTTATGTGATTCGCCATCGGTGGCTGTGCCGGCTACTTTGTCGCCAAGATGTGCAACAAGTCGAAACTCGCCCTTAGTAGCGTTGCGGAAAACAATGTTGGTTGAGTTAGCCCTTGCGACAGTTATTGACTTTTGTGCGCCGTTTACGCCCTGCACATTGGCGATGAGTTCGCCGTCTTGGTAAACAACGATTGCTGAAACCGAACTACGCAACGACAAAGTGCCTTCTGCGAGTTTGTCGAAATATTTCGACTCTTCGGGGCCACACTCTGCATGGGTGAAGTGTCCTTCGGCGGCGGCTTCGACAAGTTCTTCGCGCTCACCCGAAACTGCACTGGCCAAGCCGCCAGCAACCATGCCCAATGCGCCGAGCACACAAATCGCCGCACCGACCGAACGCTTGATGTTGGGCTTGATCGCAAATAAAACACCGCCAACCAATACGAGCGCACCAAAGATGATAAAAAGCGATGCGCCGGTTGTTTTGTTGACCGTAAGCATTATTCGAGAAAACGAATAAATAACAACACCCAGGCCGAGTGCAGCGAGTACCGGAAACTCAATTGGATTAAGTAATCGCTTGCGAGCGAGAGCATTGTAATTTGTATCTTTCGAAGCCCGTTCGCTCCAAGACTGCACCATCCATTCGGCAAGTGCAGCCAGCAAGACGATTGATCCTGCGAAAAAAACCAACGACGAAGTCACAAGACCGAGCGCAAGTAACACCACGCCAACGCCCGACACCAGTGGCCAAATACTTTGGGTCGCTAATTCGCTTGACGAGTCAGGAGTTGATGTTGTTGTTTGCCCATCACGAGTAGCAACAGCGATACCAGCCAAAAGTGCAGTCACGGTGATCAACATGCTGATCGCGACACCCGCAATGGCCACCTGATCTAGAACAAACAACGACATGATCAATGCCGCGATCGAAATCAATGTCACACCCAAGAAGTATTTAAAACCGGTCGAAAACATCATCCCTACTTTTGCACGTAGACAACGAACCACATCGTTGCAAAGATCACAGCGAGTGAATACCAATAAACGGCGTGGGCCATCACCAAATCGTGGTCGCTAAGACGACTAGCGAGAGATCTGAACATCGTCATCAGCGTGAAACCCAAACCGACAACTAAGAGCACTGTCATTGTGGCGGTTACTGCGTAAAACATCATCGTGTAACTGCTGTCGCGAACGCCGATATCCATCTGCACATAAACCGCGATTTGCGCGTTGATCAAAGCGATCTCCGTGAGCAATGCGACTCCAAGTGCGAGGGTCGTGTGCTTTGAGTCTGCACGACGCGAAGAATAAATCGCCCACTGCACCATGATGCAAGTGATTGCAATTGTCATCATCATCGTGTTCGTTGCAACCTCTGGGATCTTGATCTTTTCTGGTAGCCAATCGCGCAACATCTTGCTGCCGTCGGAAGACTCACGCAACGGTGCATTAGCCCTGAATTGCAACCAAATCGCGAGCATCGAACCGATCAACATTGCGCTGGCTGCCGACATTAAACCGCTTAAAACTAAAGCCTGACGACGCATGACAATTTTTGGTCCCGAGTTGAGTGCTGATGCGTTAGTGCTCATTGGTTAGTACTCACGAGTTTGCCTGAACCGTTTCAAAGATTTCTTCGTCGGCTATCTCTCCCGAACGCGATGATTTAACAACCAGACCGACGAAAGCAAGTATGAAAATCAAAAATATAGTTTGGCCAATTGCTGCGACGGAGTTCCAAATTTGGCTGTTGTCGCCCAAGTCGCCTGTCATGCGAGATGCAGGTTGGTCGGTGAAGCCCGCTATGTAATAGGGCAGAGCCGCCAATACGACACCGAGCACGCCGACCATTCCAAGACCGACGACCTGCATGGTTGGTATTTTTCGACCCCAAATTCTCGGGCCGAAATGAGTAATTGCTCCGAATGAACTCAGCACCACTCCATAGCCAACATAAACGAGTATTGCCTCATCAAAAACCGTGTTCGCCAATTTCAAATCGTTAATCCGCAACAAGGCGTTTCCGAGCATGCCGGTGAACACCATGCCGACGCCAAAGAATGCAAGAACAAACGCCGCGCTGGGCTTTGCTTTTTCATTTTTCATCGCCAACAAACACAAACCGAGCACGATCAATACACCGAGCATCGGAAGTGCGTTGAACATCAAAAATGGCAACAGACTTTTTACAACATCATTAAGTTCACCATCTAGTTGTAGTGAATAAAAAGATTGTGTCACCGTGCCGATCAACGCCGTGCTCATCACGCCGATTCCGATAAACAAGCCTCCGCGTAGTGGTTGCTTACCTTTGTTCATCGTTGCAACTATTTGCGCAAGTACGCCAAGACCTGAAATTGCCAGCAAAAATATTTGTGGTGAGGTGAGCGCCCAACCAATCCAAGCATTGATACCATCGGTTGCTCCAAATGTTGCTCGCTCGTAAGAGTGGTCGACTGCGACATAAATTAACGCCCCAGCCATAACTGGAAGTGTGAGAATAAGCGAAACGCTCATCACGAGTGATGACCAGACAAAAATCGGCGCATCCGTCAGGGTCATCCCGGCACGACGTGAAGTGAGAATTGTTGTCGCAATACTTGCACTAACGAGTAACAGCCCGGCAATTACTATTCCTAAGCCAAGAATAAACAGGTCAACCATTTGTGGGTCGCCGCCACCGGGGCCACCGTTGCCGATGTATGAGACACCGACAATCATCATTCCGAAAAACCAGAGGTATACACCGAACGCGGCCGCTCTCGCAAAAGAAAGAACCTGACTGCCGATTTGCATTGGCACAATTGCCGCAGCGATACCCAGTGTCATTGGCGCAATTGAACCAAAAATTAGTCCAACACGAAAAATTGAGAACAGTTGTGTCGCACTTGTTGAATCTATTAACTCACTTGCCGAACTAATTCTTTCGACACCAAGAACTATTCCAACTACGACAACAACGAGCGTCCATAAAACTGAAACAGAAACCATCAGACGACCAATTCGCTGACAATTTGTCGTCAATAACCAACTCAAAATTTTGTTAAAAAGACTCGTGTCAGAAACCGTGCCTAAATTGGGCATCGCAGAATTCACATCAATGGCGGTCATAACGCAGATAACGCTAACAGTTAAGCCCTTTGGCTTGGAAACTTCTTTATCGCACGAACTCGGCG
>SXGT01083092.1_pt1 | contig 18458 bp, 11 predicted proteins | sample 3176221 | NCBI WGS metagenome assembly SXGT01 (sample SAMN11356862, study PRJNA531348) | freshwater metagenome | isolation source: freshwater sample F1-120 | place: China: Fuxian Lake, Yuxi | collected 2017-12-25
GGACGGGGCGGCGGCGGTGGGGGGGGCGGCGGGGGCGGTGGCGGTGGTGGCGGTGGCAGGAGTTCCGGGTTTGGTAATTTTATGAGTGATATTATTGGTGGAAGCGGTATGGGCGGCGGCGGTGGCGGCAGAGGCGATAACGGTGCGTATATGCAGCAACGCCCCCCTCCTGCACCCATCGCTACAAAGGGTCCTCTTGCACCACCTCCGCCATCAAGACCTGGCGCATTGCCAAATAATAGACCAGACCTTAATTCTGGAATGTACGGTGGCGGCGGCGGTGGCGGTGGCGGTGTAGACATTCGCGACAATTACGTCAATCCGAATTCGTCATCGGATAGTCAGCGGTCAAAGCGCCCCGAGATGAAGGGACCATCTGCTGATGTGTCTGATATGATGTCGCGGCTTAAAACGAAGACAATCAATATTCAGCCGTCGGCGATGTCTGGAAACGCGACCAGCGGCGGCGACAATAGTGCATCAAGTTCTGCCCTTCAAAACATTTTGTCGGGAATGACCGGGTCAGATAATCAAAATCTTGATAGCGGAGCGATCAGCCTTAGCAGCCTTGGTGACATTCCGGCCGATGCAACGCCGCATAAATCAAAGCGCAGAGTTAGGTCTGATAAAAACACCGTCAGCTTGGACCTGTAAGTAAAGACGCCGAAGACGTTAAATAAAATAATCAATAATAATAATATAAACATTAATATTGATTATATACACACACGGATACACGTAATACACACACACACCGATCCATCAGCAATGTCATCAAAGCCCGATAATTTTAAGGTAATTTGTGCGAAGGACCAAATGCTTTTACGCAAAAACCCGGAAATGAAACTGTTCTCATTGGAATATCAGTATCAAAATCCAAATTGTGATATCACATCACTATTAAATGTAAATATACATAAATTGTTATTTGAAGTAAATAAAGACATCATCGACTCGATTGAAGTGACACCCGTTGAACCAGAAAATGGAAACGACCACAAAAATGAATATCATATTGTATATTTATTTAAAGAGATCGGCGGTGATTTAGGCGGTTCGAAGACGTATATGTACGTGCATACACACGTTAGTACCCGCTATACAAATAATGACAGCGCCGGAACTGAAATCATTTTTACCAGCAAAAGTGTTCCGTATCATTATCACAGTCATCTAACCGCAAGCAATTATAAGCTTTTGGAATATTCGCTTTATATTCAAAAGTATATCATAAACTCGGCACATCAGTGTCAGGTGATTCATATGTTTAAGCTTAAGCCAAAGGATGAACAAGATCTAACGGTTACAATGGAGAATGCAATTGGTATTCTTATTAAGAAAATGCATCTACGATTGAAAAATGCAATTGAATATTTGTCGATATAACGGCCGGAATGACGGCCGGAATGCGGTTATTTGATTTTATTAATTTGTATTTAGAATTATAGTTTATAAATACATATACAAGACGAAACATCAAAACGCGATGGAAGATACTCTATCGCAATTTTTGGAAGAAGAAGCACGTATAAATAATATAGACGACAACGAACGTTGCGCGGCAAATGGTGAGGCAGACACCGACACCGCTACCGACGCCGATGTCGACGCCGACAGTGATTCATATGAAATCAAAACCAAAGAATACTATAAAAAACTCGGGTTTTTTGAAATCATAGCGGCAGCCTATTTTACGCTCAGTTCTTGTTATATTTGCGGAATCGAGTATCTTAAATACAAAATTGGCTGGAAAACACAGACTGCCGCCGTTATAGATATTGCAAAGCGACTTGCTACGAAAAATATGCTATATGTTAAAATTTTCCAGGCATATGCTACAAACCGCACGATATTAAACGACGAACTCACGCATTTTTTTACGCAATATACAGATAATGTCGCATACACCGATGACGAATACAGCCTAGATGAATTGCAACGATTTGAGAGGGAATCCGTACAATGTTTTCCCTATAAACAGCTCCGAATCGAAAATGATTATAAACCGATCAAATCCGGGCTAATGTCGCTGATATTCAAAGGAACTCTGGTGCATCATAGCAATACTGATGCGTCGTGTACACCAGCCACAAAGCCCGCAACACCCGCGACACCCGTAGTGATCAAATATTTGCGTAAAAACATTCACGATCGTTTTAATGAATCAATGACCAATCTAGTGTTATTTGCAAAGCTTACCAAAAGACTCCCATACTTGCGAACATTGAATATAGAAAGCGTTATTCTGCAAAATATCGTATGCATACGTGATCAGATATGCTTTCGCAAGGAGGTTTCAAACATTCAAGCGTATTATAAATCGTGGAAGGACTGTGATTATATTAAAATCCCGGTTCCATTTCCGGAATTCACGGAGAAAATAGACCCAAATATCATTGTAATGGAATATATTGACGGTTTTAAATTAACCGAGATCGAATACAGTGACAATGATAAATTTGCCAAATTATTGGCATCTTTTAATGCCAAGGCGGCATTTTGTAATTATTTGTATCACGGCGATCTTCATCCTGGAAATATTCTGTTTATTAAAGAACCGATCGTGGCGGCCGACACCGACGCCGGCACCGGCACCGGCACCGACACCCAGTATAAATATAAGATCGGTATTTTAGATTTCGGGATTATAGGGCGAATGTCAAGAAGTGACCAAGAAATTATGTTTAATCTCACAAAAATGGTGTATCAAAAGAAATTCAAGCGGATAATCAATTATATTATCACCAATATTTCCGAATCACTTGACACAGCGGCGTCACCTACGGCGGCAGATCAATCGACATATGATATATATGCATTATTAACCAAGGACCAATATTTGAAATTACGTGATGAACTTTATACCGTCATTCTGTGTCTTGCAACTCCAGAAATAAAAGTCATTGGCGTAAATGAATTGTATAGCATAAATTTCATATTGAACAGTTATGGTCTTGCATTTAAGCGATCATTATATAAATTATTAATAACCCTTGCAATTATGGATTCAATTGGTACTCAACTTGGGACAACGATGAGTTATGTGCAATATATGACGGATGTCGTTGTTGATATATTTGGAATCGAATTAGGAACGCCTGAATCCGATGATGAATGCTAGATACAAACACGGTAATCTATATAAAAGTACAAATTTATATAGATTATACAATACAATGAAAATAGGAATCATCGGTAATGGGTTTGTAGGCAAGGCAACCGCGCTTTTTGCAACACTGCCAGAGCCCGAATTAGTGCCCTGTGACCTGGACCTCGACCTGGACACTCCGGTGGCAACATCGGCATTTACCCCTTTTACACGTAATAATGCAAAACAAGTCGGGCACACGCGCGACATAAATAAAATTCAAGTAATGACGTATGATATTCGACCTGAAGCGTGTTTCCCAAAAGGTGCAACACTTGCAGATCTCGATCAAGAATGCGACATTCTATTTTTTTGCTTGCCAACACCGCTTTATCACGATGGGTCGTGTTATACAAAAATCCTGGAAGAAAGTATTTCAAAATGCAAAAACCCGTTCAAGGTGATACGCAGTACTGTTCCGGTGGGATTTTCATTACAACAAGGTTGTTATTTTATGCCTGAATTTTTAACAGAAGCAAATTGGGCAAACGATTTTAAAACCGCTAAAAAATGGGTCGTGGGTATTCCTGGGGCGGACGCGGACACGGGCGCACATACAGACACGGACGCACAATTCAAGCGCCGTATACACGAATTGATTACCACCAGTCAAAAAAACGGGTCAATCGATAATAGCGAACTTGTATTTTGCAGCACCAATGATGCCGAAATGCTGAAATTAACAAAAAACTGCTTTTTATCGGCAAAAGTATCTATTATGAATGAAATCTACGATTTTTGCCAATCTACAAACACGAATTATACAAAGGTAATTGAAATGGCGAAAGATGATGCACGAATGGGAACATCGCATTTCAGCATTCCTGGCCCCGACGGAAAGCGCGGGTTCGGTGGAACGTGTTTCCCGAAAGATACACATAGTATCTATTGTCAGATGATAAAGCACGGTGTTAATAGTATTGTATTTCCGGCAGTTCTTACACGCAATGACACATTGGACCGATCGTCGCGTGAATGGTCTAATGATGTATGGAGAACAACCGTGCCGCTGCAAAAAGGGGTAAAGGTTATTGTAGTATTTGATTCCGGGTACGGCAAAGGCACGGACACCGACACCGATATCAACACCGACACCGGCAATAATAATAATTATTATATGAGTAACTATCTAACGAATATATGTATTGAAAAATTATCGCAGGGTCATTTTATTATAGTAATAACGCCGAATAGTATTAATCTGTCGCTGGATAATGCAGTATTGCGATCCAATGACAGGTTTATCGTAAAAACACACGATATTACAAAACCGATCTTTATGCCAAAAGTAGACGAAATATATTATGCGGGGTATAATAATGACAACCCTCAGCATTCTCGTGTAATAAATGAATTATCGTCAATTACGCGAGTTATTGAATTATGGACGCAACACACGAATTCGTGTTTATATGTAATAAAGCCGTACGACCACGACCACGACCAGTCCTGTGGTCGTCTTCCCAGTATAAATTATACAAAAATATTCGAAGATTATTGCACCGATATTTCAGGAAGGCTTATCGTCTTATTTTGATAGTAAATTTTCTCTTTTTGGGATATTTTACTATTTTTTTAGTGCCCTTTTTCGGCCGAGGGGCATTCGTTTTCACGGTTTTTTTGACGGTTTTTTTGTGATTGACGCTGCTGGTGCGTTTTTTTGAGCCTCCGCTGAGACCACCGAGACCACCCGGTTTACGTGAAGATGACAAACCTCGACTCGTAAGTGGTGACGATATTCGAAGTTGCGGTTGTAATGCAGGTTCACCCAGTCCGACCGGTTTGCGTGGAGATATTATAGGTGCACTCATAGACTCATTACTCATTGTAAGTGGTGATGATATTTGGAGTGAAGGTACTACCTTTGTGTCCGCCACTGCACCAGAAGCAGATGCCGGCCTTTTAACACCGGCAAGTGCATCTTTAAATGCTGCAGGGAGTTGTGCAGTTCTAGTTTCCGCCGCTTGTACTGCTGCTGACTTGGGTAGAGCCACAGGAACGACCGGAGCGGCAGGAGCGGCAGAGGCAGAGACAGAGGCAGAGGAAGCCGATGCCGGCCTTCTAACACCGGCACTAGCACCTGGTGACGCCGGCGCCGCAACAGCAACACCCGGATATGCCTTCATTCCTTTTTTAGCTAGTGATCTTCTTTCATAATCTGCTATCTCTTCATCTTCAATTGCCGCAAGCGCCTCGGCCTCACGCCTCTCCTCCGGTGTCAAAGTTGCCCATTCTTCTTGTCTCTTGGCATCTATAGCTGTTTGATCGGGACGTTTCGCTATAAATTGTGCATTGACAACATTCGGTAATGGCGCTGGTTTTTCAGCAGCAGCAGGAGCAACGGGGACAACGAGTGGTTTGGGTGGTTTACGTTTCTGACCCGTAGCAAGAGGAACAGGAGCCTGCGCCTGAACAGGAACTGGACGTGGTTTTGTTCTCGCATCAAGAGCCGCTGCTTTTCTTGCCTTTTCTTTTTCTGCTTCAGCAAAATCCTCTGCTTCAATTGCGGCGAGAGCCTCTGCCTCGCGCTTTTCGCGCACAGCATCACTATTGTAACCCTCAACGGCCGCACCTGCGGGGGGGTTTCGTCGTTTTAATCTGCCACGAGCCGCGGCAGCCAGATCATCATCATCATCATCATCTGCTCGTCTGGATGATGTATCTGGCGAGCTCGCTCTTGGAGTCGATCTCGAAAATGATGTTGGACTTGCTGCACCCCGAATTCGGGCTATATGTGCATCTTTCATTAGATCTGCCGGTAAAGTAACCGGTGATACAGGCACTGCCCAGTTCGACCTAGGCGAATCTGGGCGAACCCAAGATGTAGGTTCTGGACCACTCGCCCGTGGCGATGCAGGTGCTGATGATTCAGATGGTGGTGATTCAGGCGGTGTGTCCCAGGCGTTTCGTGGTCGTGTAGGTGATGGACGCACTGTGGCTCCGGCTCCGGTTCCGGTTCCTGGTAATTCTCCACGCCCCTTTTTCATTCTTGATACGTGTACGCCTGTATCACGTAGCTCACGAATTTCTACCATTATGCATTCAATAACGTCGATTGTTTCGTCAAATGGGCCTTGAAACTCATTAAAAAAAGTAAAAAAATCAGCATTAGACACCTCACGTGATTTGACTTGTTGATCTAATTCGGCTATTAAACCAGATATTTCTTTACACGTTGATTTTCGATCTTTAAAAAAGTCTGCACTCTTTTTGCAATTTTTATGCCATTGGTCAAACCACTGTAGAATCTCTATTCCAAGAGGTAATCTTTCAAGCATTACACTTGTGTCAGTTATCCCAGAAAACATACTCTTTGACCTAAATAATCTTACATCTGTTTTTTCATCATAATCTGTCCCATTTTTATTAAGTTTGAATAATTTACACAACGGTTTAATTGTACTAACATAATCAATTACTTCTCGAATATACTTTGCAATATAATCTATTTTTGCCTGTTTTTTATTATCTTGTCTAGAAGAAGCAGTAGCGGGACGAGCTGGACCAGCGGCGGTAGTAGCGGCGGTAGTAGCGGCGGTAGTAGCAGCGGCAGCGGGACCCTCGTCCTCGTCGTCGTCGTCGTCGACGAAATCAGAGCCAACATTTTGAAGCCCCATTTCAATCGCTTTTTCGCGTAATGCATCCTCGGCATCCTCGGCGTCCTTTGCAGCAGCCTCAGCCTTTGCAGCAGCAGCGACGTCGTCCTCTACGAAATCGGAGTCGGCATTTTGACGAATTCCTTTTTCAATCGCCTCTTCGCGTAATTCATCATCATCATTCTCATCAGCGGCAGCAGCAACAGTTCCAACTTTTAGTTCCGATGGTTCGCCTAATGCATCTATTGCAGCATTTACCGACGCAAGTAGTTCCGCAGGTCGTTCTGCCGATTCTGCCGGTTCTGCCGATTCTGCCTCCGGTCCTTTAATTAACAATTGTGGTTTACTACTACTTGCACCTAATGTACCACCCAGAGCCATTGATCTTAATGTATCGCGTGCAACCTTACGAACTATTTCTGCAAAGCCTGGAAACGCGTCACCACCCTGAGCAAAAGGACTAAGCGCAGCTGGTACAATACTAGCGTTTAATCTGAGTTTTGTTTCTGCGTTTCTAAGTGCCACGACAAGACTTGGTGCGGCGGCGATTGGTTTATCAACTTCTTCAATATCTAATAACGGGACCATTTCTGGGTCCTCCTGCAACTTTCTTCTTTCTATTTCCGTAAACCCAGTTTGTATTTCTCCAAAATTCTTGTATAATATCGGAATTGCCTCCAGATTACCATCTGAAATTGCATCAATGCGACGTTCCATACAATCATTCATTTTTTTAATAATTGCATCAAAAGCAGCAGACGACGCAACAGATGGGCGACTGGGCCGACCTGGTGGTTGTGGTGGTGGTGGTGGTGCCGACGCCGACGCCGCCGCCGCCGCAGGCTCAAGACCGTCACAAACTTTATCCACTATTTTGGATATTGCATCATTAATACTTGGGTCATTTAAACGCTTGAGTCGTTGCGTTAATTGTTCTACGGATTCAAGACGGGTTTTAATGCAATCAAGCAATGCGCCTTCTACCGTCTTTACTTGCTGTAAACTATTGAACCACGCCAAGAATCCGCCTGGAAACATAAGATCGATTTGTTCTATTTTTTGCGTAATATTCCGAAGCTCGAGACATTCTCTAAATAAAAATTCTACTTCTTTGCTATTCTTCGTTTCATCACTTTTCTGAAATTGTAACGCGGATAAAAGAGTGGTTACAAATCGTAATTCGGCATCATACTTTGGTTTTTCTATTTTTAATTGTTGAACTGCATTAGCAACATCTCTGGGCATTTTCTCTTTTTCAAAACAAAAATTAATACCTGAAATTAATACGTCGATTTTCTGGGCCAACGCGTCACCGCCTTTAAGCATCATACGACACCATATTATTATTCTAGAACTCTCTTCTTCATATACTCTTACGAGTTCATCTTGATATTCTTTACTGATCGGCATTTCAGATATTTTAGATGAATCAGTTTGAATTACCGGTAAATTACCATCTTGATTAGGAGGTAATGATACAAATAAACATTCAATACTGCCTGGCTGACTGTCAACGCTGTTAACAAAAAATTCAATGCCTGCATCACGATTGTATGCTGCTCCGGCCAATGTATTCGGTTTTGGCATAACTAACGACAATGCCGTTGACGATTCAGATGCAGGTGGAGACCCTGGTTCAGACGAACCTGACTCCGAACCCGAACCGGATCCCCAATGTAATACACTTACAGATACTTTATCGCTTTCAATTACTGGCATTATTGACGGTTTATTATCACCGCCGCCAATCGCCAAGTTCCAAAGACCGCCAAACGCGCGCTGAGCGAATCCAAAAGCGCCCGATGCAGCAGATCCAAACACACCTTTCATTCCTAACGCCGTTGCAACTTGCAAGAGGCCTACCGCACTGCGTACGTACGGATGATTAAGACCGACATCATCACCGGCGCGGCCGCCGTCGTCGTCGTTGTCGTCACCGTCGTCGTCACCGTCGTCGTCGTCATTGTCACCTGGGCCTCCAGCTGGTGGAGGAGGAGGAGGGGGTATATGCGGGTTCGGATGAACGCCAGGTACCATCGCGGGTTGTCCAGCAGGACCAGGACCAGGAGGAGGAGGTGGTGGCTGAAATGGAGCGGGAGCAATCGCGGGTAGTTGCGGCGGTAGTTGCGGCGGCACAGCAGGACCAGGACCATTATCGCCAGGCGGAGGTGGAGGAGGAGGGGGCTGATGGTCGCCTAGATGAGGCGGGGGTCGTGGCTGTGGTGGAGCTGGCTGTGGTGGAGCTGGCTGTGGTGGTGGCTGTGGTGGTGCCGGTGGTTGCAGAGCTGGGGCTTGCGCTTGCGCTTGGGCTTGGACTGGACCACCAGCACCAGTAGGAGGTGGTGGTGGCGGTGGCGGCGGTGGCTGAACATTCGGAAGAGGTTGTGGTGCCGGCGGTATTGCTGCGGGCACTAAAGGTGCAGGTATTGGTAGTGGTAGTAACTGGCCTGGCCTTTGCTCTGGTGGAGGTGGAGGAGGAGGAGGAGGAGGCACTAAAGGTTCCATAGCTGCGACTGGGAGTGCGACGGCGGGAGGAGGAAGTACGACCGGTACAGGTGCCGGTACAGGTCCCGGTACAGGTGCAGGTCCTTGTCCGAATGGACCCATCGGAATCGGAGGAGGCGGAGGCGGTATTCCACGTCCGACTCCAGGCCCAACCGCGACAGGCTGTACAATAGGAATAGGCTGTACATTACGCGGTCGTGCATTCACCTGTGGTGCATTAGGCGGTCGTGCATTCACCGGTGCATTAGGCGGTTGCACCGGATTCCCACCAGGAGGAATCGCAGTTCCTATGTTAGACATATTAGTTATAGCCGAAGTAAATAACGATGACAATTCATTTGCAGTCTCGGTTATATCGTCAAATGTCTTTTTGCAATTTAAATTATCTCGCGCCACCTCACTAAATGTTTTCTCCCCAAGTTTATCTGATGTAGGTTTATTTACAGTAATACTCGGAATTGCTGCCGTTTCTTTTGTAGAATCACCATCGGCTTTATTTACGTTTTCGATTTGAAAAATACAAAATGGTTTAATTAATTGCAAATCTATATCCGGCGGTGATGGTTGTTTATTAAATAATTCCGTAAATATTACATTTTTATATTGGGTAATTCCCGTTTTCGATAAAATTTCGGTGGATGATAAATTAAAATTTACCCAATTCGATTTTAGTCGAATAATTCCGGTATTTATATCTTCAGAATACCATATCTTTTTCGTCGGCGGAAATAATGTACCAAACACATGAATCGTATTAATAAGAATCAGATTGTACTTTAGGTTTTTATAGACCACTTCGTTTCCGTTGATTTTTTTATTTATTTTTTCTTTCATTTTCTCGATTCCGCCCATAATGAGCGCGATTCTTTTCGTCCATTCCGCCTGATACTTCTTGCCATCCACATTGCCATACATAAATTCAGTATTATTTTTATATAATAAACCGGCCTTTACAGGTTTTACTTCATTTATTCGATTCGCCGGATATTTTTCGTGTAATACAACTAAATCACAAATATCATCTAATATTTTATTGTTATTGCTTATAATTTTATTATTATCAATAATGGTTTCAGATGACAAGTCTTTAATAATTTGATCGTAACTTAAATGAATATCAACAAACAAATTACTTATAGCTTTAATTGTAGCATAATACATCAGTGCTACGTCATCTGTAGTTGCACCTGCTGCTATCACAGGTTCACCTTGTAATGCTGGTAATTTATTGAAAAAGAAAGTATCGAAAAAATCCTGTTGGTGATCCGATAAAGGGTCTATATGCGCCTTATGTAACAGTTCTCGATAACTGTAATTCACATCATTATATGATGGCGGCGGCGGCACCCCCTGCTGCTGCTTATATGTCAGATTCAACGACACATTGTTTAAAATTTTATCAAAATAATCGATATATTGTTTAAAATCGCTGGATTTAATTTTATCTATCGATTTTTGCGTCTCTATTATAAGTTTAAGTTTGTCTTGAAGTAATAATAAGTATGTATTTTTCCAACTAGGCGTGTCTACATCCACTATTTTTTTAATATTATCAATAAATGTACTTAATTCTTTATCAATTTCATCTTTCATAGTCGAGAAATTCGGTAATCCGGGCATCGCTTGTCTGGGATCTGGGCGATGAGCAATTAAATAATCATTTAATTTATCATGGGCGCCGGGTTCTGAATCTGTGAAAATATCATTTAGATCATCAATTGCATCTAATAAGTCGTGTACGTTTAATATACCATCGCCTACATTATTACTAGCATCATATAAGTTGGTGTATCTTGTATTAATTTCGGTATATTTGTTAACGTTTTCCGTGATAATGGTTTGTAATGAAGTTGCGACGTGATCTAATTTTGAATATAACGTAATATATTCTTCTTTTGCAACTTCGTTTTCTTTATTTTCGATAAAGAAGAGCTTGGCATTATTGAAAAAAATATATTCTGAATATTCGTTATGCCATTGTTTGATTAGTTCTTGTGTTTTTTTTATTTCTTGTGAATTCATATCACCATTTGACGATATGGTGTGATAATAAAATAGACAGCTGGTATTCCCACCATATTCACGAAGAATCGTCCTTTTTATTTCTTTATTTATGTCGGATTGATTTGTTTCGATATATTTTTTAACTTTTTGTTCATTGTACAAGTATGTTTTGGGAATATTCACGATTAATGGAGATACTTTTATAGATTTTTTACTATGATATAACATATGTTCATCTAGTGTGATTGTTTTTTTCGGCACACCCCTATCTTTATTGATAAATTTTGGAATTACTGATGTTCCTGGCGTTCCGGTAGCTGACTGAGGCTGGTTAATCTGTATTTGTTTAAGCGGTGCATTTTGGATATTTTGCAGCGAAGTAATATAATCGTCCAATCCTGAATCAATATTTACAGTTATGTTTTTTATTTGAAAGAATGGAACGTCGTCATTAATATCTATCTGATGCACACTGGGTTGTTGCGGTTGCGGTTGCGGTTGCAGTGACAGTGACAGTGGTTGCGGTTGTAGGTTATGAGAGATGGGGGTCAGTGGCGGTGGTGGTGGCGGTGGCGGCGGGATATAACGTCGAGCCATATAGAGTATTTTGTATTCGATTCAGATGAATTTTGATTTTGATTTTGATATATAATTAACTAAACGTGCCCTAATTATATACTATTAAATATTATGTTTCCATTGTAATAAACCCAGACACACCAGACACTGCGTATCATCACTTTTTAGCATCAACGCTCTCAAATGTATCATCCGTAAATAAATGATGGTATTTTACCAACGCTAGATGATCTTTTTCCTCCTTCTCCTTTTTCGCTTTTTCTAGTGTATGGAGTGCATTGCTAATTTCTAAATCAGAAACGTGTTTTTCCGGGCCTTTCTTCTCCTCTGTCATCTTATGCATAGTTCTAAATTTTGTAGGAATAATGCAATATGTACTATCAACATTCATAAAATGGTCGACAATAATCGTAAAACACGCGGTGATGACTAGCGCATAGTATATACTGCGAGTACCCATCCACGCCACTGCAAATACCAGGACTTCTTTGCTCATTAAATATTTAATCCAAGACTCAGTCGACGAATTTAAATCGAGATTAATGTATCTCGAACCAATATTCAAAATAAGCATTACAAAACCCGCGAAAAATGTGCTCGTGTTCAAATTTTGGAAAAAGTTATGCATCGCGGTTAATACTTTCGAATCCATAATATTATTGGCGGGAGCTTGCAGTGTAAATACGGTTGATTTATTGGTGAAAAGATCGGTTAATGTTTTTAGATTTAAAGGGGGGATGAGTGGTGATGATGCAATAGAGCCAGGAGCTCCGCCGGCTTGTGGTGTAGCTTGCGGAGTTGCACCCCCGCTGCGATTGCTGCGCGAATTGTTCCTGATGCGGCTGCGATTGTTTGATTTGCCCATTAGATCTATAATAATATTAATAATAATATATAATACGTAAGAAATGCCTTAGTTATTATAACGTTAGATTTATCTTCTTCCTCTAAATGCACTCTTTACTTTGCGCATACCATTACGCACATTTTTTGTTAATTTTTCTCGAATGCGTAATCCCTCAACTCCTGGCTCCGGGTTCATTTCTTCAATTCCAGATGGAGCCATTACGCTCCCTTGGTTGCCCCATTTGCTAAATATCTCTTCAAATAATTTGGACACCTTTTTTTTGATGTATTTTAGCTTGTGGATGAAGTCGCTATCGTTGTCGCCGTTGTCGCCGTTGTCGCCGTTGTCGCCGTTGTCGCTGTCACTGTCGCCGCTGTCGCCGTTGTCGCTATCGCTATCGCTATCGCTATCGCTCTCATTTAAATCCCGACCGCGGTTTTTGCCTTTATATGTATTCGATCCATCATCTACATAAGGCCCATTTGCTTTTACTGATGTGTCTAAATGTGAATTTGCAATTTTATGCGACATACCGGCCCCTGACGCACCAACTACGCTAGATGCATCATTCGATCGTTCGGTGGTCATTTTACTTACTGCATCAGCTCTTTGTTTGTGATTGTTTTTTTTATTATCGCCGCTGTCCTTGCCGCTGTCCTTGCCGCTGTCTTTGACAGTGTCGCTGTCTTGGTATGCTCCAAACGCGGATGTTATTAAGACAACCGCCATCATTGCAATAAGTATAAAAATCGTTCGTTCTTTCATTGTATTCGTATTCGTATAATGGTTCTATTACTATAAGTAAATATTTATATTACGGACGAATGGACGTTACGGACGAATGGACGTTACGGACGAATGGACGTTACGGACGAATGGACGTTACGGACGTTACGGATGTAATATATTATTGTAAAAATAGCTTATACCGTATAAATACCGTTGTTCATCAGGTACATTATATGTATCGGTTAATTCGTATAATTTATAATTATTGAACTCTTTAAATATGCCATTTGTAACATCCCGACGAATGATTCCGCCACTCAGATCGTACCCATAAGGAAGATACTGTTTATTCGTATTATATGCATTATTCATATTGTCGTAAATTTTCATAACAGTTTCTTCTTTGTCGATAATTAATTTTGTGATTTGAATGACCCGTAATTCATTTACAATATTTCGAATTTCTTGTAACATTGTATCGCTAATACTAATTAAATTAATATCATTATTGTACCGTTTCGCATTTTCACGCCATCCACTAAAAATCTCATTTAAACGTATTTTATATCCATAAACCTTATTGTAGACTTCTAATCTTTTGTTTTTGTTTTTATCGGTTGTACTGCTATTAACCTCATTGATAAACCGCCCAAAATCGGAATCATCTACATCCTCGATTACTAAGATATTCGTATTCTTCTCTGTACGATGAATAATATTTCCAACGGTGTAATTACTCATATTATTACTTAGGTCATTTGTAGTTAAGTTTGCAATATTAAATCTGTTGAGCAATGTATCAAGATTCATTATTTTGGTGTTTATATCGGTGTAAATTAATTTTTTTACACCCCTAAAATCATTACGTTTTATAGGCTCATATACACAGCCCAAAAAATAATTATAACAATACTGTCTAAACGTATCGTTCGATCCAACTACCTTTACATTTTTTTCATTGGTGTCACTATTTGAGATCTGATTTCGAATGATTTCTAATTTACCAGAATAATCATAACTTGATACAATATTAACAGTACGAGAACCGCCAATTAATTCATTACTGCCGAACATCGAAATGCTTCCAATTCCGCCAGCAGTATCACATTTTTTAGATTCGAAATGATTATCGGCAAAATCTTGACTAGATTGTTTATTGTAATTGTTTGGTGTATGATAGTCAAGTCTACGGTCATCCGCCGTTGTTATGGTCGGTATGGAGGGTATTTCAAACCCTTCTTTATCATTTAATGAAATACCCTGTGTTAAGTTATTCAATGTATTAAGTACGCCGTCATTGCCGCTGTCATTGCCGCTGTCATTGCCACTGTCTCCTCGGCGAACCATAGGCTGTATTTCAGACCAGATATTTAACCACGATTCCGGTGCGTCCGATCTGGTGGACATTGATGATGAATACACTTCAACAATGCAAATCAATAAAATAAACCAGACCAAATAATCATATTTTGCGTAAATAACAAGGGTAATGACTACTACAAAAATAAGAAAACGACTTATAGCGATTCCCGTCTCAGAATGAATATAGTTGTAATATATACCCCGCAGGATATAATGCGTGTCGGTTATATCATTTGAAACCATATCTATTATGATGTCTAATATGATGTCTATTACTATATTGATAGATATACTTTTTGTAATATACAACTACGGATTGTATTGTATTGTATTGTAATGAAAACATATGTAATCATTACAATTCGCGAGCGAGAGTATTGCAGCAGCTGTCTCCATATTTAAGAAGAAGGCGTGGTAATCGCAGCCAGTAATTTAGCGGGGTCAGCGGCAGCGGCAGAGGCAGGGGCAGCAGCATCGGCATCGGCGCACTTCGTCTTGCCATCCTTGCACTTTCCGTCCTTGCACGGGCCCTTTCCTTCAGCACAAGGGCCTGGAGCATCTTCATTTGTGGCGTCCTTATCCTTGTCCTCCATTCCCTCAAATCCGTTGTATCCGCTCATTGTGGCGATAATGGCGACAAATACAACAGCGAGTAAACCGGCGGCAGAGTGCTTCAAAGTGATAAACACGATGGCAGCGACAAAAATAAGTTTGCCTAAAATGTTATTGTAAAGAAAACCAAGCAAATTGGGCTTCAAAACCATAATCACAATAAGTACCAAAAGGGCACCTAAAGCTGTCTCCTTATTAAATTTCATCGTTTTCGTCTTATATATATAACTAATATATTTTCCATTAGTAACTGTAAAACATTGCAAAAGAGCGTCGAAATAAAATCTCATTTTTTTATAGGAGAATATGACATCTTTAGGTTATTCTGATTTTTCAGAAAATGGAAATGTACCGACAAACAATAGTAAAATAGTAAATCGGCGAAACAACGCAAATATACCTAAAAATAGAACCCTAAAGGTTCCCAGAGATGAAAATAATCGAGAACGCGGGATTACAAATTCTAGTGCGGGTTCTGGAGCCGGCATAACCAACGAAAACGGTAATAATAACGGTGTCATTCAACAGGCAGGACATAAAGTAAAGCAGATCAAAGATTATATTGAAAACATACATCGAAAGGGGGGCGAAGACAGCGATCAAGAAGATGACGACGCAGGCGGTAATTATACATCAGTATTGCCGGAATATCCCGGTCAAGGAATGGGGATATATTCAACAAATACGACTAAAAATGCAATTATTCGCGGAGAAGAAAACGGTGCTGGTTCCGGACCCATTCCGACAACTATATCTAGCAACAATAATGTAGTTAGAAAAACCACACAATTAAACTCCCTAAATCCGTCATCTGCATATTCTTCAACTTTATTGGAAGGAACCAACCCAGCATCGATCAATTCGGCGGCGGCGGCGGCGGCGAGATCAATGCCGTATACTATGCCATATGGTGAAACCGGTAGAAATTCAAATCCGGACGGTATTGCTAAAGATAATCATAGAACGTTTAGCAATAATAAGGATTCAACCACAAGCACTTATGCTCGTCAATATTACGAACAATTTGTGCCTTATGCCGAAAATTTGGCAAACCAATTGGCGTCACCTTCCGGAATGTCCGGAACAAATGTCGCGCTTATTGAGAAACTGAATTACATTATTCATATGTTGGAGCAGAAGAAGGATGAAAAGACGGGTCACGTAATCGAAGAATTGATTCTGTACTGCTTTATCGGGGTGTTTATTATTTTCATTGTCGATACATTTGCAAAGTCGGGTGGAATGGGCGGCAGGGGTGGCGGAGGAATGGGGAATATGGCCGGAGGCGCGCGGTATCGCCGAAATATATAACCGCACCCGCCGCCGCAGCCGCCGCCGCAGAGCCCCGCAGCGGTTATACCATAAACAAATATTTACATAATAACTCTGTCCGAATATATGCATTATACATCACATAATACCATTTATCAATCCATAATGGCGCGGATCTTTTATTAAGTTCGTCTAATAATATATAATTGTCTGCGATTGTATCTATCATAAGAATATTCGCACTTGTTATCCCGTTTGACTTCACGTTTTTATATAATGATGCAGTCAAATCTCTCGACGCTTCGATAAACCCGTATAAAAATATATCATTATCACAGTTTAATTTATGTTTCATAGAGGATATAAGTCGCGGTATTTCAGCGGCCGCGACCGCGGCGACCGTCGCCATCGACCCGTGTCGTTTGCCATTTTTATGTTTATTTTTGTCGGATTTTTCACCGCTTGAAATCGAATGTTCGAGAGATTTTATTCTTTTACCTGAAATATCATATTGGGGTACTTCTACTGGCGGTAAATACTTCACAAGTGCAGTAGACGTCTCTGCAATTCGCTCACGAACGTGTTCAATCCGGTCACGCTGGGTTTGCATTTTACGTCGCCCGCGGCGACTGCCTGCCCCTGCCCCCGCCCCCGCCCCCGCAGATCCGGGTGTATCCTTTTCGATACACCTAGACCAGGAAGGACCGAATATATAAGCGGATATAACGAGTGTTTTATTGATGACAAGCATATAGATGTGGTATATTCCTGTATCAACGAGATGTTGAATATGAGAGATTGGATGTAGAATGGAGCATCTGAAATCTCTCGAACATTCAATTATAAAGTTATAAAAAAGGTTGAAATTTGCAGTTGAAACCTTGACAAGTAATACCCCGACGCGTACTTGTTTGCGGATTTCGATAACCGGCTGTTCGAGAGATATTCCATATGTATAACAAGTTGAGAAGGGTACTATAAACGGTGGGATGTCATTGTATCGGTATAATGTTAATTCGCCTGCAATCTCTCGTGACTTCTGAATATATTCGGTTGTTTCGAGAAGTTCGAGAGATTCGTGGTCATTTAGTAAAAGTGGATTCCATTGGAAATGGTCGCATACATAGATTGTAGTTGTACGGGCGGAGGAGTCGGATCTCTTATCAGCATCATATTCTATTTTTTGTCTTGGTAATAATACAGAAACACCTTGCACTTCAGTTATGGCATCAATGGTACTGCCTATACCTAGGCCTGCGGTCACATAAGTTGGTCGGTGATAAACGCCTATAAACGGCGATAAGCCGTGCGTGTCATTCGTGATGGTTTGACTAAATCTCTCGAAATCTACAAAAGGTTCTATGAATTTAGCAGACGCAGCAGGTGCAACCGGTGGGCGTGTCGTATTCAAAAACTGAGCAATTTGTTCAAAAGGAATAGAAGTTATATCATTACACCGAGAGATTTCTGACGCCAGAGGAAACCTATCGCGATTATAGTAAACCGAGATGTGTTTATAGTTTACATTATGAATAAACGGGAATATCACTGCTTTTGTTGTACCGCTAGAAATAGATGTGAATGTGTTCGAGAGATTATATTGAGTTGTCAATAAATACGACGACGACGACGACGACCCGGCGGCGTCCGAATCGGGCCGGGATTGCGGCGCCGACCGATGCCACCACCAGTATGGAGAATATCTAAATGATAATGGCTGATTATGCCAAAAACCATACTTTATTTTCAAGGTTGCCATTGCAATTAGATATATAATGAGCATTATGACGAATGCATACTCGTA
>SXGT01189177.1_pt1 | contig 18456 bp, 11 predicted proteins | sample 3176221 | NCBI WGS metagenome assembly SXGT01 (sample SAMN11356862, study PRJNA531348) | freshwater metagenome | isolation source: freshwater sample F1-120 | place: China: Fuxian Lake, Yuxi | collected 2017-12-25
AGGGTTTCGCAGCGTTTTGTGGCATCAAGGCGAATCCGATTCGCAACAGGCGGATGGTCACAATATCTCACCCAAAAAATACGCGACTTACTTGCAGCGAATCATCGAAGCCAGCCGCCAATCCGCTGGTTGGTCAGCACCATGGTTCGTTGCGCAAGCGAGTTATCACACGCCAACCGCAACAGGTTCACCTGACCTCCGAGCGGCGCAGATGGGCCTCGTCCAAGCGGGTATCGCCCTCGCAGGTCCCGATACCGATGCGTTGACAGGAGATCTCCGAGATAGCAATGGTCAAGGCGTCCACTTTAGCGGGAAAGGGTTACAAAAACATGGCGAGATGTGGTCTCAGGTCGTGAGTTCTTGGATTGAATCTCAAACAAAAACCCGCCCAAAACAGGCCAAAACCATCACTTTGGAATCTGATGTCCCCACATTTATTCTCCCCGAAGTCCTCGTCTGCGAAGACGGCACCAAGGTGACCAATCGGTCGGTTTGGCAAGACCGAAGGCGGCCAGAATTATTGCGGATGTTCGAACGAGAGGTTTATGGGAAAACGTTGCTGGGTCGCCCCGAGGTTTTGAAATTCGTTCTACGCGAGCAAAAACCGGATGCCCGTGACGGTAAAGCAACGCGCCTCAGAGTCGGTGTCCTCTTCGAAGGCACTGAACAAGGTCGCCAAATGGAGTTGTTAGTTTACCTCCCCAACAAGGTCGCAGGACGTGTCCCCCTCTTTTTAGGGCTCAATTTCGACGGCAACTACACCATAACGGAGGAAACCGATATCCCTGTTCCTCGCCATTTTGTGAAAGGGTTAAGCCCGAACCGGGTAACCAATAATCTGGCCACGGAATCCTCACGAGGATCTCTGCGAGCTTTATGGCAGATCGACCAGGTTCTAGATCGCGGTTATGGCTTGGTCACTGCGGGTTATGGGGAAATCGAACCTGACGATCATGGGAATTGGAGAAAAGGCCCCCGTGGCCTTGCGACCCAACCCGGTCCTGAGGATTGGGGAACCATCGGAGCTTGGGCTTGGGGTTTGAGCCGAGCAATGGACTACCTCGAGACCAATCCTCGCGTGGATTCCAAACGAGTCGCCCTGATCGGTTTCAGCCGTCTGGGAAAAACAGCCCTTTGGTGTGCGGCACAAGATGAACGGTTTGCCATGATTGTTTCCAACGAATCAGGCGCAGGCGGTGCTGCTCTGAGTCGTCGTATTTTTGGAGAAACTGTCGAGAATTTAGCCACCGGCTTGGGCCATTGGTTTGCACCCAATTTTGCTCAGTTTATACAACGCGAGAATTATTTATCGGTTGACCAACACGAGTTGATCGCGCTTCTGGCTCCTCGCCCAGTCCTCATCACCAGCGCGCAGGAAGATTTGTGGAGCGATCCCAAGGGCGAATTCCTAGGGGGACTCCACGCGAGTCCTGTTTATCACCTCCTCGGAGTCGAAGGGGTAACCACTCAAGAATGGCCTAAACCCAACGAATTGTTGAATAGCAGAGTCGGATACTTTTTACGTTCTGGAGCCCACAGCGTAACCGCCGCCGACTGGCAGGCGATGCTTTCCTTCGCTGATAAACATCTCTTGGTTCCGTCCAAACCTCAGCCCTAGGTACGAAAGCTTTTATTGGTGTGAATCCGATTCTTTTTCTGGCGTCAGATAGAACGAGTTGCTACTTTTAAACCACTCATATGAACATGCTTTTGCGTTTGTTTTCATTCCTCCTCCTTATCTCCACCCTTATTAACCCCACCCGGTCGCAAGCCGCTGATTCCGATGGGGATGGTTTCAAACCAATCTTTAACGGTAAAGATCTTAACGGTTGGGAGGGAAACACCAATTTTTGGTCGGTTAAGGATGGTATGATCCAAGGGCAGACTACTCCGGAAAACCCAACGAAGGGGAATACGTTTCTTATTTGGCGGGCTGGAACTGTGGATGATTTTGAGTTTCGTTGGTCGTTCCGGATGGTAGGAGGGAATTCCGGCGTGCAATACCGCAGCAAAGACTTCGGAAACCATGTGGCTGGAGGTTACCAAGCCGATTTTGAAGCTGGCGACACCTATTCTGGGATTCTCTATGAAGAACGGGGACCTCGCGGCATCATGGCCGAACGCGGCCAAAAAGTCGTTTGGGGTAAGGATGGGAAAAAGACGGTTCTCGGATCAGTGGGGGATTCCAAAGCAATCCAAGCAGCGATTAAAAAGGAGGGCTGGAACGAATATCGAATCTTGGTTCAAGGCAACCATATCATCCACACGATCAATGGTTTGACCACTGTCGACGTCACTGATGAGGATCCAAAAAATCAGGTTTTTAGCGGTATTCTAGCACTCCAGTTGCATGCGGGCCCTCCCATGTTGGTCCAGTTTAAAGATCTCAAACTTAAGAGGCTGAAGCTGAGCGACAACCGCAAAAAAATCGTGCTCGTTGCGGGCAAAGCCAGCCATTCTCACGGAGAACATGAATTTAATGCCGGAGTTCAATTGCTGCATAAATGTTTGACCGGACAAAAGGGTGTATTGAGCACCTTCTACCTGAGCGGTTGGCCCTTGGACGTCACTGCGTTCGACAATGCTGATTCGATCCTTTTTTATGCCGATGGGGGTGGCGGACATCCAGCGATCCAAGGCGACCGACTTGCAACCCTCGATGCCCTTGCAGATAAAGGCGTGGGGATGTCGTTCGCTCATTATGGGGTGGAAGTCCCGAAGGAACGTGGAGGCAAAGAATTCTTGAAATGGGCAGGCGGTTACTTCGAGATGCATTGGTCGATCAACCCGCATTGGGAGGCTAGCATGACACTCCCCAATCATGCTGTAACACGTGGAGTCCGGCCGTTTGTGATCCGGGATGAGTGGTATTATAATATGCGTTTTCGTCCCGAGATGAAGGGAGTCAACCCGGTAGCGATCGCCATCGCACCAGATTCAACTCGCCAAGGGGCGGACAGCCCGCACGGGGGGAATAAATTTGTGCGAGACCAACGAGGAACCAACAGACCAGAGGTCTTAGGTTGGGTTTCAGAAGGTGCTAATCGTGGCTTCGGTTTCACGGGAGGGCATTTCCATAAAAATTGGGCGGATGATAATTTCCGCAAATTGGTGTTGAACGCTCTCGTGTGGACCGCACATGTGGAAGTGCCGGCTGAAGGGATCCTTTCGACCGTGACGGCCGAAGATCTTGCGAAAAACCTCGATCCTAAGAAATAATCCCCATTCCTAACGTCCCCTTTTCGTTTGTTATGTCATTCAAACCTAATCAAGTTGCCTTACCGTTGGTTTGTGCGGCTCTTGCTACCCTGTTCCCAATCATTAGCCGAGCTGCGCAGCACGGCCCAGAGGAGGCAGCGAAACAAATGAAAGCATTGGTGCCTGGGAAAGGGCTGGAAGCTTCGCTTTTCGCTCTCGAACCGATGGTTGTGAATCCAACCAATCTCGACATCGACGCCAAGGGACGTGTTTGGGTCACGGAAGGAGCAAATTACCGATTGTTCCAAAAATGGGGGAAACTTAGACCCGAAGGGGATCGAATTCTCATCTTGGCGGACACGGACGGGGATGGAACAGCGGATAAACAAACCGTGTTTTACCAAGGTCAGGATGTCAACGCGGCTCTAGGAATTTGCGTCCTCGACAACAAGGTCATTGTGTCTTGTTCTCCCAACGTGCTCGTGTTCACCGACGAGGATGGCGACGGAAAATCAGATAAGAAAGAGGTGCTCTTCACGGGAATCGCTGGGGCCGACCATGACCATGCGGTTCACGCCTTTGTTTTCGGGCCGGACGGCAAGTTGTATTTCAACTTCGGCAATGCGGGCAGGCAATTAAAGCGACCAGATGGTTCCCCCGTGAAAGACCGTTACGGACGGGAGATCAACGACGGTGGGCGACCTTACCGACAGGGAATGGTGTTCCGAAGCAATATCGATGGATCGGATGTCGAGGTTCTCGGACATAATTTCCGGAACAATGTTGAGGTGTGCGTGGATTCTTTCGGTGGCATGTGGCAGTCCGATAATGACGATGACGGCAACAAAGGAGTCCGGATCAATTACGTGATGGATTTCGGCAACTTCGGTTATACCGACGAAATGACTGGGGCTGGTTGGGGCCAAAAACGAACGAATTGGGAAACAGATATTCCCAATCGTCATTGGCATCTAAACGATCCGGGGGTTGTCCCAAACTTGTTGCAAACTGGGGGCGGTTCGCCAACTGGAATTGCTTTTTATGAAGGGAAGCTCCTCCCTGCCCCGTATCAAAATTCTATCATTCACTGTGACGCCGGACCCCGTGTGGTTAGAGCTTACCCTCCCAAGCCCGATGGAGCAGGTTACAAGGCTGAAATCATAGATGTCCTGACCAGCACCGACAATTGGTATCGGCCATCCGATGTTTGCACAGCCCCTGATGGATCCCTTTATATTACCGATTGGAACGATGCCGGCGTAGGAGGCCACAACATGGCAGACCATAAACTGGAAACCATGACTGGGCGCATATACCGAGTGGCCCCACAGGGAAGCGGCCCCTCGGCTAAGGTTCCTAAGTTAAATTTAAATTCTGCTGAAGGTTGCACCTCTGCACTGAAGTCACCCAACGGCGCAACTCGCTATCTGGCTTGGAAGAACTTGCACAACATGCAGGCCAAAGCGAAGAGCGAACTGGAAAAACTCTGGAAAAGTAATGATCAAGACCTGCGAGCTCGTGCTTGGAATCTTCTCGCCAGAATTAAAGGTTCCGAACAGCACTATGTCGATTTAGCAGTGGCGGATAAAAACGAAGCTATCCGAGCTCTCGCCTTGAGATACACCCGCGTTGAGAAACGCGACACTCTCGCTGTTGTCAAAAAACTGGTAAAAGATCCTTCAGCCCAAGTCCGGCGCGAGTGTGCTCTCTCGCTTCACCGCGACTCATCTCCGGAGGCGGCAACTCTCTGGGGCGCGCTTGCAAAACAATATGACGGCAAGGACCGTTGGAATCTAGAAGCCTTGGGGATCGGCGCAGACGGTCATGAAGACGCGTGCCTTGATGCTTATCTTGCTGCGGTCGGTGATTCTTGGAACAACGTCGCGGGTCGTGATATCATCTGGCGGTCCAGAAGCAAAAAGACTCCTGCGTTGCTGGTGAAGATCATCACTGACAAAAATACACCCGAAGCAGAGAAGCCCCGCTATTTTCGCTCCCTAGACTTTATCAAGGGCCCTGAAAAGGATGCCGCACTTGTCGAACTGCTGACAGCAGGAACGAAATAATCGATCAAGCCTCATCGAGTTTAGTAAACTGTTCCTCGATGAAAGTCGTGTTTTGGATACGGCTCAATCGTGCATAGACCCCATCGGCAACTAAGAGTTGATCATGGGTTCCGCGCTCTACGATTTCGCCATGGCGCATGACGAGGATCTGATCGGCATTACGGATCGTGCTCAAGCGATGAGCGATCACAAACGTGGTGCGATGGTGCATCAATCTTTCCAGGGCTTCTTGGATCAGTAGTTCGGTCTGATAATCCACGCTGGCAGTGGCTTCGTCCAATATCAGGATGGGGGCATCTTTCAACAAAGCACGCGCAATACTCACCCGTTGTTTTTCCCCCACGCTGAGTTTCACCCCGCGCTCTCCAACCTGCGAATCGTAACCCTCAGGTAGGCGGGTGATGAACTCATGACAATTCGCGGCTGTTGCGGCGAAAATAATCTCTGCTTCGGTCGCATTAAGTTTTCCATACAAGATGTTCTCACGAATCGTTCCGTTAAAAAGAAACGGCTCCTGACTGACCACACTGATTTGTTGACGCAGCGTTTCCAAGGGGACATGACTGATGGACTCCCCATCAATTCTGATAGATCCACTGGTTGGCTCGTAAAAAGCTGGAAGCAGGTTGACCAAAGAAGATTTCCCCGCACCCGTTGCCCCGACTAGCGCAACCACTTGACCCGGGGACGCGTGAAATGAAATGTTACGGAGGGTTCTCTGGTTCCCTTCATAAGCGAACCCGATATTCTCGTAACAAACCTCACCGCGCACTCTGTTCGGCCATTGATTCTTCTGCGCGACTCGACTGCCGCTTTCAGGGGCTGCGTCGAGAATGTCGAACACTCGTTCTCCTGCCGCACGAGCCGCTTGCAACATTTGATTCAGTCCGTGCAGTCTCCCTACAGGTTCATAGAACAGCCCCAGAAAAAGCAAAAAACTTATCAAACTACCGAATGTCATCTGCCCGTCCAAAACCTGATGGCCACCCATCCAAAGCACCGCTGCTAAACCCAACGAGCCGATGAAAGCCATCGACGGAGAATACCAAGCCCAAACCCGCATGATTGCCAGTGACCCTTCCCGTAGATCTCCTGCTCGTGCTGCAAAACGACCGTCCTCATGCACCTCGCGGGAAAACGCTTTCACTTGGCGAATTCCCTGCAGATTGTCGCCGAGCAATGCGTTCATGGCACTCCCGGCTTCCCGTTGCAGTCGATAACGTTCGTGCGCCGTGATCGTGTAATACAACGCCCCTGCCGCGAGGAATGGGAGGGGAACCATCGCAACAGCGGCCAATGCAGGATTGCTCAAGAAGAGAACGATCATTACTCCAATGATACTCAACACCACGACGGTTCCCTGCTCTGTTCCATCGATTAACACGCGTTCCACAGCATTGACATCATCACCGACTCTTCCCATCAAAGATCCTGCAGCACGTGCATCAAAAAAACCGACCGGTAGCCGTTGCAGCTTTGCGAAAATGTCGCATCGCATATCGAAAATTACATTCTGCTCAAACGTGTTATTGATCCGAATGCGAAGACTATTGAAGAGGTCTCGGGCCAAAAAAGCCCCAATCAATCCGAGCACGGCCCGCGTCAATAACTCAGGGTGTTTATCTCGGATTACATCGTCAATGACATGTTGGATTAACCAAGGGAATGCGAAAGTCGATGCCAAGCTCAGGACGGCACAGGCAATGGTTCCGACGGCCTGAAGGCGGTAAGGTCGCAGGTAGAAAGCCACCCGGGTAACCACCTCCCACGTCGAGCGCTTGGCTACAGAAAAGGGACGAGGTGGGAAAGGTGTTGGAGTGGGAGTAGGTGTCACCATAATAACCGGTGTGAATGCATTTCCAGCACACCATTGACCCGATTTACCGAGATCCTTGAATCAACGACGGCACGGGTCGGCCAAAGCTTGATTCGATCGAACTGGGTTCTGAAACTAGATTTGGAACATTTCTTTTTTTAACTCGATCCGGGTGTTCTTCATCGTTGCCTCGTGCGCTTTGATAACCAACATGGAGGCAGCAAATCCTTCTTTATAACCTGCACTGGGAGCTTTCTTATCCGCGATATTTTGGATAAATTCCTGCAAGGCATAATTGTGGGTGGTATCGCTGTCAGATGCGCCCTCGGCAGGTTTCTTCCCCTGAGCCAACAACTTAGTTGCGTTGGCAACCAGCGCAATCCCCGTCTCTTGAAAAAACTCTTCTTTCCGAGCGTAAACCTCCCAACCCAGCAGAGGCGAATCCACCTCTTTGAACATCCACGCTCGTTGCTCACGCATCATCACCGCAGCATCGGTGCCGTGGAAAACGTCATAGTTGGCATCAAACGAGTTGGCCAACGTGGCTTCGAAAGTATAGCGGCCACCACTAGGAAATTCGAACACTGCCGAAACCGTGTCTGGAATTTCTCGCCCATCCCGCCAATGCATGATCGAACCAAACCCTGTGACGGCCACCGGCAATGCATTGAAATACCAAGCGGCGATATCGATTTGATGAATCCCCTGCTCACCCACCAAACCTGTGGTGGAACCTTTTTGCAATCGCCAGTTTAATGCTGACTCGCGTTCAGGATTGGGGGAGCCTCGACGCCAAGATTGTTTCTTATGCCACTGGCCTCTACCTGAGGCGAGCTTCCCACAAGCTTCGGCACGGACAAATTTGAAAACGTGATGGTGTTGTGGGTTTCCCCTATTTTGCAATCCAACCTGAAAAGTCAACTGAGGTGCATTCTTCGCGGCGAGAGCGATCACCCTAGCATCCTCCTCCGAGTGTGCCAACGGAGCCTCACAATAGACATGCTTTCCTGCTTGAAGTGCAGCGAGCACGATCTCTTTGTGCAGGTGCGTTGGGGTGGCGACAATCACGGCTTGAACCGATTTATTGTCCAGAACCTCTTTATAATCCTTATGCTTGGAAGCTTTGGGCGCGGTGTCACCCACACGACGAAGGGAGGCTTCATAATTATCGCAAACCGCCACAATGGGTGCATTGGGAAGACGGTTTAGCGTACCGATCAATTCTTTACCCCACGTACCTAATCCGATGACCCCGAAATTAACAGGAGGTGCCGGGGGTTTTTCTTTGAAATTAGGATCAGCCTTGGGAACTTCCAACGTTTTATCCTGAGCGGTGATTTCGATACCACCCATCATTGCCATAAACGCGGCGAGGGAACCGCCCTTCAAAAAGTCTCGGCGTTTGACAGCATTTTCGTTTGCAGATGGGTTCTCAGTTTTTTGCATGGACTCAAAGAATGATGGATGTTTCCTCCATTTTCAAGGAGGGAAACGCTTGTTTTCCGGTGTGCAAAATGGAACGTTATATTGTAGGTTTTGTTTTAGAACTTATGACGCGCCAGCAGGTCTTGGACCTTTATTTTATGGAAGCCCGGAGCAAGGTTCTTGACCTTGCTGCATTCTTAGATCGGGTGGATCGGGCTGAAGGCAAGGAAGATTTTCGCCTCAATGCGTTGCGCCACGCGATGTCCCATTTGCAAGGTAGTCAACTCCGTCGTGCTGAGAAAGTTTTACTCTCCCTCAGCGATCCCAGTTCCCTACCGATTGAGCGGGCTCTGGGTCAAGGTGCCTGCGGAGCTTGGTCAGGGCCTACTCCCGATCGGCAACGAAAAAAAAAGTCCAAATCCCCGTAATTTTTCCATGCGCTACATCGAACCCCACGGACACATGGTGAGTCGCACCACCGATGACTATCACGACATGGCAACGGCTGGTTGTCAGGTGGTTTGCGAACCCGCTTTTTGGGCAGGGTTTGATCGGAATTCAGCCGCTGGGTTTTACGATTATTTTTCGCAACTCACCGAACAAGAACCCAAACGTGCTGCCCGTTACGGCATCCAACATTACAGTTGGATTTGCCTAAACCCCAAGGAATCGGAGAATCTAGAGTTAGCAGAGGAAGTCCTCTCGATCATCCCCGAGTTTTTGGCAAAACCCCGCGTGTTAGGAGTGGGAGAAATTGGTCTGAACAAGAACAGTCGGAACGAGCTCAAGGTTCTGGAAAAACATGTCGATATCGCCGCGAAACATGACCAACTGATCCTAGTTCACACGCCTCACTTGGAGGATAAATTGAAGGGAACTCGCCTTATTCTTGATCTACTTAGGAATGATTCGAGGATTAGTCCAGAGCGCGTTATTATTGATCATGTCGAAGAGCACACCGTCAAAATGGTGTTAAATCGTGGGTTCTGGGCAGGAATGACCTTATACCCAGAATCGAAATGCACCTCTGCGCGGGCTATTGATATTTTGGATCTTTTTGGGACGGACCGCATCTGGATGAATAGTGCGTGTGACTGGGGGCACAGCGTGCCTCTCGCGGTCCCGAGAACCGCGCTCGAGATGAAGAAGCGCGGATACTCGCGCGATGTGATCGACAAGATGATCTATCGAAATCCCATCGAATTCTTGAGTCAATGCCCGAAATTCAAGGTGCCTGAGGAATAGGCCTTCGGACCTCAGGAATCGTCCTTTCGTTTTCATGAAACTGAACCATGGATTGCATCTGGCCTATTGCACCAACATCCACCGAGGTGAAACTTGGGCGGAAACGTTCGAAACCCTGCGCGTCCACACCCTAGCGGTTCGCGATCGCGTCGCTCGGGACAAACCCTATGCGATCGGTCTCCGATTAGGAGAATCTGCCGCCCGCGAGTTGAGTGATCCAAACGTTCTCCTCACATTTCAGCGATGGCTTGATGTTCAAAATTGCTACGTTTTTACGATCAACGGTTTTCCTTACGGCCGCTTCCACGGAGATCGCGTCAAGGAAAGGGTCTATCAACCGGATTGGACAACCGACGATCGAGTAGATTACACCAATTTGCTCTTCGATTTGTTGTCTCAGTTGGTCCCGATTGGCATCGCTGGCAGCGTGAGCACGGTGCCGTTATCCTTCAAATCTTTCATCACAACCGAGGACCAAGTCCAAGTTCTACGCCGCCAAGTTTGGCGCACCGTGGAACATATCGCGAAAGTGTCTGAGAAATCAGGTCGAGATCTCCATTTAGGATTGGAGCCTGAACCGTTATGCTACTTGGAGACCACGGCTGAGGCCGTTAGTTTTTTTGACTCGATGCGGGATGACCATCCGAACGATCCACGACTAAAGCAACATTTAGGAGTCAACTACGACACTTGCCACTTAGCGATCGAATACGAAAACCCAGCCGAATCCCTACTCTTGTTGAAGCAGAGCGACATCAAGGTAAGCAAACTCCATTTCAGTTCGGCCCTCAAGGTGCGCCCCAACAGGCAGCGACGCGACGCATTGCGGGCTTTTGTGGATCGGGTTTATTTTCATCAAGTCATCGAGCGGTTTGGAAATGGGCCGCTTAAGCGGTATGCAGACTTGGATGTTGCCCTAGCTGAAGCACCGGAATTCTCGGAAGGTAATCTGCCAGAATGGCGAATCCATTTTCATATTCCGCTTCACAGCAAACCCACCTCATTGTTTGAGACCACCGCTGATCATTTGTTGGGTGTTATGGACTTTTTACAACAGGACCCGAGTTTGTGTTCTCATATTGAGATGGAAACTTACACGTGGGAAGTTCTCCCCAGTGATATCAAAGATCGCAATGTGGTCGATCAACTCGTCGCAGAATATGAATGGACTCTGCGTGAGCTAAGGAACCGAAACTTAGCCTAGGCACTACGTAGATTTGGGATCTTCTCTGAGGGGTTATTTACCTTTGAGCGCGGGTGATCCGCCGTAATACCACTTGGAAGCTTGGATGTTTTCTACATGCGAATCGGCGAACGCGACCATGCTCTTACCCGCGTGCCTGAGATGTGGCCCACCCCAGTTGGGATCGTCGCTGATCACGCAACTTTCGCAGGGGGTACTGTTAATCGGATCGTGTAAAACCCACGCGCCGGGTTTTTCGGGGGATTTAGGAGTCACGGAGCGTGTAGGGTCAACTGTGGGTAAAGGGCGACTGGCTCCATCCGTCAAATAAACAACAGCGGCAGGGTTGCGTAGATCGGAGTCCTTGATCTGGGGCCATTGTTTGGCATCCCAGACCGTGGGCCAATCGCAACCACCCAGTCCAAAGTTCATCGCGTAATTAGACACGGCTTTTTCTCCTTGATTGCTGGGATACAAGGCGATGAGTTCTTTATATTTTTTTGTGCGGGAGGGGCACAAAATCAGATTAGTGGTGTGGGTGTAAGGCTGGAGAATATTGAACCAAGCCCGCCGGAATTCGTTGTTGTTGCGGACCGAAAAAGTGGGGGTAAATCGACCATCATAATCGGTCGCGTAAATCTTTTGAGCGATTCCCATCTGACGCAATGCGTTCAAACAGGAGGTCGACCGAGCCTTTTCCTTGGCCTTTGCGAGGGCAGGGAGAAGCATCCCTGCGAGGATCGCGATGATGGCGATGACAACAAGAAGCTCGATCAGCGTAAAGGCCCTTTTCGAGGACCTGAGGATTCCAAGTTTCGAGTTCATAGGATTCGAAAAAACTAACCGAGAATTCTAAATTCTCCAACCTTTTTAGCTGACAGATTCAAGAGCTTAGGGCAGTTTCCTTCCTCAGCAGCATCATGAAAACCTTCAGCAATACGACGGACAAGCAACGAGGCCGATTGATTCATGGGATGGTCGGTTTCACGCTGATTGAACTCCTTGTTGTCATCGCCATCATCGCGATCCTCGCAGGGATGCTTCTCCCCGCACTTGCCAAGGCAAAGAGCAAAGCAGCGCAGACCAGTTGCATGAACAACCTCCGTCAATTAGGGATTGCCACTGTGATGTATGTGCAAGAGAACCGAGCTTACCCTGGGTCTCTTTCGGTAACGGCTAACCGCTATGTGTGGCCAGATCGCCTGTTGAGTCAAATGGGGACGAATCGCAGTCTATTTCGATGTGCTGCTGCAAAACCCCAAACGTGGTGGGATACAAATTCGAATAAATCGGTCGGCAAGAATTGGGCAGTGACCCCACAGACCCGATTTTCTCTGGGCTACAATGATTGGGGTGTGAATATCGGCAATACGCCACAGTTAGGGTTGGGTGGGGATGTGGACGGAGGAATGTTCAAGGGAGTCGTCACCGAAACTCAGGTTAAAAGCCCTACGCTTTTGATTATGTTGGCCGATAGCCGTGCCGACATCAAACAACAATCTTACAATGCCAGTATCGACCCGACTCAAGAAGATCAATGGCCCTCGAGCCGTCACAATAAGCGGACGAATTTGATGTTTTGCGATGGTCACGCTGAATCGACATATCGCAAAGACCTAGTAAACGTTGGAGCCAAATCAAGTGTTTGGAATTCTCGGTGGAACGTTGACAACCAGTGGCACACTCCAGGAGCCACCCCGTCGATGGTCAGCGCTAACCTACTCGATCCCTAACGTTCATTTGAATTTTCTTTTGTCCCTAGAAGGCTTTAGGTTTCGGCGTGGCACGTGAATTTGTTCTAGATCGGTTTCAAGGGAACGTCAATTTGCAGATTGATTACGCGCGGGAATTGAACGCCCAGCAGCACGCTGCCGTCACAGCGATTCCCGGTCCAGCCCTAGTGATCGCGGGTGCTGGATCTGGCAAAACTCGCACCCTCACCTATCGTGTCGCCTTTTTACTCGAGCAAGGAATCCCTGCAGACCGGATCTTGCTCCTGACCTTCACCAACAAATCTGCGAAAGAAATGATGCGCCGCGTTGCGGAAATACTGGGGCACGACCTAGCCTCACTCTGGGGTGGGACTTTTCATTCGATCGGCAACCGCATCCTGCGTCAACACGCCGACCGGGTCGGTTACCAACGGGATTTCACCATACTCGATCGCGAGGATGCCAAGGATCTGCTTCAAACCGCGATGGACGATTCTGGAATTGATGTGACTGCCACTCGGATTCCGAAACCCGACGTGATTGGTGACGTGTTCTCCATGGCTGCAAACACGGGGCAAACTATTGCTCGGACGTTGGAGGAGAATCATCCACAGTTTTCTGACCTCGCATCAGTTCTGGAAGATTTACGCAAACAATTCACCGCTCGGAAACGATCAGCGAATGTCGTGGATTTTGATGATCTCCTTGGCCTTTGGCTACGGCTTCTCAAGGAACACGAAGATGTGCGAGAGTTTTATCAGCGACGTTTTCAATTTATCCTTGTTGACGAATATCAAGACACGAATGAGTTGCAAGGCGAGCTGATCGATCTGCTCGCAGCAAGGCATCGAAACGTGATGGTAGTAGGAGACGATGCCCAAAGTATTTACTCTTGGCGGGGAGCCAACTTCCAAAACATTCTCGAGTTCCCTAAACGCTATCCAGGCGCGACCGTTTACAAAATCGAAACGAACTACCGGAGCACTCCGGAGATCCTCGAAGTCGCGAACGCCGCGATCGCAACCAACACCTTGCAGTTCACCAAGGATCTTGTCTCAGCCTGTAAGCCCGGTCCGAAGCCAGTCCTCGCGGTTTGCGGTGACGCAAGTGAACAAGCCGCTTTCATCGCTCAACGCGCACTCCAACTCCGCGATGAAGGCATTAACCTCAACGACATGGCGGTGCTTTACCGATCGCACTTCCATGCCATGGAGCTTCAATTCGAACTCACACGCCGCAATATCCCTTTCAGCATTACGAGCGGGCTCCGATTTTTTGAACAGGCACATATCAAAGACATCGCAGCGTTTCTTAAACTTGCTGCCAATCCTGCGGACGAAGTGTCGTTCAAACGCGCTGTCCGGTTACTACCCGGAGTAGGCGGCAAGGGGGCTGAAAAACTCTGGGCAAATTTCCGTAAAAACTTCACCCAACTCCCCAAAGATTCCAACAATCCACTCGCTTCCGCCCTTCAAGGTTGCAGCCCGATCGTTCCCAAAAAAACGACGGTCGCATGGGCAAATTTCTCCAGCACGTTCGCTCAACTCGAAGGCCCGAAGGTTCGGGGAAACGCCGCAGAAATGATCCGCCTGACACTCGAAGGGTTGTATGAAGATTACCTCGAGGAAACTTTTGCCAACGCCAGCCAACGCCAAGAAGAAATCGTTCAGCTCACCCATTTCGCACGCCAATTCACGGGTCTAGACGAATTCCTGACACAACTCGCCCTCCTTTCCAATGTGGATGCCGAGGATCACAATACGGTACGCGAGGAGGAACAACTCAAACTCTCCTCGATCCATCAAGCAAAGGGCCTCGAATACTCGGTCGTTTTTGTAATCATGCTTTGCGATGGACTTTTTCCGAGCCAACGATCTATCGACCGTGCAGGGAGTCTCGAAGAAGAACGTCGACTGTTCTACGTAGCGGTCACCCGTGCCAAAAAAGAACTTTATCTCACCTACCCTCTGATCCGCATGACTCGAGGCATGTCGGGCGATGCGATGCAGCAACCCTCTCGATTCATCGAAGAAATACCAGCAGCCCTCCTCGACGAATGGAGCCTTAAATCACCAAGTTTTTACGGGTAATTCCTCCTTCACGCAGGTTCACGATGGATGAGATTTTTTGGGAAGAACCTTGAGGTGGTGGTAGGAACTGGATTCGAACCAGTGAAGGCGTAAGCCAGGAGATTTACAGTCTCCCCCCGTTGGCCACTTGGGTATCCTACCGCACCAATTGCGGAGAACTCACCCGCAAGGGTCGAAATAATTAGGGCAAACCGTGCTCCTTGTCAACCCGCCACGCATTGCCTACCGTTGCGCCATGTTTGAATCGCTGTCAGGTAAACTCCAGAATGTTTTCAAGAATTTGCGTGGTCTCGGAAAAATCTCCGAGGCGAATATCGCAGATGCCTTGCGAGATGTTCGCCTAGCACTTTTGGACGCTGACGTTAATTTCAAAGTGGCTCGCGATTTTATTGACCGAGTTAAACAAAAGTCCGTAGGTGTCGAAGTCATCCAAACACTCCACCCCGGCCAACAGATCATCAAATTGATCAATGACGAGCTTGTTGCCCTGCTAGGTTCGGAGAACGCAGCCATCAACCTCGATTCCAATCCTACGGTGATCATGATGGTGGGGCTCCACGGTGCCGGTAAGACGACTTCCAGTGCCAAACTCTCCCGCCTGATCCAGAAACAGGGTCGGCAACCCCTGCTCGTGGCCTGCGACGTCAACCGACCTGCTGCCATGGATCAATTGGCCACCTTGGGAAAACAACTCGAAATCCCAGTTTTCCTCAAAAAAGGTGAAACCGACGTCCTCAAGATCGTCCGCGAAAGCCTCGAGTTCGCTAAGGCTAACCACCATAACACGCTGATTCTCGACACGGCTGGAAGGCTCCAGATCGATGAACTGTTGGTGCAGGAACTCGTGAGGGTCAAGGAGATTGCCCGACCTCAGGAAATCCTCTTGGTTCTTGATGCAGCCACTGGTCAAGAAGCGGTCAATGTCGCAACGCATTTCGACAAGGCTCTCCAGATTACAGGATCGATCCTGACCAAACTCGATGGCGATGCTCGAGGCGGAGCAGCACTCAGCATGAAAGCGGTCACCGGTCAACCCATCAAGTTCATGGGTGTCGGAGAAAAACTAGAGGATTTTGAACCGTTTCATCCCGAACGCATGGCCTCGCGCATCCTTGGAATGGGTGACGTGGTCAGCCTAGTCGAACGTGCCGCAGAAGCTGTCTCAGAAGCCGACGCCCGACGCCTCGAGGAGCGGATGAAGAAGGGCCAGTTCACTCTCGATGATTTTCTAGAACAACTGCGTCAGATGAAAAAACTGGGCTCCCTCGAAAGTATCGTCAACCTGCTCCCCGGAGGCGGCGAAGCACTGAAGAACGCCGACCTTTCCAAAAGCGAAAAAGAATTCCGCCGGATGGAAGGCATGATCTGTGCAATGACCTTTAAAGAACGCCGTTACCCCCAGATTCTCAACGCCCGCCGACGTCAAAGGATCGCCAAAGGGAGCGGCGTCACTGTGACTGAATTGAACAACCTTCTCAACCGCTTTGGTCAGATGCAGCAGATGATGAAGAAAATGGGGAAATTCCAAAAAATGATGGGCCGAATGGGAGGGATGCCGGGAATGCCAGGGATGCCCCACCTTCCGGGAAGGCGGTAAATCGCTCAGCATCCCTAGTTCCCGCCTCGGTGAGAATGGCTCACGCGACAGCTCAATTGTAATATAAGTCGCTCTATTTCAACAGGTTAAACACATCGTTCTCGTTTAGATTGAGTGAGGTTGATGCATTAGATAATCTCTTTCATCCCTTGCTAGGATTATGGGGCATTCTTATACCTAATCCGAGACGTTGATTTTCCTCATAAACGCCGTAAGCTATTCAGTTCAGTTGTGATGCTAGCTCGAATTGAATTGGGCGGCTGTCCTTATGAACGAGAATATTCAGATACCTTCGAGCCAAAACCTTTCCTTCGTGGAGGCTCTTTACTCGGACTATCTGCGTGACCCCTTATCGGTCTCGCCAGATTGGCAATCTTACTTTCAAACACTCACCAACGGCGATGCACCGATCAGTCCCACTTTCGGTCCAAGGTTCGTGGTTCGCAGTATTTTTAATCCCACAGGTGGTGTTCAGCCTGCGGGTGTGGAGAACCACTTAACCACAGTAGATCAGGCTAAGTACCGTCAGGATCGATTGGATCAGATGGTCCGATCCTTCCGAATGCGGGGCCACATGATCGCGCAAATCAACCCCCTTGGGTTGCTTCGCCCGTGCCCTCCCGAATTAGATCCTGGCTATTACGGGTTTACCGAGCGGGATATGGATCGGAAGTTTTCGTGCGCGACCTTGCCACAGGAGGGAATGCTAACGCTCCGAGAAATCACCGATAAACTTCGGAACACTTACTGCCGCAGTATTGGAGTGGAATACATGCATATCGACGAACTACCCGTTCGTCGATGGTTGCGGGAGCGGATGGAAGGTACCGAAAACCGACGCGAGATAACTCGACAAGAACAATTGCGGATCCTGACGCGGTTGACGGATGCTGTGACTTTCGAGGAATTCATTCGGAAGAATTTCATCGGAGCCAAATCGTTTTCTTTAGAAGGTTCTGAAAGTTTGATTCCACTCCTAGACTTGGCTATTGAACGAGCCGGGGATCACGGGACGAAAGAGATCATCATCGGGATGGCGCATCGTGGTCGGCTCAATGTCTTGGCCAACATCATGGGGAAAAGCCCGAGCGAAATCTTTCGAGAATTTGCGGACGCTGACTCCGACACCGCTGCGGGCCACGGTGACGTTAAGTATCACAAAGGCTACAGCAAAGATTGGAAGACGGCGTCCGACAAAACGGTTCATATTTCGTTGTGCTTCAACCCCAGCCATTTGGAATTCGTCAACCCTGTCGCTTTGGGTCGCGTTCGATCCAAACAGGATCGGATGAGCGACACCCAACACACGCAGGGTTTGGCAATTTTGATCCACGGGGATGCTGCATTCATTGGTCAGGGTGTCACTCAGGAGAGTTTGAACCTGAGCCAGTTGGATGGATACATCACTGGGGGTACCCTCCACATTATCGTCAATAACCAGATCGGTTTTACGACCAGTCCACGAGATGCACGTTCTTCCAATTACTGTACGGATATTGCGAAGATGATCGGAGTTCCCATTTTTCACGTCAACGGCGAGGATCCCGAGGCGGTCGCACAAGTGGTCGAGTTATCCTTGGAATTCCGGGAAGCGTTTCAACGAGACGTCGTCATCGACATGTATGGCTATCGACGTCTCGGTCATAACGAAACTGACGAACCTTCGTTTACCCAACCCTTGCTTTACAAAGCAATCCAGAGTCGTAAACCCGTTCGGGAAGGTTATTTGGAGCACCTTCTCCGGTTAGGCGGGCTGACGATGAAAGATGCCCATCGAATTGCGGAAGCGCGACAAAAGGTGTTCGAAAAAGAGCTAAATGCATCGAAATCTCCCACTTACCAACCTCCTGCCCCGAAGCCCCTCACAGCTTGGACAGGATTATTAGGTGGCCCAGATCGAACTGCGGCGGAAGTAAACACAGGGTTTCCCAAGGACAAACTCATCGAGCTCGGTTTAGCACAGACTCAGCTTCCACCGAGTTTCCATCCTCATCCAAAAATCTCCAAGTTGCTCGAGCTCAGGGCCAAGATGGCGACTGGGAAGCTCCCGCTCGATTGGGCGATGGGTGAAGCATTGGCATGGGCATCCCTCGCGAACACTGGGACGCCCATTCGCCTCAGCGG
>SXGT01013187.1_pt1 | contig 18449 bp, 13 predicted proteins | sample 3176221 | NCBI WGS metagenome assembly SXGT01 (sample SAMN11356862, study PRJNA531348) | freshwater metagenome | isolation source: freshwater sample F1-120 | place: China: Fuxian Lake, Yuxi | collected 2017-12-25
ACGTCGCGGGGCATGTGCATCAACTGGGCCGACAAATGCAAAGTCTATTGGTCGGTCGTGCGCAACACGCTCGCACACGCTTGGATTCTCTGGCGAGGCGACGAGTCTTTGCGCGGCCCCTCGAGCGAATTCATGATCGGACCCGTCGCTTGGATGAGTGCGAATCTCGCGCGCTGCGGGCCATGAAACATCGTCTCGCACAAACCGAGTCACGATTTCGTGAGCTGGTGGGACGATTGGAAAGCCTGAGTCCATTGGCCGTCTTGCAGCGGGGTTACAGCCTCACCTTGCATGCCGAAGGGGGGACGATGGTGCGGGACTCCCACCAGCTGCACGTGGGCGATGTGCTACAAACCCGTTTGGCGCAGGGGAGCGTCATGAGTCGAGTCGAGACCATCGATCATGATGGACCAGGGACTCGGCCATCTTGATGGAACACACGTCGGCAAACAGAGGAAAAGACAACGTGGTCAAGAAAAAGCAACGACCGGTCGATCCCGCGACAGCGGAGTCACTCCGCTTTGAAGATGCGCTGGCCCGTTTGGAACTCGTTGTCCAGAAGCTCGAGGATGGCCAAACGGGACTGGATGAGGCCCTGGCTCGGTACGAGGAGGGAATGCGCTATTTGAAGCAATGCCACCAGTTATTACGCCGGGCGGAACGCAAGATTCAGTTGCTGAGCGGCGTCGACGCGGAGGGAAATCCCGTGGGTACCCCCTTCGACGAGCAGTCGATGAGTTTGGAGGAAAAGGCGGATTCCCGCAGCCAGCGGCGATCCCGGCCCCAGGCGGCGGAACGGGAACGCCCGCCGGCCAAAGGGGGTACCCGCCGCGAGTCCGACGCGCAAGGGGATCTGTTCTAACGACGTCCACATCACCCAAGCGTCAGGCGGATCATCGGGAACCCGGTTGTCCATGGACGCGCGAGTGAACCTGACTTAGAATGGATCGGTCGATTGTAGATCCCCCGTTGGCGAGGCCGATTCGGTTACGAGCCCAGCTGGGAATTTCGGTCGCGTTTTCGTCCGGCTAGCCCGCGAGTCCCTAATGTGACCGCTACACCGTCGCTTGTTTCCCAATTGGAAGATCACGTCGCGGCGGAGCTGGATCAGCGGATCCAAGCGGCCCTTGAGGCGTGTGTGCCTCAGGACGTGGACTGTCCGGATCGGCTGCGGGATGCCATCGCCCACAGTCTGCTAGCACCCGGTAAGCGACTCCGTCCGCGACTGGTGCTGATGGCCTGCCAGGCCTGTGGCGGTTCGATTGAGGCTGCGCTCCCCGCCGCGTGCGCCGTGGAGCTGGTGCATACGTACTCGTTGATTCATGATGACCTGCCGGCCATGGATGATGATGACCTGCGGCGCGGGCGCCCGAGCTGCCATGCGGCGTTTGGCGAAGCCACGGCGATTCTGGCCGGCGACGCGCTCTTGGCCATGGCCTTTGAGTTACTGGCGACCCAGATTCAGCCTGCGGAGGCCGGTTTGAGCTGTTGCGCGGCGCTGGCCCGCACGGCGGGCCCCACGGGACTGGTGGGCGGGCAGCAGGCGGACCTCGAGGCGGAACAGACGCCCGGTGGGCTCGCTGAACTCGAGGCCATCCACCGCCGTAAGACAGGAGAGATGTTGCGGGTGTGCTTGCGGCTGGGAGGCCTTGTGGCCGCAGCCAGCCCGGCGCAATTGGCGAGTCTGGATGCCTATGGCCGACCGCTGGGGCTGGCCTTCCAGATCGTGGACGACCTCTTGGATTGGCAGGGGCAGGCCCATGTTCTGGGGAAAAAGACTCAGAAGGACGCCGAGCGCGGCAAGCTGACGTTTCCCAGCCTGTTGGGAGTCGACGAGAGCCAACGACGTGCCCAGGAATTGATCGCAACGGCGCAGCGGGCCCTTGAACCGCTGGGCCCAGCGGCCACGAGCCTGCGGCAGTTGGCGCAGTTTGTATTGGATCGCAACCGTTGAAGTCGAGCGGATGGAATATCACACCATGCATCAGGTACTCTCGCAGATTGATTCCCCGGCCGACCTGTCGCGTCTGACGCCGCGCCAGCTCTTGCAACTAGCCGACGAAATCCGTGACGTGTTGTGTAATTTGGTGTCGACTCGCACCGCGCACTTCGCATCCAATTTGGGTGTGGTGGAGCTCTGCTTGGCTCTGCACCTGGAGTTTGACTTTCTCACCGATCGATTGATCTGGGACACCGGTCACCAGATTTATCCACACAAATTGGTCACGGGCCGCTACCACGAATTTGCCACGATGCGTTCCAAGGGGGGGCTGATGGGATATCCCAACCCCCACGAGAGCGACTTCGATCTGTTCATGACCGGGCACGCGGGCTGCAGCCTCTCCACCGTGATGGGCATGCGTAGCGGCGATATGCTGCGTGGCGAATCGCAACGCCATGCCGTGGCGGTGATCGGCGACGGCGCGCTCGTATCCGGCATCGTGTTTGAGGCCATGAATAACGCCTTACATTGCAAGGATCGTTTGCTGGTCGTGCTGAATGACAACAAGATGTCCATCTGTCCCCGCGTGGGGGCCATGGCTGAGTACTTGGACCGACTGCGCACGAATCCATTGTACGAAGGCTTCAAAGACGAAGTGGCGCGCATCCTCAGCAAGGTACCAGTGCTCGGCGATCCCGTCGAACGTTTCTTGGCCCAGGTCAAGGAAGGTGTGAAGGCCGGAGTGCATGGCGGCATGCTGTTCGAAGAATTGGGCTTCCGTTATGTCGGACCGATCGATGGCCATGATGTTGCCTCGCTACGCAAGTACCTGCGCATGGTGAAAGATATTCAGCAGCCGGTCCTGCTGCACGTGTTCACGGAAAAAGGCCACGGCTATCGGCCGGCCGCCGAGGACCCGGTCTACTTCCATACGCCTCCGGCTCTGCGGAGTGCCAATACGCATTCTCCAGACGCGGAGAACGCGAGTGCCAGAAAGACCCTATCGTTTACTCAGTGTGCGCGCGACGCGATCCAGCGGCAAATGGAAGACAACCCCTTGGTGACCGTGCTGACGGCCGCCATGTGCCAGGGGAACAAACTGGAACCGGTGCGAGAGGCCTTTCCCGATCGCTTCTTCGACACGGGCATCTGTGAGTCGCACGCCGTGGCCTTTGCCGCCGGGCAGGCCAAGGTGGGCTTGCGGCCCATCGTTGATATCTACAGCACATTCTTGCAACGGGCGTATGATCAGATTTTCCAAGAGGTTGCCCTGCAAAACCTGCCCGTGACGTTTTTGTTGGACCGTTCCGGGCTCACTGGGCCGGACGGTCCCACCCACCACGGCATGTTTGACCTGGGGTACTTGCGCGTGTTTCCGCAAATGTCCGTGATGGCCCCCGCCGACGGACAAGATCTCGCGCAGATGATCGACTTGGCCCTGCGTCATGCAGGCCCCAGCGCGATCCGCTATCCCAAGGCCGATATTTGCCCCGTCGAAGGCCCACGTGCTCCAGTGCTTTGGGGTACCGCCGAGGTGCTGTCCTGGGGTTTGGATCTGATCTTGATCAGCTGCGGTGCGTTGTTGACCGAGTGTCAGGCAGCTGCCGAGGAATTGCGTCGCGACGGAGTTGCCGTTGGCGTGATCAATGCCCGCTTTGTAAAGCCCCTCGATACCGAAACCATCCTGCGGGCCGTGCGCGAAGCCAAACATATCGTCACCATCGAGGAGGCCGCCCTGGCTGGCGGTTTTGGCAGTGCGGTTTTGGAAGCCGCAGCGGATCACGGCATCTCCACGCACCACATACGCCGCTTGGGTATTCCCGATCAATACATAGGACATGGCGAACGGAGTGAACTGTTGGCCGATTTGCAATTGAATGCCGCTGGTATCACGAGCGTGTGTCGGGGCGTGCTCGGATTGCCGGCCGGCCCCGATCCGACCACCGATGCCGCGGACACTTCGGCCGCTGCCCCACAACCGCACCGCTAATCCCAATCGATGGCCGGCGGCCCAGGAGGTTGCGCTATGAATGTGCATGCTAGCTCCGCGCGAGCCACATCGGCGGATCGCCCCCCACGCGCGATCGTGCTGGGTACCGGTGCGCGCGAGTCCGTGCGGCAGGCAGCCGAACAACTGCGGCCACAACTCGACGCTCACCTCGAGGTGGTGCTCGTCGACCTCGAGGGGCAACACGATCTGTCCACGGTCTCCGCCGACTTGGCCCTGGTCTTGGGCGGAGACGGTTCGATCCTGCGGGCGGCCACGCAAATGGGCGATCACCAAATCCCGGTCATTGGCGTCAATTTAGGGAAACTGGGGTTCTTGGCGGATTTGTCCCCTGCGGAGTTGGTGAGTGTGTTACCGGAGATTGCACGTGGCCAGTACCGAGTGGTTGATCACTTGATGCTGACGTGTCAGGTGGTCAGCCAGGGGCAGGTCTTGGCCGAATGTCTGGGCCTAAACGAAGTGGCCGTGTTGGGCGGGCCACCCTACAGCATGCTGGAAGTGGATCTTTACGTTGACTCCGAATGGGTGACCACCTATAGTTGCGACGGCTTGATCATCAGCACGCCGGTTGGCTCCACGGCTCACAGCCTGTCGGCTGGGGGCCCCATACTGCGGAAGAGCTTACAGGCGTTTGTGATCTCGCCGGTCAGCCCTCATGCCTTGACGATGCGACCGGTGGTGGACATGGCGGATCGCCAATATGAGCTGGTGGTGCGGGAGCCTCACGCACAAACTTCGGTCGTTGTGGATGGTCGGCCGTTGCGCACACTCACGCGTGCGGATCGGGTGTTGGTGCGACGTGCGACTCCCCAATTCCAGTTGGTTGAGGTAGCGGGTCGTGGCTATTATCGAACGCTGCGTGAGAAACTGGGCTGGGGAGGACAATCGCCTGGCCGCAAGAGGAATTCGACGGCGGGGGAAACGCCCCCTTAGTTCGGATTGTGCAGATTTAGGGATCCTTACCAAGACAGGTGCAAGGAAGCAACCTCATGCCGACGCAATTACGACGCGGGCCGTGGATCGCTGTACTAACCATGGTGGCCAATCTTCATTTGCTCTTCGCTACGATTGGTTTGCTTCCGACGATTGGTTTCAGTCGATCGGCTTTGGGGGAGGAGACTGGGAAGGACGAGGAACCCACCAAGGATGACGTACCTCGCTATGAACTCATCTATCGCATGACGCCTGGTAATACGTTGCGCTACCAGGTGGAACATGCTGCCAAGGTGCAGACCACAATCAGTGGCGCGCAGCAGATCAGCGAGTCACATAGCAACTCGGTTAAATCCTGGGGAGTGCAGGAACCGGACGAGAAGGGGCAGATTCGTTTCGAGCACACGGTGGAGCATGTCGAGATGTGGTCGAGCGTGACCGGCCGCCAGCCGGTGAAGTTCGATAGTCGTACCGACGAGAAAGCGCCGGCTGAGTACGAAGGGGTTCAGGATACGATCGGCAAGCCCTTGAGCCAGATCACGATGGATTCCCACGGCAACATCAAACGCCGCGTCGACAAAGTGCCGCAGATTGATCTGGGAATAGGTGGCTTGGTCGTCCCGATGCCAGCCAAGCCAATTAGGATCGGGACCAAGTGGAAGACCGAGTCCACCGTGCAGGTTCGGTTGCAGGACGGCACACCGCAAGCCATTAAGACCCAGCTGTTGTATGAATTGAAAGGCGTGCAAACCGGAGTGGCCACGATTGGCGTGCGCACCGAGGTGTTGACGCCGGTGACCGATTCCCGCATTCAATCCCAGTTGATGCAGAAGGTCATCCAGGGGGAGTTTAAGTTCGATATCGACGCTGGTTGTCTGCTATCGAAGGAGATCCATTGGGACGAATCGGTGGTTGGATTTAGCGGGCCGGATAGTAATATGAAGTATGTGGCCCGATTCACCGAGCGGTTGGTCCCTGAGCAGCCAGAGACGGCGCGGCGGGAGTCTCGCGCACCACGCACAAAGCGTGCCCAGACGAAACGCTAACGGCAACGCCTGGGGACGAGCGAAACACACTGCAGGTGTAATAAGATGCCCTTTCCCTTCCGATGGCCAGCCGCCCCGTTTGCGCGATGGGTGGGCATCGTGGCAATCGGCGCTTGCTTGGTCTCCGGTCTCGTTCTGTCGGGGCAGGACGAGCGGATTCGAGGGTTGCTTGCCAACACGTTGCAGCTTTCGTTCGTTACGTGTTGTGTGTCGATCCCCATTGCGACGATCTTGGCTTGGTTATTATTTCGCACGGATGTGCCGGGGCGTCGCGTCGCCTTGCTCGTGCTGCTGACGCTGCCGGTTATTCCATTGTACGTGCAGACAGCGGCATGGGATGCGGGCTTTGGCAGCCAAGGGTGGTTGGCGAGCCTTTCGAACAGCCATGCCGCGCCTTGGCTGAAAGGCATGCGTGGCGCGATTTGGGTTCATACGCTGGCGGCGATTCCCTGTTGTGTGGGGATCGTGGGGGCTGGCATGTGGTGGGGCGCGTCCGCATTCGAGGAAGACGCTCAATTGAGCACGACGGATTGGGGCGTCTTTCGCAAGGTGACGTTACCGAATGCCGTGTTGGCCATTGCCGTGGCCGTCGTTTGGACGATCGTGCATGTGTTGGGAGAAGTGACCGTCACCGACATCTACCAAGTGCCGACTTATGCGCAAGAGCTGTTCGTGAACTTTGCCCTTGCGGACGAACTGGGGCCGGACCGTAATGCGGCCACCTTGCGTGGACTTGTGGCCGTCTTGGGGGGGGTGGCATCTGCGGCCTTGCTAGGCTGGTGCTGCCTGATGCGTAGTCCCTTTCAAGACGTGAGGCGTGGCACCTGGCGAACGCGGCCCTTGCGGCTGCGCGGTGGACGCGGGCGAGCCCTGATGGTCATCACGCTGGCCGTGGTCGGCTTAGCCGTGGTGCCCATTAGCAATCTGATCTACCAGGTGGGCGAGGTGACCACTTGGCGAGATGGCCAAGCGGTGACGTCCTGGGAGGCGGCCAAGGCGTTGGTGATGACCGTCACCAGTCCTTGGGAGAATCGCGATGCTTTGGGGTGGTCGTGCACGATCGCCGGTGTTTCGGCGGCCGTCTCCGTGATCGGGGCCTTGATGTGTGTCGGCTGGGCGGGCCATTCCTCCGCGCGCGGTGCCTTGATAGCGACCGGGGCGGTGATCGGACTGGGAGTTCCCGCGCCGTTGATCAGCATACTCGTGCTCAAGGGAATGCATGCGGGAACCGGGCCAGGGTGGACGTACTGGTACGACCATACGATCTTAGCGCCCTGCTTGGCATTGGTCCTGCGATCGTTTCCCTACGCCCTATTGATTCTGCTGGCCGCGGTTCGAACCATGGGGACGTCCCTACTGGAAGCCGCCGAGTTGGATGGCGCGGGGCCGTGGGCCCGGTATTGGCATGTGACCTTGCCCCAAAGGATTCCGGCGGTGGCTCTAGCGTATGGAGCGGCTTGGATCGTGGCTGTCGGCGATCTGGGAGCCAGTTACGCGGTGCTCCCCCCGGGTATCGAGACGCTGGCCCGCCGTGTCCTCGGCTGGGTCCACTATGGCGTGGAGGATCAGTTGGCTGCCCTTTGTCTGAGCACTTGGCTGCTCTTAATGGGCCTTGTGGCGATTGTCGGGTGGAGTGCGAAGCCGATGTGGGGTTCCATGTCGTCGGGTTCGCCTCGCACGGTGCGGCCCAAGACGCTGAGGTTGCTGGTTATGGTGGCCGGTTCGTTGACGGCGGCGACTGGCGCGGGATCGGAACGCGTTCGGTTTTCTCGCGACGGTAAGACGCACCAGGTCGAAGGGGAACCATGGGTCGGCGCGGAAGATGGCGGTGTTCTGCTATTAGCGCCGGATGGCGTGTTGTGGATGTTGCAACCAGACGAGATTCAGACGCGTGAGAAACTCGATCAGCCCATCCCCTGTTTGAAACGCGATGCATTGCAAGCTCGGATGCTGGCTGAATTACCTCCAGGGTTTTCCGCTCATCACACGGCTCACTATTTGATTTGTTACAACACGTCGCTAGGCTACGCTCAATGGTGTGGTGCCCTCTACGAACGACTCTACCGCGCGTTCTTTAATTATTGGGAACGTCGCGGCATCAAGCTGCAAGAACCCAAGTGCCCGCTCGTCGTTGTGATCTTTCGTGATCGCGAGCAATACACGCAACATGCGCGCGGCGAGGTTGGGGATGCCGTGGGTTCAGTCGTTGGTTTTTACAGTTTACTCTCCAATCGAGTTACGATGTTTGATCTAACGGGGGCCGAGGAGCTGGCTACAACGCGTTCGTCCAGTCAGTCCGCGGCCAAGGTCAATCAGGTTCTATCCCTACCGAATGCGATGCCGATGGTCGCCACGATCGTGCATGAAGCGACCCACCAGCTGGCCTTCAACAGCACCATGCATGCCCGCTTGGCCGATATCCCACTATGGGTCAGTGAGGGCATGGCTGAGTTCTTCGAAGTGCCTGATTTGTCCAGCTCCAAGGGATGGGGGGGCGTCGGAAGTATCAATCGTCCGCGTTTCGATCGATTTCGTCGGTATCTGTCCGCCCGTCCGCCGGGATCCTTGAAGTCACTGATCGCGGACAACAGTCGCTTGCGGGATCCTCGTCAGGCGCTCGATGCCTACGCGGAGGCCTGGGCATTTACCTACTATCTCCTGCGGAGGCATTCTCAGAAATACGTGGTCTACCTGAAGGCGCTCGCGGAAAAGGAGCCCTTGGTGGAGGATTCCGCCACGGAACGCATTCGCCTGTTGGAGACGACGTTTGGGGCCACCGTCGATGAGTTGGATGCCGAGTTTCTTCGCTTCATCATCAGCCTCAAGTAGCAGCCAGGGCCGTTGAGGGCCCAACGCGCGGACGGCCATCTGCAGGCGACGGCGCTGCGGCCGCATAGACGCGGCAGGGCGCGAATCGGTATAGTGGCATCACATTCAAGGGATTTTTTGCGCATTCAAAGCGACATACAGGAGTACGTCTCATGTTCGGTTTCCCATTTGCTTGGCCGGATACCTGGATTGCCATGGCTGCCATGCTGATGATCGGCAGCATCGTCGGTGTTTCCTCGGCCGTGGAGCGGCGACCGTTCGGTCAGACCGCTGACGGCGAAGCTGTCGAGGAGTTCACGCTGAAGAACGCCAGTGGTTGCCTGGCCAAATTGATCACGCGAGGGGCCACCTTGACCCAATGGCACGTGCCCGATCGACAGGGAGTGCTGGCCGATGTCGTGCTAGGTTTTGACGATGTGGCCGGATACGAATCGGATCGCAATCAGCATTTCGGCTGCACGACGGGACGGGTCGCCAATCGTATTGCCAAGGGAGAATTCACCCTGAACGGCAAGGACTATCAATTGGCGATCAACAATGGCCCGAATCACTTGCACGGTGGTATTTCGCGGAGTTTGGGCAAGGTTGTCTGGCAGGCCGAACCTTTCACGCAAGCGACCGCGCGCGGCGTGCGTTTCTCCTACACCAGCCCCGACGGAGAAGAGGGTTATCCGGGCAAGCTTTCGGTGACCGTCACCTACACCTTGACCGACAGTGGCGAGCTGAGGATTGACTATACCGCGATCACCGATCAGGCCACGCCCATTAATCTCACCAACCATTCCTACTTCAACCTGGCCGGCGCTGGTGCCCCCACGGTGCTCGATCATCGGCTCACCTTGAATGCCGATCATGTCACGCCCGCCGATGACACGCTGATCCCCACCGGGGCCATCGCCCCCGTGCAGGGTACTCCGCTGGATTTCTTGCAGCCCCACGCAATTGGCGAACGCATTGCCGAATTGGAGAAAACGGCCTACTTGGGATACGACCACAATTTTGTGCTGCGCGACTTGTCGGAGCATCAACGGAATGAGGGAGCGACCAAGCTGCGTTACGTGGGCCAATTGCAACATCTGGACTCAGGACGCGTGATGAATGTCTGGACAACCGAGCCTGGTGTACAGTTTTACTCGGGCAATTTCCTGTTCGGACAGTTGGGTAAAGGGGGCAAGTCGTATGCAAAACGCAGCGCTATTTGTTTGGAGACCCAGCACTTTCCGGATTCCGTTCATCATCCCCAATTTCCAACCACCGTGCTGCAGGCTGGCGAGACCTACCACCAGACGACCATCTATGGATTTGGAGTCGCCAAGACAGATCCTTGATCGGTGATGGCGATAAATCGTGGCGGCGGGCATCTTGCCTGCCGATGATTCTGTTGTTTTCGTGCCAGTGGAATTTATTGGTTGGTCATCACAGGCTGGAAGCCTATGCCACTGTCCACAGGCTGGTAGCCTATGCCACTTTGCGCTAGCCCGTCTTCAAGCGGTTTTCGATCTGACGCACGGCGTCTCGAATGGCGCAGTCGCCATGGGCAACAGTCATCCGCGCGTCGTCGCTCATCCAGCTGCAGACGCGTTTCTGAGCAGCGACCACGGTGGCATGGCTCCGTCGGCCGAAGTAGGCGCCGATCTCGCTGAGGGCGGCCCGCGTGTGTTTGCGGGCGAGGTACATGGCCAGCATGCGTGGTTGGGTGCTCCCCTTAGAACGCTGGCCCGACTTCAGACTCTGTGCTTGTAGGCCAAACACCTCGCACACGGCCCGCTCGATATCGTCCAAACGGACGGAACTCCCCTTCCCCGTGATCAGATCGGCCAACGCGTCTTGGGCCATGGTGAGGGATACGGGAACTCCCCAGGCCAACGTAGTGGCAAATAAACGATTCAAGGCGCCGCTGAGTTGCCGTGGATCTTCCGGGAAACGATCCACGATCCAATCGACAACGGCGTCGGAGAGCGGTAGCTGCCGTTGCTTTGCCCAGCCACGCAGGATTTCGCTGCGCGTTACCGGATCGGGGAGCTGCAGCTGGCAGACCAGGCCATGGGAAATCCGTGAGACCAGCTCAGGCCCTAGTCCGGCCAATTCCGGGAGCGAGGCGCGGTTCGTGGCCAACACCACCTGCCGCCCACGATGCAAGACAGCGTCGATCGTGAATAACACCTCGTCTAGCGTGGCGCGCTTGTTTTCGAAGAAGTGCACGTTGTCCAGGATCAATACATCGACATCCTGATATCGGCGTCGAAAATTAGGAAGGCCGCTGCCATGAAGGGCCTCTAAGAACATGCGGGTGAACAACTCGGCCGATAACATCAGGCAACGCGAACGTCCGGGCAGCAGTCGAACGGCATGACACATGGCCTCTAGCAAGTGTGTTTTCCCGGATCCCGTCGGTCCGGCAAACAGGAGGGGTGACGTTGTGCCCAGCTGGCGTACAGCCACTGCCGCCGAGGCGTGCGCGATGCGATTACAGTCGCCGACCACGAACTGCTCAAACGTCGACAATGGCCGCGCGGAAGTCTCCCGGGAAGTTTGGGACGCTTGAGTGGACTGCAACGCCCGGGAGCTTTGGGCGGAATGAACCGCAAGCGTGTCTTGGTAAGTCGCAGTGCTCGCTCGCATGGCATCGTCGGCGTCTGCGGCCGTTTCCGCCAACGTCGTGGGCTCGGTGCATTCCCCACTGGCGCTGGTGCTGCGAGTCCGCCGTGCCTGCAGCTGAGGATCCACGCGGAATTCCACGACGGCATCCGGACCCAGGATCGCACGACTGGCGGTCTCCACCTCCCCGCGAAAATTCTGTCGAATCCAATCCAGTGCGAAGCGATTTCCGACCTCCACGCGCACACGCAGTTCCTCGACGAGCAGGCGACTCGTCGGTCCGAACCACATGTCAAAACGCTTCTGCCCCAGGCCGTTGGCAATCGCCAATCGCAGGGCAGACACGATTTCCGTATCGTGGATGGACACGTCCTGTATTCCTCAGCGCGCACGGTGAGCGCAGGGAGCGCACCGCGAGCGCAGTTAAGGGCTTAGTTCGTCAAACTGTCCCACTTAAGGGCCACGGGACAGCCACTGCAATATCTCGGCGACAACTGGAACGGCCCGTATGTGCCACGGCCGAAGTTGTCACCAACGTTGAGGATCGAGCTGCTGATTTTACGCCTGCTAGCTCATCTGTTAATAGGGGGCAGTGGGCCTTCCGGCAAGGAAAATTTTTTTCTTGTCGGTGGACCACGGAATTCTCCGAAGATTCCGCAATCCAAATTGGGATCGACCGAAGAAAAATTTTTTTTCGATCGTTTTGGCACGGGTGGAAAAGCTGTCGGCGCTGGCGCGCGGCAACTGAATTTGCACCCTAAGCCAGTCACGTAAGTTGTTTGTAGATGGGGACTAACGTTGCGATCCCGCGATTTAGTCGCATTAAATTCGCAAGAATATGCGTCGCCGATACATAAAGTACAGCACGCTCCAATACAGCACGAGCATCACGCTACCGGCCAGCAAGGAACGGCCGGCAGGTCCCAGCGCTCCCAGTGCCGTCGGCGCGGCGTCGGCCACCAGAAACCTGTGCAGATATCCGTCGGTTAGACTGACCAGGCAGTAAATGCCGATGGAGTTGGCTCCCACGACGATGAGTGGAAATGCCCAGCGGTGCCAGCCACCGACTTCGCATATCGCCCATATTACGGATAGGATGACGAAACACCAGCCGCCGCTATAGAGCACCCAGCTCGGCGTCCAGATTCGCTTGACGAGCGGGCAAACGCCGCATGCGTTGAGCATCCAACCGCTGGCGATACCGACGAATCCGGCGGCCGCCAGCCACCCGAGCTTGCGCGGATCCGTCCCCCCCCCTCTCAGCCAACGTCCTGCGATTAGTCCTAACAGCATGGTCCCCAGCGTTGGAATAAAACTCAAAGTCGCGTAACCTCCTCGATTGGCCACGAAAGGTGATTCACGCGGAAACTGATTGAGTAGCCACCGATCGGCCGCCCAAGCGGCGTTGGTGTTTTTATTCCAATGTCCGGCGAAGCCACGAAGCTGATGTTCCGTTTGCCAATCACGGGTGATGCCTACCTGTTCGTAAGGGAAGTTCGCAGCAGGCAAGGGATAACAGGCAAACGCCAACCAATATCCCACGAGAATCAGTCCCAGCATCCCCCATTGCAGGCGTGGGCTGGCATGGCCGAGGAGAAATAAAAACAGGTAGCCTAGACCAATCTGGCTGAGGGTGTCCTCGAAGGTCCAGTAGATCTGTAATTTACCGAACGACCGCAGCAGAACGCCTAAGCCGACCAGTGCCATGGCACGCCACATAGCGTGGCCGAGGGCCAAGCGAAACGATTGTCCGCGGGCGTAACGGCTGGCCAGCGAAAAGGGGAGCGCGACGCCGACCAGAAAGCTGAAGGATGGCTGGATTAGATCGTGCAGCGAGCATCCGACCCAAGCCACATGGCTCGTATGGAAGGCGATCCATTGCCACCACCGCTGCTGGGGGAACTGCTCGGCGACCTGCGGAAGGTGCAAGACCTCGGCCATCATCAGGAACATGACCCAGCCGCGGTAGGCGTCCAAGCTCGGACGCCTTACCGGTTGGTTTGGTGATGGGGTAGGTTGAGTGGCGATCGCTGTCCCAGGCCCGGCAGGTGGTTCGGTCATCAATGTGGCCCTCCCCCGGGCCCATCTCCGACCGGCCTACCTCCCATCGGGCTAACCAGTGACGGCGCCCGCGTCAGGCGGTGCCGAATTCCGGGCGGCGCCGGCCCAATTGCGATTGTAAACGCTGCACGATGCTGCTGTGCATCTGACTGACGCGGCTCTCGCTCAAGTCGAGCGTGGCGCCAATTTCCTTCATGGTCAACTCTTCGTAGTAGTAAAGAATGATGATCAATCGCTCGTTGCGATTCAAGCCCTTGGTGACCAGACGCATCAGATCATTTTTTTGAATCCGACGAGTGGGGTCTTCCCCTTTTTTGTCTTCCAGGATATCAATTTCGCGCACATCCTTGTAGCTGTCGGTCTCGTACCATTTCTTGTTGAGACTGATCAGATTGACCGCATTGGCCTCCAGCAGCATTTTTTCCATTTCGCCGAGGCTGATGCCCAGTTGATCGGCCAGTTCCTGTTCGGTCGGGTGTCGACCCAAGCGGGCTTCGAGTCCGCGAGTGGCTTCCCCCAATCGGCTAGCCTTGGATCGGACCAAGCGGGGCACCCAGTCCATGGTGCGCAGTTCATCCAGCATGGCGCCGCGAATTCGGGGAACGCAGTAGGTTTCAAATTTGACGCCACGCGTCAGGTCAAAGGCGTCGATGGCATCCATCAGTCCAAAAATGCCGGCCGAGATCAGGTCATCGAGTTCGACGCCGTCTGGAAGTCGTGACCAGATGCGTTCGCCGTTATACTTGACCAACGGCAGATAGATCTCGACAAGACGATTGCGGTACTCTTGATTGTCGGGATCGGCCTTGAAAGCCTGCCAAAGCGCGTCTCGATCTTCCTTTGCTACGACTGTTGCGGCCATGCAATCCTCCGTGATTGTCGCTCAAAACGGACATCAATCCCTGCCAAGCCATCGCCGGTGCGTCTGGTTGGTTCGGCGAATCATCCCAGATTCGACGACTCCATTCGCGCCTCGATCCAACAGGACTGCGGCTTGGCACTCAAGACCGACACCGATGTCAAACCATTGCTTAGTTTCGTTCTGCCTTCAGTTGCTTCCATTGGTCGCGGAACCGGTACCGCACGGCATCATCCACCGTCACGGCGGCCAAATGGCCCACCCATGCGCCGATCACTGCCATCACGGGGATGCTGGCACAGGCCAATCCCATGGTCGATGCCACGTCCGCGCCGCCGACCGCACCGCGTGCCACCACGACACAGAACCCGAGAGATCCCAGGATGATGGCGTAGGTGCGAGCCATGATCGAGCCCACCGGCCGGATGAATCTTCGAAATCGCTACAACTTAACAGACTGAGTTGCAGCGCCCCAGGGATTATCGGCGAACCGGCAGGAATCACTTCAGCTATTCCAAAACCTTGTATGTTATTCATGCTTTTTCTTGGACAGCGTGCTAGGCGGCTGTTAATTGTCCGGGAACCTTAATGGGGATGGGACGACTTGCCAATTGACTGGCGATTCGATCGAGAGACCGAGCCGCAGGACTGGCGGGGGATTGGGCCACCAGCGGATACGCTGCGGCTCTCGGTTGGCCACCGGCGTCGCTGAAGATCAACGTCGGCTCCGTCGGCACAGCGCCCGCCATAAACGTATTCAGCCCTAGGAAGCGTTGCACGGAGTCTTGGATCCGCCGATACACATCGTGGGCCAGTTCGGCTGACGTCTGATTGATAACGATTCCCACTTCGTTGGTCGGCTCCAGCTGGTCGCGCACGCCTTTAATCATGGCGTAGCCATCCAAAATTGAGTCCGGATCCGATGTGGTAATCACTAAGGAGTGGTCGCAGTACTGCCAGATCCGTTGTGCAAATTCGTCCCTGCTCGCACCCAAGTCGATCAGCACGAAGTCCGCGTGCCGTCCCAACGACTTAAGTTGATCCATCAGGCGATGTTGTTGGATCGGCATGGCGGTTGCTGGAGCGTCCGCGATGGACGGTGCGGGAACGATCTGGATTCCGGCTGGGCCGGGCTGCAAGACTTCGTGAATGGTCCGTGTGCCGTCCCAAATGTCGGCCACGGTATGGAAATGGGTGAGATTGCAGAGTGCGGCCACGTTGCCGTGCTGAAAATTATGGTCCACCAAGACGACGCGACGCCCTTGTTGGCTCAACGCGGTGGCCAAATTCAGGGCAACGGTGGTGGTTCCGACACCGGGTCGGCCACCAGCCACGGAAATCAAGCGTGGGGGCGTACCTTGTGGTTTGGAGGCGGACGGCATCAGTCGCCGAATAAGCTTGCGTAGTTCGTACGCTTGATCTCGTACTGCCATGGTTTTCCATCCCATCCTTGCTCAGCCATTCCGTCGATGTTTTCGGGTCTCGTTCCGGCGTAGCATCATCGGGCTGCTTCACGGCCCACGATCTGGCGCGCCAATTGACGTGCGTCGGCATTGGAAATGTCGTCAGGCACGTCTTGGCCATGAGTTACATAACTCAAAGGCAATTCACTGTCCTGAAACAACGGAAGCAGGTTTCCCAGTCCGGTTGCCTCATCCAGCTTAGTCAGTAGGAGGGCGGTGGCCCCCACTTGTCGAAAATGACGAGTTGTCTTCAGCAAGCTGCTGCGACTGCTGACGGAACTCAGCACCAGATGTACTTCATCGGCCTTGGCCACCTGCAGCAGATCCCGGAGTTCCTGGATGCGCGCCTCGTCGCACACTCCCCGTCCAGCCGTGTCCATCAGGACTAAATCCAGGTGCCCTAGTCGTGCCATGGCTTCCGGCAGCTCTTGCGGATGGGTCACCACCTCCATGGGCAGGTCGATGATATCCGCATACATGCGCAACTGATCGATGGCGGCAATCCGATAGGTATCGACCGTAATCAGACCCACCCGCCGTTGTTCCCTTAGATGGAAATTAGCGGCCAGTTTGGCGATGGTCGTGGTTTTTCCGACTCCCGTGGGACCAATCAGAGCAACAAGTCGCGGGTGGCCCGGCACCACTTGAATTGGTCCATGGATGCGGATCTGGGATTCTACCAAGCGCGCCAGTCGCGACCGGAGAACCGGCAGGTCGTGCTGTTCGCGCGGAGGGCTCTCCTTGACCACTCGGTTGACCAAGTCGCGTGCCACGTCATCGTCCAGCTCCGCGTCCAGCAAATCCGCGAACAGTCGAAACACGGAGTCTGTCCAGACGCTGCGGACATCCTGTTGTTGGCGAACGAGGTGATTCACCTTCGATTCCAGATCGGACAGTTGCGACTTTAAGTCTTCTCGATACTTCTCGCGATAGTCCAATTCATGCGCCGGAGGTATGGCATCGCGTTCGACGAGTGGTGGACCCGCAGTCTCGGGGCGAGTCCGCTTCGGCCGCGCTCCTCGTCTGGTATCACGGGACACGCCCTCGATATATCGACTGGGAAGTTCCGCCCCTTCCACGGCCGTCACTTCCACAAACCGTTGTCCGAACAGGCGTTGAATCCAGTTTCCGGAGACCTCTCGCGTCTGTAACACGGCTGCGTCTGGCCCCAGGTCATCGCGCACGAGGTGCAGCGCTTCTTGGATACTGGCGGCGCGATACGATTTGATGACCATATTGTTGTTCGTCCGTTTTAGGTCGCATCCGTCACAAGGCCGACGGCATCAATCTTGGTGTCGCGCGTCACTTCGTTGTAACTCAACACATGTAGGCGTGGCAGCTGCGCCGCCGTCATCTGCCGTAAACCGGGTCGAATCTGTGGGCTAACCAGCAAAACCTCGGGCCGACCAGCCGTACGTAACTTCTGGATCTCTCTGGCGATGACCTCACACGTTTTCTCGACTGCGGCTGGCGACATGCGTACAAACAAACCTCGCTCGTTGTGTTCAATACCAGCGGCCACCCGGTCTTCCAAGGCCGGATCCAGCGTCACCACATGCAGACGACCTTCCGCATCCCGTAACTGGGTCGAGATCGTACGTGCCAAGCGATGACGAACATACTCGGTGAGCCATGTCGGATCTTTCGTACGCGAGGCATAGTCCCCCAGCGTCTCCAAAATCAAGGCCAACTGGCGAATGGGGACGCGCTCTCGCAAGAGCATCTGTAAGACCTGTTGCACGTCCCCCAGTTTCATCTGTCCAGGAATCAGTTCGTCCACGACGGCCGGGGTGGTCTTTTTGAGTTCGTCGATCAAGTGCTTGGTTGCGTCACGCGTCAACAATTCGTCGGCGTGCCGTCGCACCACCTCCTGAAGATGGGTGGCCAACACGGCGGCTGGCTCCACGGGTGAGTATCCGAGCAACTCGGCCCGATCGCGGTTGGCGGCCTCAATCCAGACTGCCGCTTGTTGAAATGCGGGATCGCGTGTGGCAATGCCGTCCACGGTTCCAGAGGTCATGCCGGAATCCATGGCCAATAGTCGATCCGGGTAGATCGTCCCCTCGGCCACGGGATTGTTCGTGATCTTGATGCGGTAGGCCCGTTCGTCCAATCGCATGTTGTCCCGAATCCGCACCTTGGGGAGGACAATGCCAATCTCGCCGGCAACGGCCTGACGCACCCCCGTGACACGGGGGAGCAGATCGCCGCCCCGCTTGGGATCCGCGAGGCGGATCAGGCCCACACCGATCTCCAGCTCCATGGGATCGATGGCCAAATAGTCCTCGATGCGTTCTTCCTTGACCTGCTTGTCCGGACGCTGCTGTTCGGCCTGGCGTTGCGCCAGTTGCCGCGACTGCTCTTGGCGGGTAATCATCACCGCAATGCCTACACATCCGCTTCCCAACATCAATAATGGAATCGTGGGGAGATTGGTTAGCCCCAGAATTCCTAAGAAGCCTGCCGAAACCACCAAGGCGATCGGTCTCGAAAAGAGCTGATGCATGAATTCGCTGGGCAAGTTCGATTTTTGCGTACTGCGCGTGACCAACAGACCGGCGGCCAATGACACCAAGAAGGCGGGAACCTGACTGACCAAGCCATCGCCAATGGTCAGACGCGTGAAGAGTGCTCCTGCCTCGATCAGGCTCATCCCCCCCTGCCCGACTCCGATCACTAATCCGCCCACGATGTTGACAATCGTGATCAC
>SXGT01103741.1_pt1 | contig 18449 bp, 15 predicted proteins | sample 3176221 | NCBI WGS metagenome assembly SXGT01 (sample SAMN11356862, study PRJNA531348) | freshwater metagenome | isolation source: freshwater sample F1-120 | place: China: Fuxian Lake, Yuxi | collected 2017-12-25
GCGTCGCATCGTCCACGGGTTCGTCCGTGAAGCGCCGAATGGTCCGCGCCGTCGACAGCACCTCCCAGATGTCACTGCTCGCAGTTGCCATGTCGGCACCCTAGCGTGCGCTCACCCCATCGTGGCGGCGCCTGCCGCCGTCAGCAGCTCGACGGCCTGCCTGCGGCTCAGCGTTCCCAGTATCTGGGCGGCCGCCTTCATCACATCGCCGACCAGCACGGTGGGCCCGTTCTCCAGGTTGTCGAATGCCTCGCCCACCACCTCCTCGACGGTGGCCGAGTCGGCCGGACGCGATTCCGTGGACGGCAGCACTCCCCGCTTGTGCTCAAGGGCGCGCTGCGCCGGGGTGTCGGTCTTGCCGAGAATCAGTCCGATGACATCGACGCCCGTGTCGTGCAGTTCGGCCCACAAGGCCTCGGCGAACACCATGTCGAAGGCCTTGGAAGCACCGTAGGCGGCAATGTTGGGGGCGCCGGCGAATCCGGCGCCCGATCCGAACAGCACGATGCCGCCGCGGCCACGCGCCACCATGGGCCCGGCGAAATGGTGGCACAGCCGCATCGGTACGACGCAGTTGCGTTGCACCATCGCTTCGGCGGCCGTCAGCGGACTGGACAGGAACGGTTCGTAGTCGGGATCGGCACCGGCGCAGTACGCGAGGAATCCGATCTCCAGATCGCTGGTCGCCGCGGTGATCTGCGATGTCGCGGTCTCGGCGGCGAGATCGATTGCCAGCGTGCGTGTCTGCACGCCGTGGCGGTTTTCGATACCCTCGGCGACCTCGTCGAGCAGACTCTTCCGGCGCGCCAGCAGCACCACGTTGACACCGCGCTCCGCCAGGCCGTCGGCGAGGGCGGCCCCCACGCCGTCGGACGCACCGGCCACCAGCGCCCAGGGGCCATACTTGTCGGCGAACATCGAATCAGCCTCCGACCGTGGTGATCCGGACCGCCGTGAATACGCGCCGGGCAATCCGCCACCCGTGATCCGTGCGCACCAGATCGTCATCGTAGATGCCGACGGCACTGACCCCGGAAGCGTTGTCGGGGGCCAGGATCAGCCCGTCGACATAGGTGCGAGCAGTCGCGCGGTCACCGTCGAGGCCGATGACGATATTGCTGAGCCGGTGCATCGTGTGGCCGGCCATCGCATGTGACCGATCCATGAACTCCGTGACGGCGTCGACGCCGGTGAAGCTGCCGATCTCGCCGTAGTCGAGCACACAGTTCACCGTGAAGGCCGTGCGGAAGGTGTCCCAGTCACGGCGATCGATCCCGGTGGCATAGCGCAGCAGCACGTCGGTGATATCAGCGCGGTCGCGGTATGCGATCGAGTCCGTCATCGGGGGGCTCCGTTCGGGTGGACGTCCGCCCTTGAGGTTACGGGCTCACCGGGTCGAAGAGCACCGGCAGCGCGGTCGGCGAACGGAACACCTGGCCGCGGATGTGCGGATCTTCCCCGTCGGGGTCCAGGCGCAGGTTGGGTAGCCGATCCAGCAACAGGTTGATCGCCGTGCGCATCTCCAGGCGGGCCAGGTGCATGCCCAAGCACACATGCACGCCGTAGCCCCAGCCGACGTTGGCCTTCTGCTTGCGGAAGATGTCGAACGTGTCGGGATTCGGGTACCGGTCGTCCTGGCGGTTCGCCGCGCCCAGCATCGGCATCACCGTCGCACCCGCCGGGATCTGCACGCCACCGAGTTCGGTATCGCGCGTCGCCACCCGGGTGATGGTGAGAAGCGGTGACTCCCAGCGCACACCCTCCTCGATGGCCTGCGGCAGTAGGCTCCGGTCGGCCCGGATCGCCTCCAGCTGAGCGGGATCGGAGAGCAGCGCGAAGAGCAGATTGCCCAGCGACCGATAGGTCGTCTCGACACCGGCGGGCAGCAGCAGGCGCAAGAACGAGAAGATCTCCTCGTCTTCGAGCTTGTTCCCGTCGATCTCGGCGGCGGCCAATGCGCTGATCAGGTCATCCCTGGGTTCGGCGCGACGGGCCGCCAGGATCGGCGCGAAATAGTCACACAGCGCCGCCGACGCCGCGAGTCCGCGCTCGGGGTTCATCAGCCAGCTCAGCAGCGAGATGGACCACCGCTGAAACTGCGGGAAGTCCTCCTCCGGGAGCCCGAGCAGTCCGGCGATGATCTGACTGGGATAGTCGAAGGTGAACTCCTTCACCAGATCTGCCTTGCCGTTGGCCTCGAACGCGTCGATCAGCGCATTACCGACCCGACCGACGAGTTCATCTTCCCAGCGCGCCAGCGACTTCTGGGTGAAGGCCTTCTGCACCAGTGCCCGCAACCGGCCGTGCACCGGTTCGTCCATCCCGAGCATCACCCGCTCCCCCAGCACCGGGCCGAAGGCCGCGATGACACCGGCCGAGGAGAACGTCTCGTTGTCGCGCAGCATCTGCTGGATCTCCTCGTGCCGGTACACGATGAACATCGGCAGCGATTCCTCGTGCGGCAACATCCCGGAGGTCTCCAGCCGCTGCACCGGCTCCTCCCGGCGCAGCCGGGCCATCTCGGTGTAGGGGTCGCGCACGTCACCGGAGATGGCGTCATCGAAGGAACCGAAGTCCTCCAGATCATCGAAAAGTTGTTCCACGGTTGCAGACTCCCTATTGGGCCGGGTAGGCGATGGATTTGATCTCGGTGTACTGGTCGAAGCCGGCCGTGCCGTTCTGCCGGCCGACCCCGCTGTTCTTGTAACCGCCGAACGGGGTGTCCGCTCCGTATCCCGCGGTGCCGTTGATCCCGATGAACCCCGCGCGCAGCCGCTTGGCCACCGCCAGTGCGTGATCCAGCGATCCGGACATGACGTTGCCTGCCAGCCCGTACGGGCTGTCGTTGGCGATGCGGACCACGTCGTCCTCGTCCTCGTAGGCGATCACCGAGAGCACAGGTCCGAAGATCTCTTCCTGCGCGATCGTCATCGAGTTGTCGACATCGGCGAACAGCGTCGGTTTGACGAAGAATCCCTTGTCCAAGCCATCGGGCTGCTCGGCGCCGCCGACCACCAGGCGAGCTCCTTCGGACACACCCTGCTCGATATAGCCGCGGATGCGGGCACGCTGCCGATCGGAGATCACCGGACCGCACAGCGTCGCGGCGTCCTGCGGATCGCCGGGTTGCACCCCTTCGTAGATGCCCCTGAGCAACTCGATGCCCTCGTCGTAGCGCGAGCGCGGCAGCAGCAGCCGGGTCGGGTTCGCACAACCCTGGCCGGCGTGTACGCAGGGTGCGATGCCCATCATGCAACCGAGTGCGAAATCGGCGTCCTCCAGCCCGATGGTGGCCGACTTGCCGCCGAGTTCGAGGAACAGCCGCTTCATGGTGGCCGCGCCCTTCTCCATGATGCGCATACCGACGGTGGTGGACCCGGTGAAGGAGATGAGGTCCACCTTGGGTGAGAGCGTCAACTCCTCGCCGACGAGATGGTCTGCGGCCGTGACGATGTTGACGACGCCGGCGGGAATGTCGGTGTGCTCGGCGATGAGTCGGCCGACGCGGGTCGCATTGAACGGTGTGTTCGGCGCCGGTTTGAGGATCACCGTGTTGCCGGTGGCCAGCGCTTGCCCGAGCTTCTGAATGGTGACCTCGAACGGGAAATTCCACGGCACGATCGCGCCCACCACCCCCACCGGTTCGCGCCACACCGTACGGGTGGTGTTCACCCCGGTCACCGACACCAACGCGTCGCCCAGCGAGGTTTCCCACGGGTATTGGTCGATGAGCGTGGCCGGGTAGGTGAGCGCATCGCTGAGCGGCGCGTCCAGTTGCGGTCCGTAGGTGAGTGATCGTGGGCAACCGACCTCAGAGATCAGTTCCTCGCGCAGCTCTTCGCGCTCGGCTTCCAGCGCCTCCTGCAACTGAAGCAGACACCGCTGCCGCAGAACGTGGTCGGTCGACCAGTCGGTGTCGTCGAAGGCGCGTCGGGAGGCGTCGATCGCGCGGCGCATATCGGCCGTCGATGCGTCGGTGACCTCGCCGATCACCTCCTCGGTGGCCGGGTTGATATTGGTGAATGCGCCCGCGGTGCCCTCGACGAGCTTGCCGTCTATCAGCATCCTGGTTTCGTGCCGGACGGTGGTCTCAGCCATGCGCTCGCACTTCTTCCTCGTCGGGGATGTCGGTGGGCGGGGGCGGCGGCGCGGGCGCGAACCGCATGGCGAGGCCGACGACGCGCTGCAGCACCGGCGGTGGCAGCACCTTGGCGGCCAGCACCAGGGCCTGCTGGGTGGGTGTCAGCCGGCCCGGACGCATCGCGCCCAGGCCTGGCAGACCCATGGCCAGCCGCGCCATGTGGTGCACACCGGCGCTCGGCAGAATCCGGTTGGCCATCAGCAGCATCCGCGCATCCGGGCCGACCGCACGCCGCACGAAGGCCGACTTGTCCTCGAGTGCCTTCGCCAAACCCGCGGCGAAGATCTCGGGCGGGCGGGCAAGTTTCATGGCGAGCCTGCCGCGCCGGTCGATGGTGGCGTGATGCCGCGCGTAGGGGCCGTCGAAATCGCGGCAGTCGGTGGTGCCGGCATCGGTGATGATGTCGGTGTCGTAGGTGCCGGTCACCAGGATCGTCACGCCGATACCGAACGGTGCGACCTCAGCGGCCATCGATTCGCCCCACCGCTCCAGCGCCCCCTTGGCCGCCGAATAGGCCGCGATGGAGGGCATGCCGTGCACGCCGCCCTGGCTCGAGATCAGGATGATCCTGCCCCGGCCGGCCGCCCGCATCGACGGCAGCAAGGTCTTGGTCAGCAGCACCGGGCCCAGCACATGGGTGCTGAACATCTTCTCCCACAGTTCCATCGGGGTTTCCTCGACCATGCCGGCGGCGGAGATTCCTGCGTTGTTGACGATCGCGTAGGGCGCGCCGACGGCGGCCTCGATCTGCGCGGCCGCCGCGGTCACCGAGGCTTCGTCGTCGAGATCCAGTGGCACGCCGATCAGCCTCGGATCGTCCTCGGCGGCACCGGTGGCCTCGCGCAGGCGTGCCATCCCGGTGTCCGGGGACCGCATGGCGGCGACGACGTGCCAGCCGGCCCGGTACAGGTGCGCGGCCGATGCCAGCCCGAGCCCTCGGGATGCGCCGGTGATCACGACACTGCGTGGCTCGCTCATCTCCCCGACTCCGGTGCGCACCGGTCGCTGCGAGACGCCGGCACGACCTCTGGTCTGCCGTCGGGTTGGCCGCTCATCCAGGTGGACATGATGCCCACCGCGAAGGGCCCCTGGGCGCCGTTCTCCTCGTAATAGCCCTGTGGGTCATAGACTTTGGCTTCCGGGTACGGCCACGGACAGGCCACCGACGTGGCCGCTCCGGACATCCTGATCAGGGTGAAACCCAGCCCGTAGGCGAAGTAGGCGACGTTGATGATGACGAACATCACCACCACCGTGCCCAGCCTGGGCCGGTTGAGGAACAGTCGCGAGCGTTGCGCGAGTTTCTCGGCGACCGTCTTGCCGGTGTCGTCGCGGTAGACCAGCAGGCCGGCCGGCACCATCACGAACGTCACCATCACCGATTCCCACAGCAGCGGGAACTGGAAGGTGCTGCCGGTGAAGATGGAACCGAACGGGATGACCTGCGAGTAGATGTAGAGGCCGGTGCGCACCAGGGTGAGTTCGAGCACCATGTCGAACAGGAACCCGATGACGAAGATGAGGGCGCCGAGACTGACCAGTGGGTGCCGCCAGACGAATGCGGTGACTGGCTTGCGCGACTGCATCTTTCGCAGGATCCAGACCGCCGGGAAGTACGGCCCGAACTGGAACATGACATAGCCGATGACGACGAACGGCTCGATGGTCGGCGAGAGCGAGACCCACGGCCAGTCCACCGGCCAGTGCCACAATTCGGGGTTGTAGACCGCGTACGGGGCCCAGTTCATGTAGGGGTCCTGCCACACGATCAGGGTGGTGATGGCGGCCATCATGACGATGGGGCTGCCGGGATTGCGCCGCCAGGCGATGATGCAGGCGATCAACAGCGCCGGCACCGAGAAGATGGTGAAGATCTGCCACAGGTCGATCCAGTGCTCGAAACCGAACAGGAAGTCGACGGGACGTGGTCTTCCCTCGACGTCCGGGTTGGCGATTCGCGGTGATGTCGGGCCGCTCTGCGCGTGATAGGCGATGACCGCGATACCCAGCAGCCCGGCGCCGATCCACACCGCGCCCCAGGGAAAGCGGCGGGTGGCGGGCGGCGGTGTCTCGGTGCTCGGTGCGATGTGTTCGGTGCTCATCTCACGCCTCCCCGAAGCGGTCGACGAGATGGGAGTTGACACCGTCGGCGTCCAGGGTGCGGGCGACCAGGTAGCCGGCGCCCATCCAGGCCCGCCGGGTCCAGTTGCCGAAGGAGACGCGGGTTCCCGGTGCGCCCGCGGCGGCAGGCAGCATCTTCACCCGCTCCAGCGCCTCTTTGACGCCTCGCGGACTCAATGGGTGGGCGTCGGTGACGGCGTGCAGCAGTGCGTTGGCGACATCGTGGTTCACCACCGGCACGCAATATTCGGGGCGACGACCGAACGCTTTTTCGTAGCGGTCCAGGAATCGCTGGCCCACCTGGTTGGATTCGTCGTATTGGTCGACACCGGTCCAGCCCATGAAGGCCTCCCACATCACCGGATTGACCCAGGCGTTCTGAAACGCCGTGCTGGTGAAACGTGGCGGATCCCAGCCCATTTCCGCGAGCACCGCGTTGAGGAAGACGATGCCGAAGCCGAATCCGCAGTGCACCAGGGCGCTCGGCTTGGCCTGATGGACGATGGCCACGGCCTCGTTCACGTTCTGGGCGGTCTGCGCGATCGTCGCCTCTGCCACGATCCTGATGTTCCTGCGCCGGCAGGCGCTGCGAAAATGCCGCAGGTAGGTCTCCCCGACCAGGGAGGACTCGATGAGCACTCCCACCTCGGTGTGGCCGGACTTGGCCAGCAGATCGGCCCAGAAGATGGGCTCGTCGGTGAGTGAGCCCTGCGGGAAGGCGAACGTCCACTCGCCCAGCCATTCGTCGCTGCCGGTGACACTCAGCGCGGGTACCCGGAACCGTTCTTCGATCGCTTCCCGGGTGGGCACCGCGTTGTCGGTGATGTGCGGGCCGAACACCGCGAGGCACCCCTCGTCGACGAGTTCACCGTAGGCGTCGATGACCTTTTTCACCGCACCCTTCGGCAGACCCTCGACCTCGCGGTAGACCAGCTCGATCTTGCGATCGATGCGGCCGTCGGCCAGTGCCTCGTCGAACAGCAGCTGAAAGGGCTGGAAGAAGTCGTCCCTCATCTCCTGCGGATAGGACTCCGGCAGTGTGAAATCCATCAGATAGCCGACCTTGATCGGTTCGGCCGAACTCTCGTAGCCCATGCTCATTCTCCGTCCGCGGGAAGGTATACGTCGATCAGTTCGATGAGGCCTCGGGTGACCGTCGAGTCATCGGTGAGCGGACCGGCAATCGCCGCGCGCGCGGCGACCTGGGGCGTCAACCCTTCCGAGATGAGCCGCCCCGCTGCGATGAGCACCCGGGTGGACGCGACCTCGCGCAGGCCGCCGGTCTCCAGGCGCCGGATCGCCTGCCCGAGACGCACCAGATCGGCAGCGCGGCGGTGCTCGATCCCGGACTCCTGGGACAGGATCTTCTCCTCGACATCCGGCGCCGGAAAGCCGAACTCGATGGCGACCATACGTTGCCGGGTCGAGTCCTTGAGATCCTTGAGCACGCTCTGGTAGCCGGGGTTGTAAGACACCACCAGGCAGAAACCGTCGGCGGCGTGGAGTGTGATGCCCAGTCGGTCGATCGGGAGTTCGCGACGGTGGTCGGCCAGCGGGTGCAGCACCACAGTGGTGTCCTGGCGCGCCTCCACGACCTCGTCCAGGTAACAGATCGCGCCTTCCCGGACGGCGCGGGTCAACGGTCCGTCGACCCACTCGGTCTCTCCCCCACGCAGCAGGAAGCGGCCGACCAGGTCGGCGGTGGTCAGATCGTCGTGACAGGACACCGTGATCAGCGGCCGCCCCAGATCGTGGGCCATCGCCTCGACGAATCGCGTCTTCCCGCATCCGGTCGGGCCCTTGAGGACCACGGAAAGCCCCTGCCGGTAGGCGGCTGTGAAGACGAGCTCCTCATCGGCGACCGACACGTAGTACGGGCGGGGTTGCGTGGTGGTTCTCGGCTGAGCCGGATGCATATCGTCCTCTCGTGCAACCAGTTCGATTACTGTAGCGCGGAACAGATGTTTGGTTCAAGCATCTGGTGAGAGTTGTCAGGTGACGCGCCTGCGGAGGTCGGCCGAGCGCAGCGCGGACCGGAACAGCGGACCGATGATGTCGCCGAGTTGCTCGGGGCGAGGGATGGCCGCATGCGCGGCGCTGCCGAACACCCGCCCTAGCTCGCGCGCGTCCGTACCGGCCCCGACCGTCAGGCAGACGGCGCCGGTCCCCTGTCGACGCACTTCGGCCAGGGCGCACCGGGCATCGGCCGCACCGTAGGCGCGTTCATAGCCGTGGTCATAGGCCAGCCCGTCGGACACCACGACGAGCAACCGCCGCGAGGTACCCGCCTTCGCGGCCATCAGTGCGGTGCCGTGCCGGATGGCCGCGCCCAGGCGGGAATACGCACCCGGTGTCAGGGCGGCCAGCCGGTGCGCGACAGCGTTGTCGAAGGTGTCCTCGAAACGTTTGACGGGCAGCACACGTACCGACGATCGACCCTGGGACTGAAACCCGTACAGCGCCACCCGGTCGCCGAGTTCGTGCAGTGCCACCGTCAACGCATGCGCGGCGAGCACCTGCTGTTCGTGCACGGTGCGCCCGGCCGTCCCTGGCTCGTTGGCCGAACCGGACACATCGAGCAGCACCAGCACCGCGAGATCCCTTCGGCGTCGCAGGCTCTCGATGTAGACCGCGGCGTCACCGGCCGTCCCGGCCAGCGTGTCGACCCTGCTGCGCACCGCGGCATCGATATCGATATCGTCGCCCTGGGCCTGACGCCGGCAGCGGTCGAGCCCGACGCCCAGCCGGGTCAGCGGTCGGCGCAGCGCATGGACGTCGGGGCGCGGTGCCGGCGCAACATCACGCTGCGGCACCTCGACTTCTTCGACCGTGCACCAGTTCTCGCGATAGCGGCGCTGGTTGGCGTCCCATTCGGGGTAATGCGCGCCGGCCGGGCCGCCGGGTGTGTCACCATACGACGGTCCGACGGTGGTGGACAGCGAGGCTACCGCTCCCCCGGTGCCCGAGCGGGCCCGTCGGGCGGCCGAATCCGCTGCGGGCGGGCCGCCGCCGCCGCCCCGAAGCCGCACGCTTCTCATCATGCGCTGCAGGAGTTTTCCGATCGAGCCACCGCCCCCGACCGGGCTGGTGAGGTTGTCCAGGGTGTCCAGGTCGGGATCGTCGACCGCGTCCTCGACGAGCTCGTGCAGCTCCTGATCGCGCCCCTTACGGGCGATGCGGCGGCCGGGCCGACCCGGGTCGTTCGAGCCGGTCGCCATCCTGCGGGGCCGGAGGATTCCGAAGGCCGCAGGCGGTTCGGGCAGTGCCGCCCGGCTCATGGCCAGGTTCAGCGATGCCTGCGCCGAATCCGTGCCTGCCGCAAGAGTGTGATCCAGCAGGGTGCGGATGTCCCGCGACAGCAACTCCTCGTTGCAGGCCAGCGCGCGGTGGCCTTCGATCGCGAGGTACCGCCGCGCCAGGCCGGCGCGGCGACCGAGCGTGCGCAGGATCGCCGGGTTCAGGCTGTCGGCGGCCAGTAGTGATGCCTGAACCGCCAGGCAGCGGCGCTGAAACGCGGTATCGGTGGCGACGTCGAGGTACACCGCGACGCCGTCCGTCCAGGCGGGTTCCCCGGGCGGCACGGACCGCACTGCCACGGTCCGTCCGGCCAGCGCGCAGGTAAGCAGGGCGTGGACCTGTACGCCGGGCGCATCGTCGTCGGTGGTCACCGTGCTGCGCACCTCGATTTCATGCCGGATCGGCAGTTGACCAAATATCTGTTCCACCGTAGAGTTCGGTCCACAGCGAGTCAACGTTCGACCCGACGGATGTTCGATACGAAGCAGGCCGCGCGGAATCGTCGTCACCGCGATCCGGACTCTCGAGCGCATGGAGGGCGGTGCCGGGAATGCCGCCGGCGTCGACGCACGGACAGCCGCCATGGGGCGCAATGCCCCGCAGCGGGATGAGCAGGTCGTAAGCTCAGTGGTCCAGCTCAGGTATCGACATGGCAGACGAGGGAGCCGATGACCGAACAATCGTCAGACGCCCCCGACACCCGCCGGACCCAGATACTGCAGACCGCCAACGACGTGATCGCCGAATCGGGCCTGCGCACCTCGCTACAGCAGATCGCCGATGCCGCGGGAATCCTCGCCGGCAGCCTGTATCACCATTTCGAATCCAAGGAAGCCATCCTCGTCGAGCTGACCCGGCGCTATCACGCCGCACTGGACCTGGTCGGCGAGCAGGCGCTGGGTGAACTCGACGCCCCGGATCCGCGCCCGATCGAGGACCAGATCACCGGCCTCGGGTGTGCCATCGCGCGGTGCGCGGTGGCACATCGAGCGGCGCTGCAGATGTCGTTCTACGAAGGCCCGAGTTCGGATCCCGAGCTGATGGAACTGACCAAGCGCCGTCCCGCCGGCATCCACTCCGCGATGCTGCAACTGCTGCGGGCCGGGCGGTGGAGCGGGTTCATCCGGCCCGACATGGACCTGCCGACGCTCGCCGACCGTCTCTGCCAGAGCATGCTGCATGTCGGACTCGATGTGATCCGGCACAAGGGCAGTAGCGATCAGGTGGCAAGCCTGCTCTGTCGCATTCACCTGCACGGACTCGCCAGCCATGACCTCACCGATGTCCAGCTGGATCGGTCGGCCGCGTTCGCCGCCGCCGACGAGGTGGTGAAGAGCTGGTCGGAGAACACCGAGCCGGACACGAGCAACAAGGCCGCCCACGTCCGGGCCGTCGCCCGAGCCGAATTCGGCCGGCGCGGCTATGAGATGACCACGATCCGCGATATCGCCTCGGCCGCAGGTATGGGCACCGGCACCGTGTACCGGATCATCGGCTCCAAGGACGAACTGCTGATGTCGATCATGATGGCCTTCGGCCGAAAGGTCGGCGGGGGTTGGAGCGAGGTCCTACGGACCGAGTCCACGCCGCTGCAGAAGTTGGACGCGTTGAGTTGGCTCAATATCAATGCCCTGGAACAGTTCCCGGACGAGTTCCGCATCCAGCTCGCATGGATGCGGCAGACTCCGCCCGATGTCGCCGACCCCGGCTGGTCGTTCTCGACGCGGGTGCGGCAGATGAAGACGATGCTCTCCGAGGGCATCCGGTCCGGGGAGATCCGGGTAGACAGCCCCAACGCCGAGATGCTGGCCCGCGGTGTCATCGGGGTGCAGTGGATTCCGGAGAACATTCTGCGTGAGCTCGGCACGGATCGAGCACTCACCCACTCCCGCGATACCGTCATTCGAGGTGTCGCGGTGCGCTCGGAGTAGAGCGTTGAGATCCGGCCGGGTTTTATCGCTTGCCGATACCGCCCGGGCGAGTAGGTTCTGCAGGCATGACCACAGGTGGATTCGATCAGCAGCCCGGCACGTACCCGACGCCGAGTGGGCAACCGGGCGGACTTCTCCCCCGCTGGCTGGCCCGCATCATCGACGGCATCGTCATCGCGATCGTCGCGTTCTTCCTGGCGTTCGTCACCGACTCGTTGTCCAACGTGTGGGTCACCGGCCTGTTCACCGGTGCGCTGACCTTCGTCTACTACATCGCGTTCGAGACCACCCAGGGATGGACACCGGGAAAGAAGCTGCTGGGCCTGAGCGTCCACGGCCCGGCCGGTGCCGCGAAGCCGACACTGCAGCAGTCGGCGATCCGGAATGCGTTCACGCTGCTGCCGATCGTCCCCTTCGTCGGCGGGTTGCTGGGTGTCATCGCGATCCTCGTCATCGCGGTCACCATCAACAGCAGTGCCACCAAGCAGGGCAAGCACGACGAACTGGCCGGCGGCACGCAGGTCGTCAAGCGCTGATCTCACCGAGGGTCCTGAGGGCACGCGGTCGCTGTTTGATTGACTGGCACGGTGAGTAGACCAACGACCGTCGCGCGACGCCTGTTCGATCGGCTGGAGCCTGTCCACGCCGTCACGTACTTCGCCCCGGAGTCACGAGCAGCACTTGACGGGCTCGGTTTCCGTGGATTCTGGATGGGTTATTTCGCCGGGCGGTCGGCGCCGTTGGGACCGGTGGCACCCGAGGTGGTCACGGCGGTGTTCGGCAATTTCGCGCCGCAGCGGGTCGCCAAGGCGCTGCCCGCAGCCTGGGAGATCGCCTCACCGGCAACGGTGCTGCGGGCCCGCGAGGATGCCGCGGTGGCCGCGCTGCGCCGCTACGGATGTACCGATCCCGATGCGGTCGCCACGGCAGCGGATCTGCTGTCCACCGCTGCGCGCAGCGCGGCGTCGGAGGGGCGGCCGCTGTTCGCGGCAAACCTGGCGTTGCCGTGGCCGGAGCATCCGCTGGCCCAACTCTGGCATGCCACAACGCTGTTGCGGGAGCAGCGCGGTGACGGTCACATCGCCGCGCTCAATGTGTTCGGGATCAGCGGGCGCCAGTCGAACGTCCTGCACGCCGCCGCGGACCGGGTGCCCCGGGAGATGATCATGCGCAGCCGCGACTACGACGACGAGCACTGGCAGCTCCATGTCGGAGAACTGGCCGACCGCGGCCTGCTCGACGGTGCCGGTGCGCTCACCCCGGCCGGCGCTGCACTGAAGGCGCAGATCGAGGACACCACCGACCGGATGGCCCTGTCGGCGTTCGACGTTCTCGACGATGCGGACCTGGCCACCCTGTTCGAGGTGCTCACCCCGCTGACCCGGCTGGTGGTCGCGGCAGGCGATGTTCCGGCGGCGACCCCGATGGGGCTGGACCGCGGCGATCTCGGCAACGACCACCTCTGACAACGACCGCCGGCGCACTCAGCGCGGCGCGTACATGATCAGGCCCACCCCGAGCAGGCATACCAGCGCGCCCGAGATATCCCAATGGTCGGGCCGGAACCCGTCGGCGACCATGCCCCAGATCAGCGAGCCGGCGACGAAGACCCCGCCGTAGGCGGCCAGCACCCGGCCGAAGTTCGCATCGGGCTGGAAGGCGGCCACGAAACCGTAGGCGCCGAGCGCGATCACACCGGCGCCGACGAACAGCCAGCCGCGGTGCTCGCGCACCCCCTGCCACACCAGCCAGGCACCGCCGATCTCCAGCACTGCGGCGAGCACGAACAGCACCATCGATTTGAGCACCATCACCGGTGCCAGTCTGGCACGCAGCGGGTCAGAGGTTGCGGTTCCACTCCAGCCAGCCCACACCGGTGCGGCCGTCGTCGGTCGTGATCGTCGCCCACGCCCGGGGAAACTGGCTGACCCGGCCATCGGCAGCGGTCAGCAGCACCGGGGCGTGACCCTGGATGTCGATCGTCACCTCGACCCCGACCGGGGCCAGAGTCAATGTGGTGGACACCGGCAAGTCGTTGTCGGCGAACGTTTCCTGCGCGGTAACCCCGGTGAGTTCCACCAGCGGCTCCCCTTCCTTCTGGGCATAACCGATCCCCAGTGGGCCCATGCCCGGTATGCGCAGATCCACTCCGTGCAGGTGCGTGCCGTCGGCCAGATGCAGGGCACTCCATACCCAGTCCATGCTCCACCAGTCCCGCACCCCCCACGAGTGGTCACGCTGGCCGGGAACCGCGTTGAGCGGGTAATGACGGCCATCGATGATGGCAGTGCCCGACACCGAGCACGCGATCTCGTAACGGGGTGTCACGCGGTACAGGTAGGGCGTGCTCACCGAGGTGAAGTCGAGTTCCAATCCGACGTCCACCGGGCGGCCGGGTTCACCGCGTAGCAGCGCGGCGGGGTCGTCGTACGCCTCACCTCGAGCCCGCAGGGTCACCCGGTACTGCTGCAGGGGCACCGTCGCGGACAACGCGAGGTCGATATCGTCGGTGCGGACGTGGGACGGGTCGGAGGGTAGCGTCGCGGCCAGGTCGTTGACCGCCACGGTGGGCATTCCCGGGCCGCACAGCAAGGCGTTGATCCAGGCCGTCTGCTGGTTCGGGACCAGTCCCAGCCGCACCCAGCCGCCGAGACCCTGTGCGGCGTCGGCGAAGTCGAAATACCAGCTCTCGTTCCACAGTGGTTCATCGGTAGGCGCGTGCGGGCCCTCGTCGGCGACGTCCGGTGTCAGGGGCTCGGGCGCCGCCGCCGCGGGCAGGTCGGCCAGGGCACCGGTATCCAGGACGTGGCCGCAGTGTCGCGCCAAGATCGTCATGAACAGGTCGTCACCGCGCTCGGTCTGGGCAACGAGCATCGACGAGACGATGGCCATCATCACCCCGAAGAAGCTCTGCCGTCGCACGCCCGCCCTGACCTCGTCCAGGGAAACCTCGGCGGTGGCGCCGAGTGCCCGGTGGTAGGCGCCCAGCAGCGCGTCGTAGTGTTCGCGGCGCAGATCGTCGGGCAGCGCGCATCCGAGGAAGTACGCCACATCGGTGAACGCCGGTCCGCGCGTGACGGTCTGCCAGTCCACCACCGTCAGTGGACGTTTCGCGCCGGCCTCGCCGAAGAGCATGTTGTCCAGGCGATAGTCGCCGTGCACCAGGCCCTGCGGTGTGCCGGCTTCCTGCGCCAGATACCCGTCGAAGGTCTCCACCAGCCGTTCGCAGACCAGGCGGTGTTCGGGGGCGATCCGATCACCGAAGCGATCGGAGAAGCCCGCCCACAGGCCGGCCAGCAGTGCCTGGCTGACCGGGGCTTCGCGGTTCAGCCAGTCGGCGTCTGCCAATCCGTCATCGCCGAGCAGAGGACCGTGCACCCGGCCCAGCTGACTCAGCGCCATCGTCGCCTGTTCGAGTGTGGCCCCGCGGATCTCGTCACCGACGATTGCCGGCGCGGCATCACCCAACAGCAGGTCGAACGCACCTGTCTCGGCGTCGAAGGCGTGGTGGAAGCACGGGGCGAACGGCGCCGTCGATTCCCCGTCGCTTCGCTCGCCCCCGTCCAGCGCACCCGCGATCTCGGCGTAGAACCGCACCTCGCGCTCGTAGAGACCCAGCGCGAGACCGGTCTGGCGGCTGTTCGGGTCGGCGGCGGCGACCTTGAGCACCACGCTCGCCGGGCCGGTGTCGCCGTCGGCGTAGCGCAGGGCGACCCGATAGCACTCGCTCATCTGCCCGGTGCCGATGCGTTCGAATTCGTGACCGGTCACCGTGCCGGCGCCCAGCACCGCGGTGAGCCATTCGTCGGTCAGATCGGTGGGACGCTCGATGAGTTGAGTCTGCACGGATGTGAACCTAGCAGTGGCCCCGATCACACATGACAGGTGTCAACTCTTATGGCACTCCCCCGGGCTTGCCGCCACATCGAGTGCCGGGTTGCGGTCGAAGAAACCGAACGGCTTCAGCCAGAACGACACCACATCCACCGGCATCACCGGCCAGTCCTCGGGCCGGGTGATGTGGTGGATGCCGAAGACATACCAGAGCACCACGTCGGTGTTGTCGATCGAACGGTTGGCCTTCGTCCATTCGCCGAGACCGGTGTCAGCTACCGACTGGTTGACGAATTCCCCGGCCGGCCAGCGCTCGCCGGGATGATTCGGTGTCACCCACAGCGCGTGCCCGATCACGTTGGCTCGCCGCAACACCGGGGACTGCGCGTCGAACATCGCCGGCAGCGCCCCGGTGGGCACCAGCTTGTAGGACGGGTGCGTGCCCAGGCCGTTGACGAGGTTGGTGTTGACCACCTTCCACCCGCGCTGGGTGGCGAAGTCGACATCCTGTTTACCCTCGTCCTCGGTGCGCAGCGCGACATTGCGGGTCACCAGCGAGAGCCCGTACGGGTTGTCCGGTCCGGTCGGCTCGGCGTAGGACTCCGACATGTAGACGGTGTTGTCGGGGCCGTCCACGTCGAGGTCGAGCCGTGCCACCAGGAAGTGCTGGTGGAAGGGGGCGTAGGTGCGTTCGTCGACAAGCGTGCCGTTGGGGTTCGACTGCCCGGCCGCCAGCGGTGTGGTGACCATGATGCCGGTGGCGCGTACCTCGCACTCGATGTTGCCGTCCTGGTAGAGGCGCCAGTAGACCAGGTACTCGTAGTTGGCGACCGTGACATGGAAAGACAGTGTGAGCCTGCGGATCCGGCGCACCTCGGCGCCGGTGTCATGGTCGACGTGCTTCCAGAGGACGGCGGCGTCTTCCTCGTGGATGCAGATCGCGTTGGTGATGGTGTACGGCTCGCCCTTGCTGTTGTGCAGCACGGCATCGAGATAGCGGATCTCGCCGAGGCAGTCACAACCGAGTTCCAGGGACTGCGTCATGAAACCCAGTCCCCACTCCCCGATGTCGAACGCGGTGCGGCGGTAGTGGTCGACCGAGGAGTCGCGGTAGGGCACCACCATCTCCGCGAACGACATCCGGTGCGCGATCGAGCGGTCCCGGTCACCGTCCTGGTACCGCACGGTGTGCAGCGTCATGCCCTCGCGGTAGTTGAAACCCACCCGCAGCGACCAGTTCTGCCAGCGCAGCAGATTGCCGTCCAGGGTGAACGACGGACCCTCGGGCTGGGTGATGTGCAGCGGCTTGAGCGGTTCCCGGCGCGAGGCCGAGCGGATGTGCTCCGGGATGTGCCGCGGCGTGTATTCGCCCATCACGGCCGGGGTTTCGACATTGACCGTGTCCTCGACGCGCAGCAACTCCATGGTGTTGAGGTCGATCACGCAGTGCAGCCCGCTGACCAGATGCGCGTACGGGTTCATCCCCGGCCCGTCTTTGAGCCAGGTGTCCGACCAACCCAGCCGCCGGCCGCGGAACTCGTCGGGGATGACGGCGTCCCCGTAGGTCCAGGTGTCGACGAACACCAGGTCGATGTCGGTGATCCCGCGACCGGCCAGCGCGGCGAGGAAATCGGGGTGGCGGCGCAGCATCCGGTCACACTCGAGGAACTCGTCGACGGTGAAGTTCGGCTGCGCGCCGGGCACGTGCTCGAACGACTCGACCCGGCCGTCGGTCAGCGACACCACACTCTTGTAGGTCGCATTGGCGGACCGCTCGAAGCACACGACAACGGCCTTGCGCGCCGGGACCGGCCCGCCGTTCTCGAAGGCCGCGAGTTCGGCCTTGCCCGGCTCCGCCATCTCGATGGACGCGTATCGCCAGCCCACCCCGACGCCGTGTTCACGGCCCAGGATCTCAGCGACAGCGGTGAATTCGTCGGGGCCCAGCGGGTCCAGCGGGTGCGTCATCGGACCAAACAACCACACCCGGCGCGGCGGCGCAGCCAGTTGCTCCTAACCGCTATCGGGCGGCCAGCGTGAAACCCTCCCAGGCGCGGCGACGGTCCGCGTTCGGGTCGTATTCAAGCCGGGTCCGGCGGTCGAACACCAGCACGGCGCGCATGCTCTCGTCATACCGCGGCCAACTCTCGCCGGGGTTGCCGGTGCGGCTGAATTCACGCCATCTGGCTTGTATTTCCCGGCTGACCCGCTTCGCCGAGGCGCGGTCTCCGCCGGCGGTGAGCAGGGCGCCGAGCCGGGTCCGGTAGATGCCGAACACTGCGAGCAGTTCGGTGGCGTGGGTGGCGCCCATACCGGACCAGTTCAGGATGCGCGGGGCGTAGTCGTAACGATAGAAGTACGTCGGGGCGTGCGTTTTGTGCGCCTCGGCGATGTCCCATGCTGCCGTGCCGAAGGCGAAGTCACCACCGAGTCGGATGCAGGCGTTTTTGCTCGGATAGCCGGGGTAGGCCGACACGATGCGGTCTCGGGTACCGGTGTCGGAATCTGCCAGCAGCATCTCGATGGTCTGCTCGGTCATCGGCAGCAGCTGCATGAACCGGGTGAACAACTTGCCCTCATCGGCGTTGGTGCCCACGATGAGCGGCACCCGGTGCGCGGTGCCGCTCCGCATGGCCTGCAACGGATCCTCGGGCAGCAGTTCGGTGCCGCTGGTGGGGCCGGCGGGAAAGGCGCCCGGCATGTCCCGGCCGCCCCGCGCGATGAGCTTGTCCAGGGCGGTGACCAACTCGGCGGGGCGTGCCGACATCACCGCCGCCGCGCCGTCGGACACCGACGCCCCCAGCAGGCCGGCGAACTGCTCGGCGAACACCGGGGCGGCCTCGGCGGTGCGGACCATGCCGCTGGCGGGACTCTCCGAGATCGCTTGCGCAAAAAGCCCTTTGGCGTCGGGGACGGCCATCAGGGTGGCAACCGCATGTGCGCCGGCGCTCTCACCGAAGATCGTCACGTTCTCGGGGTCGCCGCCGAACACCGCGATGTTCTCCCGCACCCAGCGCAGCGCCAGTACCAGGTCGGCCAGGTACAGGTTGCCGTCGATCGGATGCTCGGGCGTGGACAGCGCGGACAGATCCAGACAGCCCAGCGCGCCCAACCGGTAGTTCACC
>SXGT01335354.1_pt1 | contig 18448 bp, 16 predicted proteins | sample 3176221 | NCBI WGS metagenome assembly SXGT01 (sample SAMN11356862, study PRJNA531348) | freshwater metagenome | isolation source: freshwater sample F1-120 | place: China: Fuxian Lake, Yuxi | collected 2017-12-25
AAAGCTGCAGCAGAGGCAAAAGAAAAGGCTGAGGCTGAAGCCAAAGCTGCCGCAGACGCTAAAGCTAAAGCCCTAGCTGAAGCAGCGGCCAAGAAAAAAGTAGAAGCTGAGGCTAAGGCCGCAGCAGATGCTAAAGCGGCGACAGATGCAGTCGCTCAGCAAAAAGCGGAAGCTAAAGCAAAGGCTATAGCAGATGCCGCTGCTAAGAAAAAAGCTGAGGCAGCTGCTGAAGCAAAAGCGGCCGCAGATGCCAAGGCTAAAGCCGCGGCTGAAGCTCAGGCCGCCAAACAAAAAGCGGAAGCTGATGCCAAAGCGAAAGTTGCTGCAGAAGCTGCGGCCAAACAAAAAGCCGAAGCTGATGCCAAAGCGAAAGCAGCTGCAGAAGCTGCATCCAAACAAAAAGCGGAGGCCGAAGCTAAGGCTAAAGCAGTCGCAGAAGCCGCAGCGAAACAAAAAGCAGAGGCCGACGCCAAAGCGAAAGCGGCCGCTGAAGCTAAAGCGAAGGCAGCGGCAGAAACCGCGGCGAAACAAAAAGCGGAGGCTGAGGCTAAAGCGAAGGCCGCCGCTGAAGCTGCTGCCAAAGAAAAAGCCGAAGCTGAGGCTAAAGCCGCAGCTGAAGCGAAAGCGGCTGCTGAAGCGGCAAAAGCCAAAGCTGCAGCTGATGCCGCAGCTGCGAAGGCGGCGGCCAATGCTGCGGCGAAAGCGTCAGCATTGGAGAAGATCAAGAAAAAGGTTAAGGACGCTTGGACTCGGCCTTTGGCGGACAGTACTGGTTTAAGCTGTACCATACGCGTAAAATTGATGCCGAATGGTGAAGTATTGGATACTCTCATAATTAGAAGTAGTGGGGATTCGTCTTTTGATGATTCAGCAGAAAATGCAGTGAAAAAAGCCTCACCGTTGCCTATTCCCAATGACAGCGCCTTATTTACAAGTGACTTCAAATCGTTTGAATTTGTTTTTCGTCCGTAATACTATTGGGTTGTATGCATAACGAATGTGTGAAGGCTTAAGGCAATTAGATAATTTAAAGAGGAAGACAGTGCGATTGTTTATACAGAAATTGATGATGTTGTTCTGTTTGGCTGCGGTCAGTTTATGGGCTAGAGCGGAATTAAGTATTGAAATTACCGGTGGGGTTGAAAGTGCTACCCCGATCGCGGTTGTGCCATTTGGTGGTTCAGCACCACTCGACGTTTCAGCCATTGTGAATGCTGATTTGGGGCACAGTGGTTACTTTAGAACCTTGCCGCAGCAGGACATGCTAAGTAAACCCACCAGTGAAGCTGAAGTGAATTATCGTACTTGGCAAGCGTTAGGGCAGGAATACTTAGTTGTGGGGCAGGTCGTACCTGATGGCGGACAATATGCAACCCAGTTTGAATTATTTACTGTGTATAAAGGCCAGAAAATGTTGGCTTATCGCATGCAAGTGCCTGGAACAGACTTGCGACGAGCTGCTCATCGTATTAGCGATTTGATTTTTGAAAAAATCACGGGTAAAAAAGGTGTATTTGGCACGCGTATCGCTTATGTCACTAGTAATGGTGGGGCTAAACGTAACTATCGTTTACAAGTCGCGGATGCTGACGGCTATAACTCGTTCACTATCGCATCTTCTAACGAGCCATTAATGTCGCCTACTTGGTCGTATGACGGTAAAAAAATTGCCTATGTGTCCTTTGAAAGCAAACGCGCGGCCATTTATATTCAAACTTTGGCAACAGGACAGCGCCAACGCGTATCAGGTTCGCCTGGGATTAATGGCGCACCCGCATTTTCGCCAGACGGTTCTAAATTGGCTTTAACCTTGTCTAAAGATGGCAGTCCAAATATTTATGTGCTTAGTCTAGGTGATATGTCATTACGGCGGGTGACACAAGGTAACTTTATTGATACTGAACCCACATTCACCCCTGATGGTGCACATATCGTATTTACCTCGGATCGAGGTGGAAAACCACAACTTTATCGGGTGTCGGCACAGGGCGGAGCAGCGACTCGGATTACGTTTAAAGGCAGTTATAATGCTAGAGCCAGTTTTTCATCGGATGGTCGAAAAATTGCGATGGTGCATAGTAATGGTCGCGGATTTCAAATTGCGGTCATGGATGTCGGCAGTGGTAGTGTCGATGTGTTGACGGAAGGTGCTTTAGATGAATCACCCAGCTTTGCGCCTAACGGCAGCATGCTATTGTATGCGGCAAAACAAGGTGGTCGTGAAACACTCGCAACGGTCTCGGCAGATGGCAAAGTGCGACAAAAGTTAGCCTTTGACGGTGGAGAAGTGCGTGATCCGTCATGGTCGCCCTAAAAACCAAACAACGAAGCTTACGTGTTACACCAGCACAGTGAGTTCCAAATTTCTTTAAGAAAGCAATTATTCAAGTAAATTAAGTGAGATAAAACCATGAAATATAGTTTAAGTAAAATAGCTTTAGCAGTAGCCATGACTTCGGTTTTGCTGTCGGGATGTAGTTCAACCGATGATCAAGCAGGAAGTTTTACCGATGGTTCTAATGGACAAGCAGGCGCGAACACTGCAGGCACTGGCGATGGTTCTTTAGCAGGTTCAGAATTTGGCGGCGCCAATGGTGCGGGTGGTGCAAATGGCTATGGTGCAAATGGCGCTAATGGTGGTGGCGGTCCAAACGGCACTAAAACTATTTACTTTATGTATGATAGCAGTCAAGTACAACAAGAATTTGTCCCCGTCATTACTGCACATGCACAATATCTGCAATCTAACCCTGGTGCGCACATTATTGTCGCTGGCAACGCGGATGAGCGTGGTTCACGTGAATACAATATTGCTTTAGGTGAGCAACGTGCAAAATCGGTCGCGAGAATGTTGACTTCTCAAGGCGCTGCAGATTCACAAATTGAAATTGTCAGTTATGGTGAAGAAAAACCCGCAGCAATGGGACACGATGAATCTGCGTGGCAATTAAATCGTCGCGCTGAATTAGATTATCAGGGGCAATAAATGAACCTGCGCCTGCTTCCATTGCTTTTGCTCAGCATGTCTGCACATGCTGAACCAGAGGCGTTACCACCAGTAGTCGACGATTCTACGTATTATGGCGGGGCTAACCTGCCCAATACGGGGGGTGGGGTAAATGTTGCTCCTGGGGTAAATCCACGTACCCAAAGTTCTGCCAGCAGCCTGAATCAGGTGTATGGACAATTGGAACAAATGCAGAAAGAAGTTCGCCAGCTAAGTGGAATGGTGGAAGAGCAGGCGCATGAATTAACTGAACTTAAAAAGCGTCAGTCAACGTTGTTAGATGATATGGATCAACGTTTGCAAAGTCTGGAAAAGGCCAAGGTTGCTACCGACACCTCAGCGACCGAGGTACCTGTGGTTGCTCCCGCGGTGCCAGCGGCACCTGCTGCTCCGGTTGCGAATGTTGAAACGCCAATTAATGCGGCAGCAGCCCCTACGGTTCCTGCTGTCCCGGCCGTGGCTCCTAGTGTGGCCCCTGCGACTGCGACCGAGGCTACTGAAAAATTTCCGAAGCAAATTTATCCGCCACCTAAACCTCCAGCGCCGCCTGCACCTGTGGCTAAAGTCGGGGAGAAAGAACAATATCAAGCCGCTTATGACACTTTGCGCGATGGTCACTATAGTAAAGCTATCGCGGGTTTCAATAGCTTTTTAAGCAGTTTTCCTACCGGGGAATATGCGTCTAATGCGCAATATTGGTTAGGTGAAGCGTATAAAGTGAGTCAAAATATTCCAGCGGCGCGCGATGCCTTTAACAAAGTGATTAGTAATTATCCTACTAGTCCCAAAGTACCCGATGCCTTGTTAAAATTGGGCTATTTAGAATTAGAGCAAAATAATACGGCGAAAGCTAAAGAATATTTAGCGAAAGTCAGTGCTAGTTATCCGAATACTACTGCCGCCAATCTTGCTGCGAAAAAAATGGCTGCCTTAACTGGCGGTGCACCCCAATAGTGATCTATTTACGTATAACTGAAATTTTCTACTCCTTACAGGGGGAAGCCAATACCGTGGGTTTACCTACGGTATTTGTGCGTTTGACTGGCTGTCCGCTAAGATGTGTGTATTGTGATACCGCCTATGCGTTTACGGGTGGAAGCAAAATGTCCCTAGAGCAGATCCTGCAGGAAGTCGCTAGCTACGCGACACCTTATGTGACGGTAACTGGCGGCGAACCTTTAGCGCAGGCCAATTGTATCGTGCTATTAAAAGATTTAGTCGATCAGGGATATCGTACCTCCTTAGAGACCAGTGGGGCTTTGGATGTCTCACAGGTGGATGCTAGAGTGGTTAAAGTCATGGATTTAAAAACACCAACCTCGGGCGAAATCGATAAAAATCTCTATCAAAATATCGCGTATTTAACCGCACAGGATCAGGTCAAGTTTGTCATTGCCAATGACACCGATTATGACTGGGCGAAGCAAATGCTCACAGAATATCAGTTGGCAGAACGCTGTGAAGTGTTGTTTTCGACGATGGTGGGTTATCAACAACCCGTTTGGTTAGCTGATAAGATTTTACAGGATCGTTTGCCAGTACGTTTTCAAATTCAATTACATAAATATCTCTGGGGTGATGCCCAGGGAAAATAATGCCTATGTCCAAAAAAGCTGTAATCTTGTTATCCGGTGGTTTAGATTCTATTACCGTTTTAGCGCAGGCTCAACAACAGGGGTACGCCTGTTATGCACTAAGCTTTGAATATGGTCAAAAACACAATGCTGAACTACTCGCCGCCGCGACCATTGCGTCAAAATACCAAGTTATTGAACACAAAGTAATTAATTTAGGTTTAGGGGCAATTGGCGGGTCGGCATTAACCGATAGTCATGTTGAAGTACCGCATACCCAGCAAACGGGCATTCCGGTCACGTATGTACCTGCAAGAAATACCGTGTTTTTAGCGTTTGCTTTAGGCTGGGCAGAAGTGCTTGGTAGTCAGGATATCTTTATCGGCGTGAATGCCGTGGATTACTCTGGTTATCCAGATTGTCGTCCAGAATTTATTCAAGCGTTTCAGCAGCTCGCAAATTTGGCAACCAAAGTTGGGGTGGAAGGCGGGCAGATGACAATACACACGCCTTTGATCGATTTAACTAAAGCAGAAATTATTCAGCTGGGCACTCGATTGGGTGTGGATTATCAGCAAACCGTATCCTGTTATTCAGCAGATGCAACTGGATTCGCCTGTGGGGAATGCGATGCGTGTCGACTACGTAAAATAGGTTTTGCGCAAGCAGGTATTGAAGATCCTACCCGTTATTTTTAGCGCGAATGATGTTTGACTGGTCACTTGGAGATGGGTAGTTTAGGTAATTGTATGTGCTGCCTTATGGATTAATGCTAAATACTTCAGAAAGTCTGTAAGTTGCACGGTATCTAAATAACCCGCTAAAGTATAGGCGCTGCACTGGAAACACCGATCCATGTAATATTGATGCAAACTCTACCAATACCTAACGGCTCGTCTGCAATCACCTTCCAAATTTTTTTATAGCGTTTTGCACTTAGCATTTCCTGGAATGCTTCTAAGTTAAGCTCCCCATATTCAGAACTTCGTAGGCCATAGCCTACCCATAATTCCCCGTCTCGGTTGAAGGGCGTCAGATCGGTGGGCGTGGGCAAAATATCTAACTCGACTATCGGTGATCCGGAAAAATACGCAAAAGCTTGTGGCATTTCTGCGGGGTCATACAGTTTCCAGGTATACGATGGTGTATAAAGAATACCACCGAGTAACCACAGCTTACCCGGTTCACTTTTACGGCTAAAGCCTACAAAAATACTAATGGGCTTTTTTAGATGCTCAGGGGCAATAATTAAGCGATATTTGATGGTGGTGGCTTTTAATTCGCCCTTTAACTCACCTTGCTCAAAACAAAAATCACTCGGGCCGGAACTTTCATAATTAAGTATTACTGGCGGCGTTGGGGGTTGCGAAGTCGCTGCCACCGGAACACTCAACGCAAGAATTATCAGGCAGAGATGAAAAGTGACAAACTGTATTATGAGTTTACTTGAGTGCATAGATTGCCTCCTAGGCTAAGCCTGAATATATCTAACTGTTTTATGGCCAGAGGGTCGCCCGAAGCCGGGGAGTTCCTGCAAAATCTAGAGCGTTTGACTTCGCGCTCTCTGGTTAGGGTACAGGATACCCGGGCTACGGGCTAAACCTTTAGCAAAATTCTGGCAGGTTTTTATCTAACTAGGTTTGCCGAGGTCATGCTAAATCTCGCTGTCGCAGTGTTGTAAGCTAAATAAACGTCATATAAATCCGTGACAAAATTAGGCTTGTTCGCTTGATCTTGGTATCTAAGCAGAGGAATATGGAGTACGTTATTGGTATTGGTAAAAATAGCTTCACTAGCCGAGCTGTTGGCCGCGGTCGCTGTTACAGAGGCCACATTAAATATTTGTGTTTGCCCCACCATACCTTGGTAGGTTAAGTTTACTGCGTATTTTTGGCCATTTATATCTACGCTGGGTATCACTGCAGTATTATTCCAGGTGGTGTAACTTGGAATATTACCATACCAGGTCTTCACGGCTAATTTGTCTAGTCGACTCAAAATGCCCTTGCTGTTATTAGGCGTCGGATTACAGGCCATGGCTGCATAGGCGGTCATGACAGAGTCTGCATCCCATTGATTAGTAAGCGTTAAATCTCCCATCCAGGGATTATCAGGGGGATTAGTGAGGGTAAAGCCAAATTGATCCCAACAAGGTTGCGGAGTCAATGGGCTGACTATTTCATGGATAAACCCTAAAGCATGCCCAAACTCGTGTACCACAATATGATCAATGCAATTTGCTCGGTTTGCTTCCGTTCCGGTCCGGCAGGGATCAAAACCCGTAGGAGCAGGGTTGGTGGTGAAAACATTTAAGTGCATAGAAGCATTAAAACCATTGATTACGTTGATAGGGTTACTCCCATTGCTTTCGGTGCCTACACCAGAATTAGGTACGGTATTATCGATGACAATTTTAATCCCAAAGGGATTGGCTGTTGCGCAAATACCCCAACCCGTAAATTTCAGCAGACTATTGCTTGTGCTTGTAGGATCCATTTTTGTTGCAGTTTCCCATTTTTCTGCTGCGGTTTTTATGGTCGTATGATCCGCAAACGATAAGTTAGTACCGGGTAAATAACATACCGGAATAGAGCGCGTATCCCACATCAATTGCGAGTTGACAAAAGCCTTGGGTTGTGGAAACGCCGCTGTGGTGGTAGCGCTTAAATTTCCTTGGCTCAGTTGAAATTGTTCAAATGGATTACCTAAGGAGAGCGTGTTTTTGGTATTACTGGTGGTAACTTTCAATGGGCTATTATTGGTAATCTTTGCTAAGTTTTCTTTAGAGCTTTCTCCAGCCGTGGCGAAAGTATTCAGGGATAATAGCACCGCCGCTGCGATAATATTTGTTGCTTGTTGCTGCTTCATTTTTTTACTTCCTGGTGAAAAAATTATAAGAGACATCATAACTAATGCGCTAGTTGAAACATTTATAGAGCTAGAGAATACTAAACGATAAAAAAGCATTGTGCAACTTATAATAAATGCTAGTATTTGTTAAATATTTCTTGGAAGTGAATAGTTTAGCTGGGCAATGGGAACGGGCTTCTCAAATAATCACCATTGGACACTTGCACAAAACATATAAGCGAGTGATGACGAGAGTATATCCTAAGTGCTGGTTGATATACCTTAATGGGTTAGGGTCTGATCAAAAATCAGCGCAAGGGATAAATTTGAATGGCTATAATTGGGTCTAGTGGAGAAATGGAATAAGGTCTTCACTGACCCGATGCAGGCATCAAACGAGGTTGATGCCTGGAACAATTTTTGTGGATACGGTCTATTGATTAAGGCTGATTACGTGGTGATCGTGCAAAATGGAGAGTCATCTTATTTTGCATTATGACTTGGCATTAGTTCATCGGTTTTGCTGGTGTGAATGATTAGCCCTTCCATATTGAGCGGTAGATTATTCACCACTAATATTTCGCCCAACTCACACATCGCTTTGCGATAGACCTTACGTTTAAAGTACACCACATCGTTTAACGGTTCCCAATAGTCAACCCAGCGCCAATCATCAAATTCGGGTTTATTGACGCAATCAAAGCGTACTTTGGAATCGTCGGTCAATAATTGCAATATAAACCAAATTTGTTTTTGCCCTATGCATAACGGATAAGAGTTTTTGCGTAAATATCGATCAGGTAATTTATACCTTAACCAATAACGGGTACGCCCTAACACTTTCACATGTTCCGGTTGTAGGCCTGTTTCTTCCCAAAGTTCACGGTACATGGCGGCTTCTGGGTCTTCATCGTAATTAATTCCACCTTGCGGAAATTGCCAGGAATTTGCGCCCTTACGCTTTGCCCAAAATACACTGCCCTCGTTATTGCAAAGGATGATGCCGACATTCGGCCTATATCCTTTCGAGTCTATCATGCTAAAACCTATCGTTAAGCTAACGTTGACTTTTAAGCGAATTGCTACGAAACCATTAATACACTCTGGCCGAGCCAATAACTCACTAGCCATCTGTGGCGTATTAAAAATTTGTCGGTAGAACCGAAAATATCAGCGTCGCACCGCGAAATCGACGTTAACTTGTATAATTAAAATAATAGCGTCATTGTTCCATAAATACACAATAGATGCCATAGCACTTTATCTTTTAATTTTTTTGATGGACGTAAACGTGAGCCTAGCGATTTTTGATTTAGATAATACCCTGATTGCGAATGATAGTGATTATTTATGGGGGCAGTTTTTGGTAGACCAAGGGATAGTCGATCCGGTGTATTATGCGGCGGCGAACGCTAAATTTTATGAAGATTATCAACAGGGTATTTTGGATATCACGGAATTTTTGCATTTTTCACTGAAGCCTTTGGCGCAACATGATAGTGCACAAATGCATCAATGGCGGGCGCAATTTATCGCAGAAGTGATAACCCCCCTAATGCTACCAGCCGCCCGGGAATTAATTGCCATGCATCGAGCGCGGGGAGATACGTTAATGATTATCACTGCAACCAATCGCTTTATTACTGGCCCCATTGCTGAGTTGTATGGGATTGAACATTTACTCGCCACCACCCCAGAAATGCTGAATAATCAATATACGGGAAAATTTTTAGGCATTCCGTGTTTTCAAGCGGGTAAAGTAAAATTATTGGAACAGTGGTTGGAAGAACATCCTGAGGCATCGTTACGTGGCAGTTGGTTTTATAGCGATTCACATAATGATTTGCCGTTGTTACAACAAGTTGAGCATCCGGTTGCGGTTGACCCCGATCAAACTTTACGCGAACATGCACTGCAAGCACAATGGTCAATTATTAGTTTGCGCTCCAGTCATTGTCCGCCAGAGCATATCAAAGCAATCCAGGGCTGAGTTTTGGCGCGGTAAGCAGAGCGTGCAAATGCGGAAACTAAGATTTTAACGGGGTTATTTCTGCAGTTAAGCTTATTTACTTAAGTCTAGTGCTCATACAAAAACTTGTTTTTACCTAAGAGTGTCTCAAGTTCGTTCGCAGGTACTGGCTTACTAAACAAATACCCTTGACCAAAATCACAACTGGCTGCGGCGAGCAGTTGGCGCTGCTCTTCGGTTTCTATGCCTTCTGCTATCACCATAATACCCAGTTTATGTGCCATCACAATCATCGCTTCGCATAAGGCCATATCGCCGGAGTTGGGCGCTAAACTGCGGACAAATGACTGATCTATTTTAATAAAATCGATGTCGAATTTTTTTAGATAAGCCAGCGATGAGTAACCTGTGCCGAAATCATCCAAAGACACAGCAATCCCGGCATCTCGGTAATCGATTAATGTTTTAGAAGTTACGTCCGAGGCATCTAAAAGTAAACCTTCGGTGATTTCGATTACCACGTTATCACCTTTTAAACCCAATGATTCTAGGTATTTAGTCCAGTCATAGGATTTATTGGATTTTGTATGAAATTGCACGGGCGATTTGTTAACGCTAATTTGGAAGCTTCGGTTGCCTATCTCATGCATTTTTTTGGCTTGTTGCGCGGCTTTTTTAAATACCCAATCACCTATTTCATGGATTAAGCCAATTTCTTCCGCTATGGGTATAAATTGTGCGGGACTGATATTGCCTTTTAAGGGATGTTGCCAACGGATCAAGGCTTCGGTTTTATTAATTTCACCCGTTCTTAAATCGACAATTGGTTGATAATGCAACTGAAATTGATTTTGGGCCAGAGCAATCCGTAAATCCTGGGCCATATTTAAACGATACTGTGCAGCGTCTTGCATTGATGTCGTGAAATACCGAAAACAATTGCGCCCAGCACCTTTCGCGGCATACATTGCCTGATCTGCATTTTTAATCAGTTGCCCGAGTTCATCAGCATCACTGGGATAAAGGGTAATTCCGATACTGGCAGAGACGAAACGTTGTTCGCCACCCAACAGAAATGGTTCGGATAAACGAGACAAGATGTTGCGGGCAATGCGTTCAACAATTTGTGAACCCACAGTGTTGCATGCAATATCCAAGTTACTGAGAATTAGTGTAAATTCGTCGCCACCTAGACGTGAAACAGTATCCGTCGAGCGTACGCAATCTTTCAGACGTTGTGATGCTACCATGAGTAATTGATCCCCTTGTGCATGGCCCAAGGTATCATTAATCTCTTTAAAGCGGTCTAAATCCAGAAAAAATAAAGCAAATCCGCGCTCGTTACGTTGTGATTTATTGATTTCTTGCTCTAAACGATCAAAAAACATTTGTCGATTGGGTAGCCCGGTGAGGGTGTCAAAGTTGGCTTGTTGCCAAATTTGATGCTCCGATAATTTTTTATCGGTAATGTCTATTGCTAGACCATCCCAAATTGTTTGACCTTCGACACGTTTAGGTCGCGCATGCAACTGTATCCAGCGCAACTTTTCCTGGGTGTTACGTAAGGGCAGTTCCATAGAAAAATCGCTTAAGGCAATTGCGCTTAGGCGCTCTGCTTCTTGATAGGACGCCCAATAATCAGGATCAATTTGTTGCTGCAGTAGTTTGGGGTTATCCAACACTTCTTCAACGGATAAGCCATGGACATTTTCTACACCAGCACTGATAAACTGAAAGCGAATTTGTTTATTATCTGTGATTGCATATTGGTAGATATAGCCGTTAGGCAAATTATTGCCTAATGAACGGATACGCTCTTCTTTATCTGCAAGTTGTTCTTCAAATAACTTACGTTCAGTGACATCACGACTCACGCCAACTAAGCCGAGTAACTTGCCTTCGGCAGAATAAAAAGGAGATTGTACGGTGTCTAACAAAATGCGTTGACCGTTGGGATAAGTAACCCAATCTTCATTACGAATCGATTGATTGATCTCAAGGATTTTTAAATCGTTATGACGCATAAGCTCAGCCATCTTGTGCTCAAAAAATTCAAAATCTGTCAGACCGATATGTGCTTCCTCAGCTCGCCCGGTAAACTGAGCAAAAGCTTTATTGCAACCTAAATATTTTCCGTGGGTATCTTTGTAAAAAATTAAATCGGGTACGGCATTAATTAAGGCTTTTAATAGTGCGCGTTCATTAAATAGGGTTTCTCGTAACGTATATTCTTCGGTAACATCGCGAAACACTAAAACTACGCCATAGGTGATTCCCCGACGTGTACGAATCGGAGCGACAGTATTGGCGATTTGATATTCTGTGTGATCACGAGCGATTAGTAGGGTGGGACTGCTAATGACTGCAATTTTTCCCGTGGCTAATACTTGCTTAACATTGGTTTCACAGGTTTGGCGGGTCGAGGCGTCAATGATATTAAACACCTTTTCTAAAGGTTGACCCGAGGCTTCTTTCAAATTCCAAGCCGTCAGTTTTTGCGCAATTTCATTCATAAAGGTAATACAACCTTGCGTGTCGGTCGCAATTACACCATCGCCAATCGAATAGAGCGTTACCGCAAAGCGTTCTTTATTTTCCTCCAATTGATGAATCGCAAGTGCTAATTCTTTACTTAAGCGGTTCAAAGCATCGCCTAATGTCGCTAGTTCACCTTTTCCGGTTAATTGCGACAATACCGTATACTCACCTGCGGCAAATCGGGAGACTACAGCCTGTAGATGCCGGAGTGGTCGATTTATCCAATGTGAAATAACCGACTCTAAAATGACAATTAAAACCAAACCCACAGCCCAAATAGGGTAGAGAGAAGTCAGTAATAACGCCCAACTGGCTGATTTAGCGTGCGCGAGATCGTAATCTAGGACGAGCACGCCAATTCTATTTGAGCGGATTTGTCCGGGTTCTAATGCCAACATCACTGGCTGATAACCTAAAATGCGTTGATGGTCTGAAGACAATTCAATTTGGGAGTTAATTTCAAGTTGCACTCTCTGGAATTTTGAAGCATTAAAATTGGAAGTCACTTCTTGAAAAGGGCGTCCCACCCATTCTAAACGGGTGGCATTGATGACGATGCCATCGTCACTTAACAATACAATGCTGTTGATGTTAGGGTCCACACCGTAACCTGCTATTTCTTCAGCGATTAAGCTGGTTTCTTGATGTCGGATAAATGTTTCTATACGTAATTCACTATTGGCTAACATGCGTCGAACATCTTCTAATGATCGGTCATGGAGTTCCGATTGCATCAGTTGATATTGATAAAACATAGAAAATAGTAAAAGTAAGCCAAAACTTGTGATTACCAGTAATGGCAAAGCGCGGTTTAGACTAACGGTAGATATTTTTTTGGTCATTGGTGGGCATTGGATAAAAATTTAGCATCACAGAGATTGTCAAAGGTAATTCGGTGTTGTAAGAGGTGATGCTGAAACATTAAATGCGCAAGCTCATGTGCCGTTTTTTGCAAAGCAGGATTAGTACCGGATAACCATTCTAGATTTTCTTCCAAATTAGGTTGCTTGATTAGTTTAAATTGTGGCAGGATTTTATCGGCTTCTGTAGACAAGCGTCCCGCCATGCGCTTCGAGGCATCAGTGGGATTTTCGGAAAGATATTTCAGCGCAGCAAAATGCCCTGCAATCAAAGTCTTTAGGGCGACTTCATGCTGGTCGAGCACTTCAGTGCGTACGATTAAAACATCCATAATGCGTCCAGGAATTTGAGCGCTATCAAATAAAACCTGACCACCTAAATTAATAATTTCAGTTCGCACGGGGTCAAAAGTAACTACGGCATCTACTTCATTTTTCTTCCAGGCCAACAGGTGCTCATTCACCCGTAAGGGTACAATTTTGACTTCATTGATATCGATACCTGCATGGTCGAGCGCCGCATCAAACACAATCGTACTGGTTGCCGTATTTTCAAATCCAATTTTTTTATTGCGTAAATCCGCTAAATTTTTAATGCCGGGTTTGGTTACTAAAGCATCGGCACCATTTGAGATATCAATGACTAAGACGATTTTGACGTTGAAATTATGATCTTGAATTTGACTCAGAGTTTCATCTAAGGTTAAAGCGGTAGCATCAATTGTTCCATTGCGAATTGCATGTAGCTTTTGACTGGTTGAGGTCATTTCTACCAAGCGAATTGGGGCATTTTCGTAGTATCCCAAACTACGTGCGAGGTAAAAGCTTTCGTAACCCGTCCAAATATCAGTTGCTACCCGTAAGATGGGCTTTGGTTTGATTGACCATGACAAAAAGTAAAACAGTACAACCAGTATGAATAGTAAAATTACCAGTCGGAGTATTGAGTAACGCCAATACTGGACTGAAGAATCGTTATGCATTCATGTCGCCCCTTCACATTTTCGATGTGGGTGATAGTGTCAATAGTACATTCCTTAAAACACATTGATTACCCAAGGTTTCATTTAACCTAAAACTAGACAGTAAATGATGGACTTCCAAAATCTTTGGAGTAGTTATTCAAATAATAAACTGTTGTTTTTTCTAAAGATTCGTTGTACGTAATGCTTGAACGAATCATCATGTAGTTATGAATAAAATTTAGGTACTATTTTTATAATCCAGTTTTACTGAAGTTACTGTTAAGCTGTTTAAATACACTGACTATTATCAACAACGCCCGTCCTAAGTGGAACGCAGGTAAATATCATCTGTAAAATTCTATGCTCACGCTCAGGGTAGGTCACACTGAAATGAATTTATCAGTAGTCAAATACACCCAAAATTTATTTATTTGAAAGTCTGCAGAATTGGTTGTGAGATTTTGCTGTTTACCAAAAGCAGTATCCGTGGTTTTAATTGGAGTATATTTAAGTTAGATTTTTTTACAATTCCCCCAGATGGGGGGTATAAATGCCAGAATTGCAGAATTATTTCAATTTTATGCCTAGCTTTTAATCTGAGCCTGCTTGATTTAGACGCAATCATTGATCGGCAGACTGAAATCTGGCTTAAAATGTTCAGCTTAAATGGCATCTTTGTAGCTAGAGCCTTTGGGGCAGCTAGCAATAATCGCCTGCATTTTTTAACGATTATTTTTTATTTACTTAGGAGACTGGATATGACTCTCTGCCCGTGTGGTTCTAAATTGGAATTATCGGAATGTTGCGCTCCAATTTTAGCGGGAACGCCTGCCCCAACTGCGGAAGCATTAATGCGCTCCAGATATACGGCATTTGTACTGCGCCAGCTTGACCATGTGGAGCGCACGCATGCGCCTGAAGTGCGTGACGATTTTAATCGTGCAGAAGCTGAGCGTTTGGCAGAAGAATGCGTCTGGAAAAGCCTAGAAATTCGCAGAGCAGTGGAAACAGATGATACTGCAGAAGTGGAATTTGCGATTAAATTTCGCCGCGAGCAGCAGGATATGATACAAACTGAACTTGCTAGTTTTCGCCGTGAAAATGGCGAATGGCTTTATGTCAGTGGCGAGTTAAATCCGGTGATGCCTACTCGACATGTGGCTAAAGTTGGGCGTAACGATCCGTGCCCTTGTGGCTCAGGTAAAAAAGCCAAAAAATGTTGTGGGACTACGCAACTTTTGGATTAAAGCATGACGCATCGTTTTTTGTGTACGGCTTGTGGTAAATGTTGTTATGGACAAATTCCGCTGACCGTTCAAGATGCATGGGTTCACGCTAAGCGATTTCCTTTGGCGATGGTTTGGAGCCCGGTGCGCGAAGGCAGTAAAGATTTTAATAGTGTTGCTCGCTTTGGTACAGTTGTCGCTATGCCAAAAGCCAAAAATTTAGCAGTCTTGATTGTGCCGACTGCGTATTTACCGCCAACTTTTGCCTGCCCAGAATTAACAGCGGATAATTTATGCGCAATTCAGCTACAAAAACCAGCGCGTTGTCGCACTATGCCGTTTTATCCTTATCGCGAAGAACAGTTTCAGGCCGAATTATTAGCGCCACGTCCAGGCTGGTTATGTGATATCAGTGCAGCTGCGCCCATCGTGTTTGCAGATAAGCAGATTGTAGAACGTGATGATTTTGAGTTTGAACTGCAAGCCCTGCAGGAGCAACATGCCATTATCTTGCGTTATGCCGAGTATATGTTTAAGTACACGCCACAATTGCGAGAAAGTTTAGCTAAAGTTGCAGCCAAGCCTAAAGCTGGACAGGTGGTTACCAGTTTGTCATCTTTTTTGACTGCAATTCGACACCCCGATACAAAAAGCATAGCAGCGCAGCAATTACCGCTGTTGCAACATTACGCTGATCAAACTGCAGGTCAGTCAGATTTGCATGATTTTCATCGTAATTATCTGCAGTGGGTGAAAGAAATGCGATTTTTAGTTGATCGTGTATAGATGGAACGAGCAAAGTACCCCTGAGTGAAATTAATGTGCGTAAACTTAGAGGCTATTCTTGACTAATTCACTAGGTAAAGACATAATCTGGTTTTAAGTAATATTTTAGAATTTTATTAATATGACTGATGCGATAATTTTTACCGATAATGCGGCAACAAAAGTTGGCGAATTAATAGCGGAAGAAGGCAATGATAACTTGAAATTGCGAGTTTACGTCTCGGGTGGCGGATGTTCAGGATTTCAATATGGGTTTACCTTTGATGAAGAGGTCAACGAAGATGATACCTGCGTCGAAAAAGCTGGGGTAAAGGTATTAATCGATGCAATGAGTATTCAGTATCTTACTGGTGCAGAAATTGATTATAAAGAAGACATTAATGGTGCACAATTTGTGATCCGCAATCCAAATGCAACTACGACGTGTGGGTGCGGTTCTTCGTTTTCTGCGTAACGACTTTAGGTTGGGTAACTATGTGGGGAGTCAGCTCCCCACATAGACAGAGACAGTTTAAAGTTTGTACAGAACGCTGCCTTGAGATTTATCTTTAGGATCTACGTTATTCTTTTTGCCTTGTTCGCTTTTTTCCTTAGAAAATTTCGTGATCATATCTTCCCAGCTGGAATATTTATTATATTCTTCCATGCCTTGGGCTTTGCGTTCTGCATACAACTTTTTACCTACTTCAATGATTTCCTCTGGCGTTTTACCGTCAACTTGTCTTAAAAACTCATCATTGTCTTTGATTGTATCGCGCATGGTAAAAAATGATACTTCGAACTCGATGCGTTTTTCAGGAGGTAAGCGTTCTTTGATAAAGCGCACTGATTTTAACGTTGTCTTTTGTGTGTGACCATTGATTTTAGTGCCATTATTACAAGCTGTTAGGCTTAGACTGGCGACAATTAAAAGCAGTGTAGCAAGTATTTTCATGGATTGACCTCTCAAATTTCGGCTCGTTGTTATTATCAAGCAATTCCCCTGCCTTTTTTTAGCAGAATATGGGTACTTGCTACTTGTTTTTGATGATTGTTTACCGCTCGTAAATGAAACAAAGTAGAATGGTGGGCTATTATAAACCCAAGCCAATTGATTATGCTTGAATTTATCCAGACGCTTTCATACAGTTATCAGCGGGTACTAAAGTTAAATCCGCACCATCCACAGATCGCAAAACTCTATCCACAACGTGTGCATCAGCTGGTGTTTGCTGAAGCACTCCTGCGCAAACAAGAATTGGTTCAGCAACATCCCGATTTACCCGTGCAAATAGCTGTGATCGGCCCAACACAAGCGGGTAAAAGTTCACTGGTGAATGTTTTACTCAACAGTCATACCGCAGAGGTGAGTCCATTAGCAGGATTTACAGTGCATCCTCAAGGATTTTGCCACGAAATAAAAATAAATCAATGTGACGGCTTGCAACAATATTTTGGGAGGTTTCAGCAGGTTCTTATTAAGCACTTGTCACGCGAGCGTTATGATTGCTACGCCTTAACTGAAATTGCTTCGACTGCGTCAGTGTTACCCGCATGCGTACTCTGGGATACGCCCGACTTTGACTCTATCGATGCCGCAGAATATAAAGAAGGCGTGCTTCGCACTATTGCCTTGGCTGATGTCATCATCTTAGTTGTCAGCAAAGAAAAATACGCTGATCAATCGGTATGGGACATGATGAGCGCTATTGCCCCGTTAAAGCAACCCACACTCATTTGTATCAATAAGCTAGCAGAAGGCACAGAAACCTTAATTACCGCTTCCTTGCAGCAGAAGTGGCAACAGGCGCGCGCAGACGCTTTTCCTGCCGTTGTGCCCTTGTTTTATCATAAACCTGCTACAGAATTGCTCTGGCCAAATTTATACCGCAATCAGTTAATCAGTTTAGTCACCCAGGGCAGACAACATCAGCCCGTCAAAACCCAGATGGCCTATTTGCAGTATTTCTGGGAGCACTGGTTGGAGCCGATTAGAGTGGAACATCTGGCCGCACTTGAGTGGCAGACATTATGTAGTCAAGAATTGGAGCGCACTTTACAGCATTATCAACGCGATTATTTAAACCATCCGCATCATTATGCGACCTTTCAAAACGCCTTGGTCGAATTGCTAGAGTTATTGGAGATTCCCGGGGTGGCCGCGGTATTGATGCATACCCGAAAAATACTGGTGTGGCCAGTTAAACAACTGCTAAAGTTCGCTCAGAAAAGTAATCACCCTGTGGATAGTAGCCATGAAGTGCAACTCTTAGCCCAATTAGCAGAACATTTATTAATTCAACTTGCGGATCAAGTGCTGGATAAAACCAGTAAAAATGCACTGCCAGACTGGTGGAAGGAATTGGCGCACGAATTACGCCGACAGCGCCCGCAGATTCTGCAACAATTTCAGCTGCAGGCCAGTCATTATCATGAGCACTTTAAATGCCAAGTCGTCGCAACTGCCGAACAACTTTACCTTAAATTGCAAGAACTTCCGATGTTGCTCAATAGTCTGCGCGCCACGCGGGTAACCGCCGATGCGGCGGCAATCGCCTTCACCATCAAAACTGGCGGCATCGGTGCCCACGATTTGCTTATTGCCCCGGCGATGTTGGCTTTGACTTCCATGCTGACTGAGAGCGCCCTAGGGAGCTATCTGCAACGGGTGCAAACGGAGCTCAAACAACAACA
>SXGT01906996.1_pt1 | contig 18448 bp, 18 predicted proteins | sample 3176221 | NCBI WGS metagenome assembly SXGT01 (sample SAMN11356862, study PRJNA531348) | freshwater metagenome | isolation source: freshwater sample F1-120 | place: China: Fuxian Lake, Yuxi | collected 2017-12-25
CGACATGGACTTCAAGGTGGCCGGCACGCAGAACGGCATCACCGGCATTCAACTCGATCTGAAAATCGCCGGCATCAGCGAGGAAATCATTCGGGCCACACTCGTGCAGTCGCGCGAGGCGCGCATCGAGATCCTGCGGAAGATGCTGGGCACGATTTCGCGTCCTAAGGACGACATCTCGATGTTTGCTCCACGCCTGCTGCGGACGCACATTCCGCCGGACAAGATCGGCGCGCTGATTGGTCCGGGCGGGAAGAACATTCGCGGCATTCAAGAATCGACGGGTGCTACGATTGAAGTCGACGACGATGGTACCGTGACGATTGCCGCCACGAGCGGCGAAGCCGGACAAGCGGCGCTTGCGCGCGTGGAAGCTCTCACCGCCACTGTTCAAGTTGGCCGGATTTACTACGGCCGAGTGACCAGTGTCAAAGACTTCGGCGCCTTCGTGGAGATCATTCCCGGTAAGGACGGTCTCTGCCACATCAGTGAACTGGCCGAAGAGTACGTCAACAGCGTCCACGATATTTGTTCGGTCGGCGATGAACTGCATGTCAAGGTCATCGCCATCGACGAACAGGACCGCGTCAAGCTCAGCCGCAAGCAGGCAATGCGCGAGATGACGCCGCGTGACGGCGGGTAACGGTCGCACGTACCCGCCCCCCGCTCCGGGATGCAAGTCGGTCTGGGCGGGAGATGGCCTGACTTCAGTCTTGCCGCGCCCCGCCGCGGGAGTGGGGCTGGGGTTCCGGGGGTTGCATGAATTCCGCATCGCCATCGCCTGAGGAGGTCCACCGCAGGCTGGTGGCGGCGTACACGGAAATCGCCAAATTAGCGGGCGGATTGGCGCATGAGATCAAAAATCCGCTTTCCACAATTCGGCTCAATATGGAGTTATTGGCCGAAGACCTGGCGAAGTCTGATTCCCCGCGCGATCGCCGCGCGCTGGTGAAGATCAGCCTCATGCAACGAGAGTGTCAGCGCCTTCAGAACCTTCTGGATAATTTTCTCAATTTCGCCAAACTTCAGACACTTCAGTTGGAGCCCTGCGACCTGAATGAAGAAATCGATCGGATCCTTGAATTCTTCCGTCCCACGGCAGCCGAGTACGGCATCGAGATCGTCAGATACTTTGACGCCGAGTTGCCCAGCGTCGTCATCGACCAGGAAGCGTTTCGCGGGGCGCTCTTGAACTTGCTGCTCAACGCGCAGCAGGCGATGCCGGATGGGGGCCAGTTGGTGGTGCGAACGCGGCCTGCCGGCGTGGGGGTGGCGATCGAATTGATCGACACGGGGGAGGGCATGGACGACGAAACGCTTTCGCACATTTTCGAAGCGTTTTACTCGACCAAATCGGGGGGGTCCGGCCTGGGTTTGCCCACGGCGCGAAAAATCATCGAAGGCCACGGCGGCCGAATCCGTGTGCAAAGCCAGTTGGGCAAGGGGACGCAGTTTACCATCGAACTGCCGACGCTGCCGCTGCTGCGGTAGGACGGATTTTCAATCGGTCCTACTTGAGCACCTCGATGAGCCGCTCGATGTCCTCTTCGTTCTGAGAGGCATGGGGGCTAACCCGCAATTTGCCACTGCGATGGGCAAGCGCTACGCCGTGTTGCCAGCAATGCTTTCTTAATCCCAGCGAGTCCTTGTTCGGCATCGCGAACGACACGATTCCCGAGCGATGATCACCATCATGGGGACTGTGAATCATGGCGCCGATGGATCGCAGCCGTTCACATGCTCGATCAGCGTTTTCGAGCACCCGCACGGCCAGCCGTTGGGCGCCGAAACGGAGCAGCAGTTCGAGTGATGGGCCGAGAGCCATGGCGCCAGGCAGATTGGGCGATCCGCCTTCGTAGCGGGCGGCGCTGGTTTTGAATTCGAGTTCAATGCGACTGTAGTCACTGGCATGAGCCACGCTGTTCCAACCAACGCCGACGGGCCGAAGCAATTCGAGGTGCTCGGAGCGAAGAAAAAACACGCCAGCGCCTTCGGGCCCTAATAACCACTTGTGGCCATCGGCCGCAAGAAAGTCGATTTTTGTGCGGCGCACATCGAGGGGGAATACTCCCAGGCCTTGAATGGCGTCGACAAAAAGCAGAACTCCTCGCGAGTGAGCCAGGTCGGCAATCTCGTCGAGGTTGAGGCGCCAGCCGCTCAAATACCCGACCCAACTCACGGCGATGAGTCGCGTGCGTGGGTCGCAGGCGGCAGCCAAGCGGTCAAGCTGAACGCGCCCCGCATCGGTGGGCACGCGGCGTGTCTCGACACCGCGGCTGGCCTGATTCAACCACGGGTATTGATTCGACGGAAACTCGTTATCGAGGGTCACCAGGTTGTCACCGGACTTCCAGGGAAACCCTTCGGCGACAAGGTTTATTCCTTCCGTCGTGCTATGCACAAGTGCGATCTCACTCGGCTGGGCATTGATCAACCGCGCGGCCAGCGAGCGAACCTCCTCCCGCCGTCTGCACCACTGGGGCCAGACGGTGTCACCTTCATGCGAGTTTTCCTCCGCCCAAGCGGCCAGCGCATCGGCCGAAGGTTTTGGCAGCGGCGAGACGGCCGCGTGGTCAAAATAGGCCCATTTGCCCGTCACCGGCATCTGTCCGCGAAATTCGATCCAATCTGCATCGGAGTCGCTCATGTGCTCAAGCAGACCAAATCGGCTCGGGCGCCGCAATGCTTTCGTAGCACAACTGTCCCAACTATAATTGGCGGTGGATTTACGTTGCTGCCTGCAGGGACAGAATTCATGCCGAAAGCGTTAACGATCCTGGGAATGATCGTCGCCTTGCTTGTCGTGTTGCTGTTCGGCGCCGATCTTGCCATCGGGGTGCCGTTTCAAAAGGCCAAACCGCTCATGGACTGCGTCTTCATCACCTGTGCCGGCATGTTGGGATACATGAGCTGGTCGTCGTTTCGCGAGCAGAAGTGAGCGATTTAGTACCCGCCGCGGCGGGCATGGCCGACACCGGCTCCCACCGGAACTTCAACTACGCGGCGGGCTGGAGAATTGAGCGGGTCGGCGTCTTCGTGCGATCCCCCGCGAGTTTGCCAGCCAGCGTCGCCAAGGTGGCAATCTGCAGAGTGCCCTCACGCTGGCGCAAAGCGACATGCCGCAAAATCTGGTCGAGCGCATGTTCCGCCAAAGGAGCCCGCTCTGCAAGCGACAACGCGTCCAGCTGAATGTGAAATGCGCTACGTGTGGCAATCGCGTGATCGATACAACGCCGAGCTCGTCGCCGTCCGCCACCACCGAGTTTCCAACGACTCTGGCCGGGCAAACGCATTGAGGCGGGCACGTCGTAGAGACCGAATCGCAGGGGCGCAGGAGCCTTCAAGACCGGCGGCGCGAACCAACCGCGCGGTAGTTCGCGGCTGCCGCCACGCACCACACAGATTTCGTGCTTCACAAGCAGGTCCAGATGTTCCGCCTCTTCGGCGCCCCGGAGGGCCAAAGTTGAAATCGCAATCCCGGCTGCCCGGCCACGGGTGACCCGTCGAGCCAACTCCCGGCCGAATCGCATCCGGCCGGCCTCGCGCCCTACCCACGTTGGATCGCCCAAGATGGCAATCTCATGGCTGGCTTCCGCAGCTAGCAGCGTCTCGGTGGCCGCTGATATCGCTGGATCGGCCACGGCCCAGGTGGCTGACATCTGATAGTGGCTCAAAAGCCGCACCAGGTGGTCGGTCATCGCTTCGAGCGATCGCGGCTGGTCTTGGCCGGGGCGCATCGGATCGAGTTCCAGATCGATTGAGAGCGTGAAAACGGCCGTCGGGAGCATGCAACTCATGCTTTACGGTTTTCCTGAATTGACGCATGTCCGATTGAGTCCAATTTACAGGTCGGCCAATCTGCGTGCGTTGCTGAAAGAAATGCCAGCACGCCGGTGGAATCGGACCTCGCGGAAATGTTGAAGTCTCGTGTCACGGATTGGAAATCCGTGCTACCGTTTTGCCAGTGCCGATCACGATGATCGACCATCGTGCCGGGGATTGGAAATCCGTCCTACTTTACTTGCGATTCATGTTCAAGAATCGCGGCGACAAGACCCGACATCGTGTACTTCGCCGCCTCCACGGTCGGCGGATGGCCGCAATGTCGCAGAGTCGCACTGGTGACGGGACTGATGCTGGCGAGCTTGCAACGATTGAGCTTGTCGCCAAAGTGGGTGACAAGCGCCCGGGCAATTGCCGAACTAGTCACCGTGACCCAATCGATGCTGGCGGTTTCCATCGCCGATTGAATCTCCGGCTGAGGAGCTGGCACGTCCGTGCTCGTGTAGGCCACGAGCTGAACGACCGTGCCCCCCGCGGCGCGAAGCGATTCCGACAAAACTTCTCTTCCGCGGCTGGCTCGCACCAGTAAAAATCGCTTTCCGGCCGCGCGATCGGCAAGTGAAGCGGCGAGCGCCTCGGCACGGAACTCGGTCGGCACGACGTCGGCTCGCAAGCGGTAAAGCAGAAGCTGGTCGGCGGTGCCAGGGCCGATGGCCGCGATTCGCGCGTTGCCGAACGCCCGCATGTCGCGGCCCGTGGTCCACAGCCGCTCGGCGATGGATCGTACGCCGTTGGCGCTGGAAAACACGATCCAATCGTAATCGTCGAGACGGTCGAGGGTAGCATCCAGCTGTTCCCAGCTTGGAGGCGGTCCGATCTTGATGCAAGGCTGAGTCAGCACATTGGCACCCAGTTCAGCTAATTGGCGAACCAGGGTGTCAGCTTGCTCGACGGGACGGGTAATGAGAACTCGCCGGCCATACAGCGGTCTGTTGACAAACCAGTTGCCGCCGGTCGCCTCTGCCGTTACTGCCCCCACAAGAACCACCACCGGAGGGCGCATTTTCGCCAATTCCATGCGCTCGGCGACTTCGCCGAGTGTGCAGCGCGTCGTCTGTTGGTCCGGCCATGAGCATCGACGTACCATCGCGACGGGCGTATCGGCGGGCTTGCCTGCGGCAATCAGCGATGCCGCCCACGAACGGACGGTCGTGACGCCCATGTAGAACACCAGGGTGCCAGGAAATCGTGCCAGCGCAGGGAAGTCTAAGTTCGAGTCGGACTTACCGCCACGTTCTTGTCCCGCGACCAGCGCCACGGCCGAAGCCATGTCCCCGCGCGTCAGCGCAATCCCGGCATGGCTTCCGACCGCCAAGGCCGCGGTTATACCGGGGACGATCTCGTAGCGAATTCCTGTCGTTTCCAGTGCGGCAATTTCTTCAACGGCATGAGCAAAGATCATCGGATCCCCCCCCTTGAGCCGAACCACCGTTCTGCCCCGCAGCGCGTGATGGACGATCAGCGCATCGATTTCGGCTTGCGAGAGGAGACGATTACCGCGGTCGACCCCGTGCCGCCCCAGACAAACCAGCTCAGCCGTCGTGGGAGCATGCTGCAAGATTCGCGGATTGACGAGGTAGTCGTAAAGCACGACGTCTGAGCGGGCCAGACACTCTGCACCGCGCAAGGTCAGCATTCCTGGATCGCCGGGACCAGCGCCGACCAGGTAAACACGGCAAATATCGAGCGAAGAACTGTCCATGCCAAAGGCCTCATGCGGGGTAGCGGCCTAACCCAATTCTCACATTTTTTCCCAGCGAAAAACACCCGCCTTTGAGCGTTGAATTGTTTTCCGCCGCAAGCGTGGCTAGAATAGGTCCGCAACGCAAGGCGCGATTGCCACTAGGGTGCGTTCGTGGTTCGTCCGAAGTTCCGGTTTGAGGCGGGGAACTCGCCAGGAACGTCACCGGAAGGCGGCGCTATCCTATCCGCCCCCTAGTTCCACACCGCAGGCGGCACGACGGACCCAAATCAAAAGCATGGCCTCCGCTTCTCTTCCCGACACGTCTGGCAGGAAAACCTTGAGCCCCGCTGAACGCAACCGATTGCAGCAGTTGTTCCAAAAAGGCAACCAGGCGGCCAGCCAAGGACAGTTCGACTACGCGTCGGACATGTTTAAGACGTGCGTCGTGCTTGAACCAGGAAATCGCATCTACGCCATCAACTTCTTGAATAATCTGTTCAAAAAGTACAATAACAACAAGAAGGGGAGCAAGATGGCCTCGATTTCAGGCATCAAGGCCAAGACAGGCATGAAAAGGGCGAGCCTTTCAAAAGACTGGCCTGGCGTCATCAAGTCTGGCGTTGAGATGCTCAAGCTCAATCCCTGGGACGTTTGGGCGCTGACCACGATGGCGCAGGCCTGCGAGCAGCTCGACCAAGGTGACACGCAATTGGTTTATCTGAAGACCGCGCTCGACGCTAATTCCAAGGATGTCGAGGTCAACCGGCTATGCGGCAGAGCCTTGGCCAAGGTGGGGCAATTCGATCAGGCGATCAGCTGTTTTCACCGGGTCGTTCAGGTGAAGCCGAACGACGTCGAGGCGTTGAAGGCGATTGGCGATCTGGCGGTGGAAAAAACGATCAGCCGTGGCGGCTACGAAGAGGCCGAAACAACCAGGGACGTAAAGCAGCGCGACGCCCACGAGCCGCACCCCGGCGAGAAAGTGCTCACGCCCGAAGAAAAGCTTCAAAAGCTGATAGCCAAGAGTCCTGACGAGCTTGCCCATTATGTGGAGCTTGCCGACGTGCACACTCGCAATGATCGGCTGGCCGACGCGGAGGCGGTGTTGGCAAAGGCGCTGGAAGCATCGGGTGGCGATCAGAACATTCGCGAACGGCACGAAGACGCGCAACTTCGCCGCGCCCGCCAGCAGCTTTCGGTGGCTGAAAAGCGGGCCACCGAGGAGGGTAGCGAGGAATCGGTCGAGCTTGCCAAACGCATGAAGTCCGAGCTGAATCGGCTGGAGATGGATATTTACCGCGGCCGCTCGGAACGGTACCCCACGAATCTCAACTTCAAATTCGAGCTGGGAATACGAATGAAGGCGGCGGCGCAGTACTCCGAGGCCATCCAAGTGTTGCAGCAGGCCCGCGGAGACAGCAAACGCAAGTCGCTTGTGCATGTCGAACTGGGAGAGTGTTTCCAGCACATCAAGCAGTTCAAGCTGGCCTTGAATAACTACGAGGAAGCGATCAGCTCCATGACGGACCGCAGTTCGGACACGGGTAAGTTGGCCCTTTACCGTGCTGGCGTGATCGCCTTCCATCTAAAAAACCGCGAATTGGCCGAAAGGCATCTAAACGAGCTGGCCGGCATCGACTTTGGCTACCGCGACGTGGCAAAGTGGCTGGACAAACTGGCCCACGAAGATCAAACTGATTAGTTCGCCTGGAGGTGCCGCGAGCCGAGCGGCGCTCCCCCGGCAAAAATCCGAAGCACGAAACCCGAGACAAGCACGAAATTCGAATTCCCAAACACGTTTCGACGATTCGTGCTTTGAATTTTTTTCGGATTTCGACACTTGGGTTTCGACTTTTTCCCTCGGGTCCGGCTCGGCTCGCGGGACCTACCGATGTGAATGACACATGCCCAACAGTCCTAGTGCCAAGAAGCGTCAGCGTACGAACGAAGATCGCCGCATCCGCAATCGCGCGGTCAAGAGCGGTGTCAAGACGCAAGTGAAGAAGGTCATCGCGGCCGCTGCGGTCGGCAATATCGTCGATGGCGAGAGCGAGATGCGATTGGCGATGAAGAAGCTCGACCAGGCAGCCGCCAAAGGCGTGATCCACAAGAACGCCGCAGCTCGCACCAAGTCGCGACTGGCGGCCCGCCTGAAGGCCGCGAAAAAGTAAAGTAAAGTAGGGTGGGCCTAGCAAAACGCAGGCGTGCCCTACAGCCATGCGATCCGCGCTGCGTCGAAAACGGGTCCTTCTATGCACGTGCGCTGGTAGTCCCAATTGCCAGCGTCATCGCGGACCCGCGCCACGCAACTGAAGCAAATTCCGATGCCACAGGCCATCGGCGTTTCCAGCGAGACCTGGCATGGCGCATGCGCGTGCGCGCAAAGTTCGGCGGCGGCCTTCATCATGGGCTCTGGTCCGCAGCAGACGACACTTGCCTGGGGCGACTCGGCAAGAACCTGCCGCAAGACGTCGGTCACCAGGCCCTGATGGCCCAGCGAGCCGTCGTCGGTGCTTAGCCGCACATCAATCCCCATGTGTCGGAATTCTTCCAGGCCGGCGAAATAGTCGGCGGTTCGAGCTCCGTAGCAGAGCGTCACTTTGTCCGCCAGGCAACTCGGAATTCGCAGTGGCTCACCATAGCAACGTTGGCCAAGGGCCTCGCGAGCCAACGCCATGAATGGTGTTTGGCCGATGCCGCCGGCGACCATCACAAGATGGGAATGCATCTTCTCCCCTCTCCCCGCCGCCGGTGCGAGGGGCGAGGGGCGAGAAGCATGTTGCAAGGAATCCGACCCCCTCACCCCGACCATTTCTCCCCCAGGGGGAGAGGGACGAAACGCAGGAAAGCCATTGCCAAGCGGCCCCCAAACGTCCAACTTCTGTCCCGGGTGAAACAACGCCAATCGCCGTGTCATCTTCCCCATGACCAAATAGACGACATCCACTCCAATCGGTTCTCCCGCGGGAGTCACAACCGTGTCGTAAAGCGCGAGCGGCCTGCCTAACAGCGGATCATCCATGCCCGCCAGCTTGAGCATCAAGAACTGTCCAGGCACAATTCGCCTGGCAATCTCGGGACCGTTGAAACGCACGCGGTAGGTATCGCGGGCCAGCCGGACATTTTCCACGACGGCAACGGTCTGCTGCAGAGCCTCGTCGGCGTAGTAGGCGGCGTGAAGTGGGTTGCTCAAGACTTGCGTCCTCCCTTGGGCTGAGGTCCTGGCTTCCTTACCCCAAATCTTGGTTTTCGTGGCGCCGGAAGAATGTCAGCGCCGATAATCGGCCCGGTACCGCGAAATTCTGTCTTGACCGGAGGACGGCGTTGGGAGGCTTTGCGTCCGCTACCTGGCTTCTTTGCATGTCCGATCTTGCCGGTGCGTCGCAGTCTCCGCTTCGGCCGCGCATGCTGCAGCCCTCGAGCGGCATCGCGCAGTTTTTCCAACTCGTCGCGAGACAATGATCGAAAACCACCCGCCGGCAAATCCCCCAGTCGCAATGGGCCAATCGCAATTCGCTTCAGTCGCATGACCTTGTGTCCGACGCGGGCCAGCACGCGGCGAATCTCACGGTTCTTGCCTTCGTCAAGCACCACCTCGAGAAGCGTGCTCTTGTGCATCTGTTTTTTTATCGTGGCTCCCACGACCTTGGCGAACCCTTCCGCAAGATGCACGCCGCGGCGGAGTTCTCTGAGCTGATCGCTGTCGAGCCGCCCCGCCACCTCCACATGATAGGTTTTCTCGACGCCGTACCGTGGATGCGTCAGCCGGTTGGCCAGTTCGCCGTCGTTGGTGACCAGAATCAAGCCTTCACTGGACAGGTCGAGCCGGCCGACGGGATACAAATGACCGCCACGATCGGGCACCAGGTCGATCACGCGCGGTCGGCCCGCTGGATCGGCGTTGCTGGTGACGACGCCAGGCGGCTTATTGACCATGAAGTAGATCAGCTTCGATTTGGCGAGTGGCTCGCCATCGATACGAATTTCCTGCGCATGCGGATTGGCCTTCGTGCCCAATGTTGTTACGACGCGTCGATCGACTTCCACCCGGCCCGCCAGGATCAGCTCCTCGCAGTCTCGCCGGCTGCCGTGTCCCGCTGCGGCAAGAATCTTTTGCAGCCGCTCGCCATCGGCGTGAGGCACGGGCTTCGTGAGTGGCGTATATCGCGGTGGTTCGCTGCGCGTCTTCATCCTGGCATGATACCAACAATTGACGACCGCGTTGAGCGGCCTCGAGGTGAACCCGCTTTGCGCAGGCACCGCTAATACCGGCTTCGCGGCGCCAGTTGGCCGAAGCGGCGGACGAACGAGCGTTGGTTTTGCAGTTTCTGCGGTACGGAGGCCGGCTCCTGAAAATCGCGCGGGCGGGTGCCGTACATCGATGAATCGAAATTGACCTCGGGATAGGGATCGAAGCGCTGGGCGCGATTTCGCTGTTCGTCGATCCAACCCGGATGACCCAAGCTGGGCCATGTGATGCCACTCGAACAACCCAACGCGAAGGCCATCAACACGACGGCATGTAGACAGCGGTGGCGCATCACAACCTCCGATTCGATCCAAGCGGGGCGGGATTATAGGGAGTGCGACAAAACGGGAGAAGGGGAGAAAGCTGGCGATTCTCCTCCTTCTCCCCCGCAGCGGGGGAGAGGACCGGGGTCAGGGGGCCCTGACCGGAAAGTTGGGGTGGAACTGCTGGTGCAGGGGCGCGGACCCCGGCCCATCCGTTGTTCAAACTGCGACGTGGGAGGCAGGGTCATCGGCGGCGATCGGACCATTACGTGCCGCGATAGACTTTCTGACCGAGGAGGTTTTTTTTCGACGTGAGTGGGCCCGCGTTCGTGTCATCGCGCAGAATTTGCGCCATCATGTGGTACTTCGCGTCCAGATCGTCGGCGTAATGGACGAGCAAGGCCTCGGGAGTCATTGGAGGCTTGGGCGATCCCCACTCGGGGAGGCGCTGATGGGACACGACGATGTGCTCCAAGCGGAGCAGCAGATCCGGATCGAGATCGCGGCCGGCGGCGGCCTCGCGGACCAGATCGCGGCCCTGCAGAATCTGGCCGATCAGACTGCCCGACGCCGGGTCTTCGGCGCCGGTGGTGGTTTCCTGGATTTCGCGCAGCTTGCCGATGTCGTGCAAGATTCCGCCCGCGATGACCAGGCCCTTGTTCAGGTGTGGTTGCAGGTTGGGATAGTAGACAGCGTATTTTTCGGCGAGGTACAGGCAGGTGCGGGTGACGCTTAACACGTGCTCAAGCCAGCCGGCCACGAAGGCATGATGGTTGTGCGTGGCGGCGGGCAAGGTGAGCAGTTGCTCATGGTTCGCTTCCAGCAGGTCAAGCACGAGACCTCTCAACCCAGGGTCGTCGATCTTTTCGCGGGCGATCTCGATTAACTCCGCGAACATCTCGCGTGAATCGAACCGGCTTTGCGGCGAACACATCTGCGGCGTAAAACCATCGGCGGCATCCGCCTCCATCGTTTCGCGAATCTTGCGGATTTCAAGTTGCGGGCCAAAGTTCGTCTCACGATAGGTGGCCCGAACTTTGTAGTACTTGCCGACCTGCCATTTTTCCTTGCAATCGATCGCCCAGGCCGAGTCACCCCAGATCGGGAAACTGACTTCGCGCAGATGATCGCGGAAACCCACTTTGAAATACGGTTTGCCGTCACGCGTGGTGAGTTCTTCTTTGGCGGTCATCAGCACGAAGACATCGGCTTCTTGACCGTTGCTCATCTGCGAAAGGGCAATAATGGCAACGGTTGCGTTGCCATGTCTTGTGGCGGTTGCGGTAGGCATGGAGGACTCGAAGAGGGGCTTTTGATGAGGCATAGCGGCATCTTAACAGACACGGGCTAAAACTCGAAATCCGAAACACGAAATCCGAAACAAATCGGGCAAAACTCAAATTTCAAATGGCGAAACCGCGGCTATTCTGACTTTCGCAGGATAGCGGCGAAGATCAGCATCAGTTCCACGCTTTCTTAAATCAAGGCGTCACGCTCTGTTGCCAACCGTGAATTGTCACCCGTATCGATTGGTCGCAGCCAGTAACGACTTTCCTTTGACTCCTTCCGTGAACTGCGAATATGAAAAAGGAAGTCTTTCTTGCCCAAAGCCTCATTGGCCTCTATGTAGTTTGCGCCAATCGAGCCAGACGAGGGCACAAGTTGCTTGACCTCCTCAATGTTGCAAGTCGTGCGGGGAAGCCGTTTTACGAAAGCCCGAGCCCGTTTCGCACATTGGCAGGCACGCTCTTCGAGATCATACTGGTTCGCGTCGGGCATTCGGATTTTGCATTTCGAATTTGTTTCGGATTTCGATATTCGAATTTCGGATTTCACTCTGCGTATCCATTCGGATGCGACTGATGCCACCTCCACGCCGTGGCCACGATCTCGTCGATCTTGGGGTAGCGTGGCTTCCAGTCCAGCGTCTTTTGCGCCAGCGACGCATCGGCCACCAGCACGGGGGGATCACCGGGGCGGCGCGGGCCGACGTTCTCGGAGATTGCATGCCCCGTGATGCGGCGACAGGCATCGATCACTTCGCGGACACTGTTCCCACGACCTGTGCCCAGGTTCAGCTTCAGGGACTGTCCCGGTTCCAGAAAATCAAGGGACTTCACGTGAGCGGCGGCCAGGTCATCCACGTGGATGTAGTCGCGAATGCAGGTGCCATCGGGCGTTGGATAGTCGTTGCCAAAAACCGTGATCTGCTCACGCTGGCCAAGCGCCACCTGCAACACGATGGGAATCAGGTGGCTCTCCGGCGTATGGTCCTCGCCGATATCACCGTTGGGGCTGGCGCCCGCGGCGTTGAAATAGCGGAGCGCGGCGTAGCCGAATCCGTAAGCGACGGCGTAATCGTCAAGCGCGCGTTCGATCACCAGTTTGCAAAAACCGTAGGGATTGATGGGATCCTGCCGCTGACTTTCGGCGATCGGAATCTTGTCAGGCACGCCGTAGGTGGCGGTGGTGCTGGAGAAAACCATCTTCCGCACGCCGACGGTCTTCATCGCGTCCAGCAGGCTCAGGCTGGCGACCACATTATTGTGATAGTACTTGGAAGGGTCCGTGACGGATTCACCCACGAGCGCAAACGCGGCAAAATGCATGACGGCATCGATCCAATGCTCGCGAAGGACACTGATCAGCAGTGCCCGATCATGCAAATCACCGACGATCAGCCGGTCCGCGGCCACGGCGCCACGATGACCGAGCGAAAGATTGTCGTAAACCCACACCTCGTGCCCCGCCTTTTCGAGCAAGCGAACCGCGTGGCTTCCGATGTACCCAGCTCCACCGGTGACGAGAATTTTCACACGGTTCCTCCACGATGATTGAGTTTAACGATCGGGCAAGAGAATCTGCACCAGGATAATCGGTCGCAAGCGAGTGGGCAATTGGCATGAAGGCAGCGGTCGGGACACGACGAAGCCTGTCGTGGGAAGGTTTTACCATCCGACCGGTTGGCCGGCACTAGCACCGTTCGAGACGGACTATAAATCCGTCCTACCCAGGTATGGCAAATCTGCGGCGTCGACTGCTCAAGCCCGTGTCGATTCAGGGCACGGCCACCAACGGCCGGTGGCTGGATGCGTTCGTCGATTATCTGCGGGGCGAATGTCACCTGGCTGATAATACCGTGGCCGCGTACAAACGGGACATCAAGAGGCTCTACCACTGGCTTGCAGGCCGGAATATCGCGGCGCTCAAAGTTCGCGACCTGGCCGAATACGCGGCCTGGCTGCACCGCCAGGACCTGGCGGCGGCAAGCGTGGCACGGCACGTGGTGTCGCTCAAGATTTTTTGCCGCTACTTGCAGCTTGAAGGCATTTTGCGGGAAAACGCCGCGGAACTTCTGGGCAGTCAGAAACTCTGGCAGCGCGTTCCGTACGTGCTCACCAGCGATCAAATCGAACGGCTGCTCGACGCTCCAAAACGCTTCGACAAGCTATGGCGGCGCGATCGGGCAATGCTCGAACTGCTATATGCCACTGGCTGCCGGGCTTCGGAGTTGTCGCATCTGATGGTCCACGATGTCCACCTCGACGAGGGATTCTGCAAGTGCCGTGGCAAAGGCGAAAAGGAGCGGATCGTGCCGCTCGGCAAACGAGCGATCGCGGCGGTCCGCGAGTATCTGGAGCACGAACGCGCCCCAATTGTCGCCAAATCGGTCCGAGCGCCTGACTGGATGCTCATCAGTCGACGAGGCAAGCGAATGCGGCGCGAACGCATCTGGGAGTTGTTCAAGCAGTACGCTTTGCGGGCTGGAGTTCCAGCGGATATGAGCCCCCATACGCTGCGGCACAGCTTCGCCACGCACATGCTGACCGGAGGCGCCGACTTGCGCCAGGTGCAGGAATTGCTCGGGCACGCCAGCATCGCCACGACGCAGATCTACACGCACGTTGATCCCACGCGTCTCAAGGCGGTGCACCGGCAGTTTCACCCGCGAGCGTAGCGTAGCAGATAGCCGGTAGCAGTTGGCATATAGCCCGGATCTGCTTTGCTGCCTGCTAACTGCTACCTGCTGTTTCTCGGCGGCGAGAAGCGGATCTTCTGAATCAGCTTCACGATCTGGTTGCCTTCGACATAGCCGCTGATGGCGGTGATGACCTCGATCACGGTCTCGTACCGCAAATGGTAGTCACATTCGAGCTCGCATTCGGTCGTGTCCGCGGCGCTGCCAGGCCCGGCGTCCCCCCCGACGATGCTGATAATCTGGAGCTGAAGCTGGCCGAAATCGGTGCCCAGGTCTCGATCGTTCATCACGATCGCAGCCAGGTTGCCGGCGGCATCGGCTCGCAACCGAACCTTGATCGGAATCGCTGGTGTTTCCGTTTCCGTCGTCACCTGAGAGGCCACGGGCATCTTGATGTTGAAATCTCCCTCAGGCGAGGCGATCTTGAAGCTGAACATGAAAAAGATGAGCAGCAAGAACACGATGTCGATCATCGGCGTCATTTGCTGCTCGATTTTGTCGACACTGGTGGTGGCGCTCTTGCGAATCTTCATCGCCGCAGGTCAGGCCTTATGGCCTGACGTTCGCAGTCTTGTTTCCACACCTGGAAAGCCTGGGTTACTGGTCCTCGTTCTTGGCCCGCAAGCCGAATTTCCCGAAGCCCGCGGTCTGGCACTGTTGGATCAACTCCTGAACGACACCGGCTTTGGCGTCGACGTCGGCGCGAATAAAGATCGTGGCATCTGCGGGCTCCATGTGCTTCGATTGCAGCGCCGCCCGTTCGCGCGCCAGAGGAGCGGCGAGCGCGGTCACGGGGAGTTCCTCGCCGCCGATCAGCACCGTGTTGCGTCTGGTAAGTTGCACGACGATCGGCGCCTCGGTGGGAGTATCCGGCGGCCTGGCCAGCACGCTCTTGGGCAACGTGATGGTCTGGTCCTGTTCTCCCTCACCGAAGTTCAACAGCACCATGAAGAAGGCGATGAGCTGGAAAGTCATGTCGATCATCGGCGTCATGTCCGGCTCGGCGCAGACGATTTCTTTTTGCTTCTTAAATCGCATGGCGACCTTCGGAAAGCCCAGGGACGGTTGTCCTTTGGGCCTTGACTTGCGTGCGGCACCGGTTCGGTAATTGTCAGGCCTTTTTTACACCGACGTTCTGGAAGCGGCTCATCAGACGTTCGCTATGGATGCCGACTTCCAGCACGAATCGCGAGAGCATATTGCGAAAGATGCCAAAGATGGCGATCGCCGGAATGGCCAGCAATAACCCGATCAGCGTCGTGATCAGCGCCATCGAGATTCCATCGGCGAGCTTCGAGGGTTTGGGCGTGGTATTGCTCTCGGCAATCACCCGAAATGCCTGCACCATGCCGTCGACCGTACCGAGCAAGCCGACCATTGGGCTGATCGTGCCGATCAGCGCAATGTAATTCAGCTTATGTTCCAGTTGCATGGCTTCGTCTTCGCCGACTTCTTGCATGGCTTCGATGGCCTGGGGGTAGCCGACCGTCACTTTTTCCAACCCCGCGGTCAGCACCTTCCCCAAGAAACTCTCGTCGCGTTTAACCAGCTCGTACGCCTCGTTCCAGCGTTTTTCATTAAGCAGACCATCGAAGTGCGCGGTCAAATCTGGTGGCACGATCGACTGCCGTCGAATCGACAAAAAATTCATCACGACCAGGGCTACCAGGCAAAAGGACAGGAAGAAAAACGCGATGGTGTAGCGCCAACCCAACGCATTGAAATAGAACTCGAGCAAGCTTTGCTTTTGCACCGGCTCGCCGAGTGGGGCAGGGCCGGCTTCTTCTGCCGGAAGGGCCTCTTGCGCAGACGCCGCGGTCGCCCAGAAAGTGCGGCCGGACTCTTGCAGCGCAAGCGCGGCAAACAACAATCCGGCAATGCCCACCAGACAGCGGAGCTGGGGTGACCAGGTTGGCATGGATTACTTTCCCTGCGCCCAGCGGCTGCCGGGGTAACGATCTTTCAAGGTCTTTTTTGCCTCATTGGCGCGATCGAGTTTATCTGCCTCGGCCCACAACGTGGAGAGTGCCGCCAGCGCCTCGGCATGCTGCTCGGGAAATCCCGCGAACAACAGGTCGGTATGCAGATAGGCGATCAGGGCCTCTTTTTTCTTGCCGGCCGATCGATAGCTGCTTCCCAGCGCGTTGTAGGCACGGGCGTGCAGTTCCAAGTCGCCTGCGTCGGCCTTGCCGATCACTTCTTCAACCATCTTGACGGCCTCATCGACCTTACCGGTGGCGGCCAGTGCCGAAGCCTTGCCGCAGGTCGCGGCCAGTTTTTGCGAAACGGCCTCCTTGCTGTCCGCGCTGTCCCCAATCACTTCGTCGTATTTTTCAATTGCCTTGTCGAACTGTTTTTGCGATTCAAAAGCGCGCGCCAGCCGCACGCCGGCGTTGAGCCTGTACTCGGGAAACGCGGACTTCGCGAGCTTGTCGTAGTATTTTCCGGCATTCTCCAGTTTACCCGCCGCCACCAACAAGTCGCCAAGCAACTGGCAAACTTCCAGGTAGTGATAATTGCCCGAGCCTTTGGACTCAAATGCCGCCAGCAGTCGTCCGGCATCTTGCGGTGAGCCGCTCCCCCCGAGTGCCAGCCGCGCCATCGAGGCCGCCTTGTAGAACGCCAGGTCCTGCAGGATTTCGGGACGGACAATTTTCGAGTCGTCGATCTTGCTGACCGCAGTCAAGGCATCGGAAAAGCGGGCATCTTCATAAGCATTGCGAACAAGGTTATTCAGCTCGGGCGGTTCCTCGTCGTACTCAACCGCGGTGATTTCGTTAACGGGCAATTTTTTGACCAGGGGACCCTGTTCCACAACGACCTCTTCGGAGCTCATCTGAGTGATCGTTCCTGAGACCGGTGGACCCTGCTTGAGTTTGACTTTATCAGCGGCCAGGGCAACGACGCCAGAACCGAGGCAAAGGGCAATCACGACGGCAACGTTTCTTAGCATGGCTACGGTCACTCCTGGATCGCGTGTTGCACAGCTCGCGGCGAGCCGTGGGTTAACTATCATGTCGAGTGCTTTGTCCATAACGATTTCACGAGTGCGAGACACCGGCAGCGATTTCCCTTTGCGGCACTTACGGAGGTCTCGCACTCGTACGTTCAAAGTGGTCAAAGCACTAGGTAGTCGATTTTGTCTTGGCGGCCAGTTCGTCCGCCTTGGCGGAACGCCGGCGAAACTCTTCCAGGCCGATCGGCTTCTCTCCGAGTGCTTTTTGAATCTTGACGAGCAGGCGATTGTATTCGTCGGCCCGCGCCTTGCCGCCGAGTGTTGGATAGAGCTTGTAGGTCGTCCACATGTCGTCCTTGGCGGCCGTGAGCGTCCGGGCGCGCTTGCTTTCTTCCTTTTCCTTGTCCTTGTCGGCAATCATCATGCCGTACAGAAAGCGGCACTCGCTGATTCGAATGCGGGCCATGTGGAACGTGTCGACGAACTTCGCCTGGTTCTGCGTCATTTTTGAGAGTTTGGCCCAGCCCCAAATTATTGACTGGCCTTTGGCATCCCGGTCTTTGCCCCCCAGGATTGCGATGCCATAGGAGTCTTTATCGACGAGGCCTTTGCCCTGATAGGTTTCGGCGCCGAGGACTTGGGCTGGCAGCATCATCGGACGAGTCTTGAGCACACTGACAATGGTCTTGATGGCATCGTCATGCTTGCCGATCTTGCGCTGGCAGACGGCCATCCGCAATCGTACGCCATCAAGGGCATTCGGGTCCTGCGGAGCGAACGCTTTATCGGCTTCGGCTTGTTTGACGATCGCAGCATAGGCCTCCACGGCGTTCGCGTAGTGCCGCTTTGCTTCGGCGTTGAGGATCGCCGCTTTGCCGTCATCGAATCCGGTGCCCAGGCTGAAATGGGTCTCGGCAACCCAGTTCAGTGAACTCCAGGTGTTGCCGGTTTCACGTTTAACAATGCGCTTGAGGAAACTTTCAAATCCGTCCGAGACCGCCTTGAGCTGTTTTTGTTTCTTGCTGTTACGCAGCTCTTCAAGTTGCTGCTGCAACTCGCGGCCGAGCGCGATGTAGATCATCGTCAGATTCTCGCTCGCCTTGGCGTCACCGACTCGATTGACCGCTTCTTCCAGCGAGTTCATCACCTTCTCGGCATCTTCCAGCCGTGGGGGCTGCACGGCCACGTAGGAACGCAGCGCAAGTTTGTAAATCTCAATCGGCATTTGGGGGCTGGCGAAGACCACTTCGTTGCCGTCGTTGAGCAGCTTGAGCGGCCCTAAGGTACCGTTTTCGAGCCACTCGATGGCTTTCTCGGGCTGTCCGGTGTCGACCAGAATTTGGGCCAGCGAAAGCGCTGCTGCCACCAGCGTAGGCGAGACTTGCCCCGCGTCTTTCAGTCGCTCCACGCCCTTCTGCAGGATTTCCGCGGCCTTGGTCTTGCTTTGCTCGAGTTGTTCCTGGGCAGGTCGTTC
>SXGT01749794.1_pt1 | contig 18447 bp, 14 predicted proteins | sample 3176221 | NCBI WGS metagenome assembly SXGT01 (sample SAMN11356862, study PRJNA531348) | freshwater metagenome | isolation source: freshwater sample F1-120 | place: China: Fuxian Lake, Yuxi | collected 2017-12-25
GAAATACAAGCATTGCCACGGCAAGCTGGCTTAAGCGCGCAGTCATGGCTTACTACATCTACAAGATCGGCCCGTTGAACATTCTGGAGAAGCTGGGCATCGCCGACAGTTTCAAGGCAGCCAAGAGCCTGGCCAACGAGGAACGCAAGAAATTGCTTCCGAACAGCGGCCAGGCGGTCAAGATGATCTTTGCCGAAAACGAACTCGCCGCCGAGGACATCCTTTCGCAACCCCGCGAAGGCGAGACCGGCCTGATCGGGGACGATTACTAAACCCTTCCCGGGCATTCGGGGCACACACATGTCCGGCTACAACGAATCCGCCTACAAGCAGGCCCGCGATACCGCCATTGCACTGCCATGTCCGTTCGAACGCGCGTTGTTGTCGCTGTGTGCCGGCTGCCACAAATCAAGGAAATTGTTGCTGGCCGAACGCGAAGCCATTTCATGCACCGAGCAACGCGCCAATAGCCAATGTCACGCCTTTCATCAGGCCTTGCACGCCAATGCGCGGTTTGCGCTGCACATGGACCCAAGCCAACCCTGGCCCTTCGGCAAGGAAATCCGCGCGCAATGCGGCGGCGTTCTGGGTTTACGTGACCTCCTCGGCATGCCTGACGGCGAGGCAGGCGCCGATATCTCCCGACTCATGCAAAATGCCTTGGCAAGCTTCGGCGAGATCGCCGACTTTCCCTATTCCGAAATCATGCGCGCCATCGCGCATTACGAACCGCGCAAACGGCGGGGCGGGTAACGCAGGTTTTTCAGCGCGGGTTCATTTCAGCCCGAACCGGTTCATCAAGTCATACAACGTCGGGCGCGACACGCCAAGCAGTTCCGAGGCTTGCGAGACGCTGCCATTGCAGCGTGCCATCGCCTTGAGTACGGCACCCCGTTCGGCGTCATCGCGCACCTGGCGCAGGTTAAGCGGTTCGTTTTCCTGTTTGCCGCGTGGTGGCGCCAGACCCAGGTCGGCCAGACTGATCTTGGGGCCATCCGACATGATCACCGCACGCTTGATGGTGTTCTCCATCTCGCGCACATTGCCAGGCCAGCGGTGGGCTTCGATGGCCTGCATTGCTTCCGGCGAGAAACCCCGCAAAGTCCGGCCCTGGGTTTGTGCCATGCGATCAAGAAAAGCATGCGCCAGCAGAGAGCTGTCGCCCTTGCGCTCCCGCAAGGGCGGAATGAATACGGAAATTTCGGACAGGCGGTAAAACAAGTCCTCGCGAAATTTGCCGGTCTTGATGTGTTCAGCCAGGTTTTGGTGGGTGGCCGCGACAACGCGTACGTCCACCGGAATTTCACCACGTCCGCCCAGGCGCTCTATTACGCGTTCCTGCAGGAAGCGCAGCAACTTGGCCTGCAACGACATGGGCAGATCGCCGATTTCGTCGAGGAACAAGGTGCCCCGATGGGCGTACTCGATTTTTCCGACCGTCTGCTTAGATGCGCCGGTGAAAGCGCCCTTTTCGTAGCCAAACAGCTCGGATTCGAGCAGGTTTTCCGGAATCGCTGCGCAATTTATGGCGACAAACCGCTCTTTGATGCGAGGCGAGAGCTCATGCAGGCCACGCGCCAGAACCTCCTTGCCGGTGCCGGATTCGCCCAGCAGCAGAACCGAAGCATTGCTTGGAGCGACCTTTTCGATGGTGCGACAGACCTTGAGCATTTCCGGGTCGCTGGTGATCAGGCCCTGCAAGGGTTCCGAACGGGTGCGCAGCATCAGCGCGCGGTTTTCCTGCTCCAGTTCGTAAACCCTGAACGCGCGGGCAATGACCAGTTTGAGGATCTGTTCCTCGAACGGCTTGTGATAGAAGTCGAAAGCGCCCATACCGATGGCCTGGATCGCGTTGCCGCGGTCCTGGTTGCCGGTGACCACGATGATTTTCGCTCCCGGACTCAGTTGCAGGATCTGTTGCAGCGTCGCCAGTCCTTCGGTGGCGCCGTCCGGGTCTGGCGGCAAACCCAGGTCAAGCAGGACAACAGCGGGCTCGAACCGGCGCAACTGCGCCAGCGCCGATTCGCGATCGCCTGCCAGCAGGATTTCATATTCGTCCAGGCTCCATTTGATCTGCTTCTGGAGCCCGATATCGTCTTCGATCAGCAGTATCTTGGGGGTCTTGTCGTTTGCTTTATCGCTCATGATGTCGATTCGCTGATTAGCGGTAGGCGGACGATGAACACGGTTCCACGTCCAGGGGTGCTTGTAACCTGAATACTCCCATTCAGTTCCTGCACGTACTCTTTGCACTCATAGGCGCCGATACCCATACCCGTACCCTTGGTGGAAGCAAATGGGCGAAACAGACGTTCGCGAATGAATTCGGCATCCATCCCGGCGCCGGAATCAGCTACGGTCAGTACGGCGCTATCAACTTCGCGGTCAAGTGTAACACTCACTTTTCCAGTGTACGGTGTGGCTTCGATCGCATTCTGGACCAGATGGCCGACGACGCGAACCAGCTTTTCCCGCTCGGCCCTGACCCGCATGCCCTGCACTTCGATGTGCAACTCGGGTTTCAGGCTGTAGGCGCTTTTCGATTGCATAACTTCATGCAATATCGCCGCCATGTCCACCGTACTCATATTGCTGGACGCGGAAGCATCGCTCAGTTTGTGCAGCATCCGGTTCATCCGCGCGACGGAGCTTTCGATGGTCGCCAGCATGTCTTCCTGAAAAGCCGGTTTGTGCTTGTGCTTCTCTGCATTGGCCAGCAACAAGGAGAGCTGGGCGACCAGATTCTTGATGTCATGCACCACAAAAGCCGCAGCGCGGTTGAATGATTCGAACTGGCGCGCAACGGTCAGCGCTTCCGCAGCCTGCGCCTGGGCGAGGTGGGCCGCCGCCTGACGGGCGGCGGTTTTGAGCAAATCGTTGATTTCCCAATCCATGCCGGGCTGGCTGAGCGATTTCGCCAGAACCACGAATCCGGACAGGTTGTCGTGCCAGAGCAAAGGAATCACCAGCCAGGCCTTGTCGCTGTTCAGCAACCACTCAGGAATCTGCGCTTCGACCAACAGATCGGGTTGTTCCCTGCAATCCTTCAGGTCGAGCACCCATTGGCGCGCTTCGAGAAAGGTCGGGAACGGATGCCCGGCTTCGAGCCGGCCATCCAGTTCGGGAAAGTACCAATGCGCTGCACGCCGATACGAGGCTTGCGCTGCGCCACTTTCCTGTTTCAGCCAGAGCGCAGCTGCGGGGCTGTCGACCAGGCGCGCCATGGCTTGCAGGCTGCGATCATAGACCTGGGCATCGGGTTCGCCTTCAGTCAGCATCGAAGTGAAACGCAGCCATTCCTCGCGGTAATCGTAGCGGTAGCGGAAGAAGTGCTTGGCCAACAAGACCCGCAATTTGGCGCGCACCGTGCTGGAAAAGACCGCCAGCAACAGGACCAGCGCCGCACCGAAAAGAAAGACCGTCTGCAGCACTGCACCCCATTCGCCACCGGCAAACCGGATGTAATACCCGGCCAGGGCCATCAACATCAGGTACAGGCCGGAACCCATCAGCGCTGCGCTGTGGAATGCCATGCGGTGTGAAATGGCAAGCTGCATGTCGGTGTTCGCGCGACGTCGCAGAGATATCCAGAGCAGCGGCACCAGCAAGGCATTCACCGCGCCGCGCGCGATCCAGCCATCCTGGGAAATGGCCGCGAACAGCATGGCTTCCGAGAACAGATAGAAATCGAACACGAAGATGCCGCCAAGGGCCAGGCAAAGATGCTTGATTCCCCAACGTTCCTGCGCACTCGAATTGCGATAGAACTGTTCGACCAGCACCATGCCGGCAACCGCGAACAGCGCCGGAAAAACCGCCCCGATCCAGTAACTCAAACGGTTGTCGGGAAACGCCAGCACGATGCCATGGCTGGCCACCGCCACTACGGCAAGGCTGCCAAGGATGCGGCCCAGAAAGGCCAGTGAATCGATGTTTTCCGTTTTCGCGCGCAGCGCCCGCAGATTGCGCCACAGAAACCACACCCAGACCAGATTGCGGCCAAGTTCGGCCAGGGCCGCCAATTCCTGCCCCACGCGCAGCAACGCATGCAGCGTCAGCACGCCCGCCCAGAGGAAACTCGCCGCCGCCGGTACCGCCAGACCGGGAACGCCGGGCGGCCCATCGCGGCCGCGCGAAGTCAGGGCAAGCAGCGCAAAAGCGATTGCCGCCAGGCCGTAACAAATGGCGGCGATGGTTCCGCTTGTCTCTACCGGCATGGTTCGGAGGCAGCCGCCAGCTGTCGGATCAGACGACGCAACCGGCCATAGCCGCTCGCATCAGCGGACGCCCTTGCCCAGCACGACAACCTGAGTGGTCTGCAGGAGAATCATCAGATCCAGAAACAGGCTATGGTTTTTCACGTAGTAAAGGTCGTACTGGAGTTTGTTCATGGCGTCCTCGACGCTGGCACCATAGGGAAACTTGACCTGCGCCCAGCCGGTGATACCGGGTTTGACGCTATGTCTTGCATGGTAATAGGGAATTTGCGCGGCCAGCTCGTTGACAAAAAATGGTCGCTCCGGGCGCGGCCCAACGAAACTCATATGGCCCAGAAAAACATTCAGAATTTGCGGCAACTCATCGATACGGGCGCGGCGGATGAAGCGACCGACGCGGGTTGTGCGGTCATCCTTCAATCTGGCCCAGACTGGCAGGCCATCCTTCTCCGCGTCGGTAAACATGCTGCGGAACTTGAAGATCGTGAATGCATGGCCGAACTGGCCGATGCGTTCCTGGGTATAGAACACAGGCCCCTTGCTTTCCATGCGGATCAGCGCGCCGGTCAACAGCATGACCGGCATGGTCAGAAGCAGGAATGCGCCGCTCACCATCAGATCGAACAGGCGCTTGACTACATCTCGGGTCGAGCCTTGTGTGAATCCTTCCGCAAAGATCATCCAGCTCGCATTGATCGCTTCCAGAGGCAGGATGCCGGTCTGACGCTCAAAGAATGCCGGCAGGTCAAGAATATGCAGGCCACGCAGTTTGCACTCGAGCAGATCTGCCATCGGCAGGCCGCCACCACGCCGCTCCCTGACTGCGACGACGATTTCGCCCACGCGCAAACGGGTTGCCAGTTCGAACAGCGAGCCCCCTTCTTCTTCCAGCACTCGATCATGTGAAACATAGTGATGCGAGGAGCCCAGCGGCAGGTAACCGACGATGTACAACCCCTGTGCTTCACCGGTTGATACCATTTCCTCTATTTTCGCGGCGCGGCTGCCGGTGCCAAGGACCAGCACGCGCTTCTTGAAAATATCGGTCTTGCCCCATTCCATGAACAACAACCGGATCAGCACCGAGGCAAGTCCGGCGACGATGATGCCGGCCAGATATTCCGCGCCTACCGGGAAGACCTGTGGCAGAACCTGTCCGCCCAGCGCCAGGATGCCGGCAGCGATCAGAAAGCTGCCGCCGACACGGGCCAGCAGGCTGATCAGACCCTTGGTCCACTCCCAGTCATAGAGACCGAAAGTCGAATTCAGCAGCGTCAGAATTGCGGCAAACAGCCAGGGTTTGTATATGGAGTCGGAAACCGGCACGAACACCGAGGCAGAACCGTAGCGTTCCGCCACAAATCCGCTGATGTAATAAAAAACCAGGAATTCGACCACCGTGAGCAGCAGCATGCTCATCGGGATGTAATGGCGAAAGAATCGGATCATGTCTGCTCAGATTCGGATAGGAAAAATAGGCGCGGGAACTCGTGGTCAGGTGCGGGCATTGTAGCCGGCTGCTTCCTGCGCGGCCGGATTCGATGGCGGCAACAGCATTTCCAGTTGTCGCACGCTCAGCCTTGCGCGCGCCGAACCGGAAGCGTGATGTCCCTCGCCCGGATTGATTCGGACCAGCACGTCGGTTGGCTCCGAATAAATCAGATAGGCCATGCGTCCGGCCCTGTCCCGAACCTTGAACTCGATATTCCGGTTGATCAGAAACTGTTCGAAATCCTTGCTTGAATCGGTGTCGATATCCAGTTCGATCCGGCTGTGTTCTGAAACCGCACCGCTCGCGACCGTGCCGGTCAGGCTGGGATCGAATTGCTCGAACGCACGCATGACTGCCAGCGCCTGCTGACGCAACGCCAGCAGCAGGGTTGCCTGCTCTTCCGGCTCATACAAGGATTGTCGGTAGATCAGTGCGGCATCCACCTCCTCGTTGCTGGGCAAGCCACGCCCATCGGCCAGGCCCAGGCTGCGCGCTGCCTTGCGTTTGGCGAGCGCGTAATCCTGTATGCCGTGCTCGGCGATGAAGCGCGCGGCAAGGTCGGCGATGCGCGCACGGTCATGCGTGTCCCTTGCGGGCATGTCAGTTTTGCCCCGGTAAAACCGCAGGCATTTCTGGCGCTGCCGGGTCGACTGCCTGCGCACCAGGCGCAAACTCCTGGAAAAAATATTCACCGATACCCTGTTCGGCATCGGTCGATAAACCCGTAACCGGGTCGATCTGTGCGACGACGACACCCGCCGGCATCACAAACGGCATTTCCGGTGTGCTGCGCAGCGCATCGCGCATATAGCGTACCCAGATCGGCAATGCAGTACCGCCCCCGGTTTCGCCGGAGCCAAGTGGCCGCGGCTGGTCGTAGCCCATCCAGGCGACAGCAACCCGCGTCGCCTGAAAACCGGCAAACCAGGCGTCGTGATGTTCATTGGTCGTGCCGGTCTTGCCGACGATATCCTGGCGGCCCAGCGATTTTGCTGCGGTTGCCGTACCGCGCTGGATGACATCCCGCATCAGGCTGGTGGTGACGAACGCATTACGGGCCTCGATCGCCTGCCGCAAAGGCGGTGGCGAAAATTTTTCCAGCACGTTTCCATCCTTGTCGGTTACCCGCAGCAGGTGCCAGGGCGTTACCGCATTGCCGCCATTGGCAAATACCGCATATGCAGTGGCCAATGAAAGCGGCGTCACCTCGCCCGCTCCCAATGCCATGGTCATGTAAGGCGGGATACGGCTCATGTCGAAACCGAATTTGGCGACATGCGCATGCGCAAATTCGACACCGGTCGTTTGCAGCACTCGGATCGAGACCAGATTCTTCGATTTGGCGAGGGCATTACGCAACGTCAGCGGCCCCTCCATGGTTGCGTCATAGTTCTTCGGCTCCCAACTGACCCCCCCCGTCTCGAACGGGTCCAGGGTGATCGGCGCATCATCGAACACAGTTGCCGGGGTAATGCCTCGTTCCAGCGCCGCCGAATAGACGAACGGCTTGAAACTGGAGCCGGCCTGCCGCCAGGCCTGGGTGACATGATTGAATTGCTTGCGGGTGTAATCAAAGCCGCCCACCATCGCGCGAATCGCCCCGCTGGCCGGAGCGAGCGCGACAAACGCAGCTTCGACCTGGGGCAGATAGGTCAACTGCCAGGGGGCATCCGAGTCGATTCGGGTCACGCGCACGATGCTGCCGCGCGCCAGGCGTTTATCCAGCGGCAGTTTGTCGGACAGAAAACGTTTTGCGAACTTGATTTCGCTGTCGCCGAGATCGACATCCTCGCCATTCCGCAAGCGCACCCGGATACGGTTCTTGTCCACGCCGAGCACAACCGCCGGCAATAGACCATTAGATTCTTCCTGATCCAGCAGGGCATCCTCTATCGCCTTGTCAGCACCGGCTGCATCGTCAGGCAACTTGACGCGGCCTTCCGGACCCGCATAGCCGCGTCGCCGGTGAAATTCGATCACGCCCTGGCGCACACCATTCACGGCAGCTTTCTGGTCGGCCAGACGCAGAGTGGTGAACACCTTCATGCCGCTGACGTAGATATCGTCGCCGTACTTGGTATGCATGCGTTGACGCACCAGTTCGGCCAGATGCGGGGCTTCGGCTTCGAAATTCTGCGGCGAGTACTTGATCGGCAGGCGTTGCGCTTTTGCCTGCTGATAAACACTTTCATTGATGTATCCCAAAGTCTTCATTCGACCCAGAACATAAAGCTGGCGCGACTTGGCGCGGGTGGGATTGACCACGGGGTTATAAGCCGAAGGCGCTTTCGGCAAACCGGCCAGCATGGCAGCTTCGGCGACGTTTATCCGGGCAAGCGGCTTGCCGAAATAGATTTGCGCGGCAGCAGCGAAGCCATAGGCGCGCTGTCCGAGAAAAATGTGATTGATATAAAGCTCCAGAATCTCGTCCTTGGAAAGCGCGTGCTCGATCTTGATTGCGAGCAACGTCTCGTTCAACTTGCGTCTGAATGTTTTTTCCGAACTGAGGAAGAAATTCCGCGCCACCTGCATGGTGATCGTCGAAGCACCTTCCTTGGCGCCGCGGGACATCAGGTTGGACACCGCCGCGCGCAGAACGCCCAGGGTATCAACGCCGCCGTGACTGTAAAAACGCTCGTCTTCGGCGGCCAGAATGGCCTGGCTCAACGATTTCGGCGTGTCCTTCAGCCTCACCACGGCGCGTCTTTCCTCGCCGAATTCGCCAATCAGCGCGCCATCCTCTGTATAAATACGCAAGGGTTGTTTTGGCCGATAATCCTTCAGCGATTCCAGACTGGGCAGATTCGGATAAATTACGGCTGCCGCCAAAGCGACTATTGCGCTTGACGCAACCGCAAGGCCGGCAACGATGGCCAGCGTGATGTACCACCAACGGGTCATTTCAGGCTCGCAGGGAAAGCAGAGAGGTAAGGCGAAGCAAGGTTAAGACCAAGCCCAAGGCCAAAGCAAGGCCGAGGTAAAGGGAAAAACCTTGTAAAGATTAATAAGTTGTTGCTACGATTTAACGTAGATTATTAAATAAGCGCCTGAAGCGGGTGTCTGTGAAGGGGAATTTGTTTGAGATTTGCTTTATTTGGCACAGGTTCACGTCCTTTGATCGGCGTCGATGTTAGCTCATCGGCGGTGAAGATGCTTGAGCTGGCCGATAGCGGCAACGGCATGCGCCGGGTTGAGCGCTATTCAATTGCCCCTTTGCCGAGAGATGCCGTGCAGGATGGCGCTATCGCCAAGACAGAAATCGTCGAGTCGGCGATGCGCGACGCCTGGAAGGCACTTGATTCGCGTACCCGCGATGTGGCCATGGCCTTGCCTGCATCTTCGGTGATCACCAAGAAAATCATGCTGCCGAATACGGCGACCGAGGCAGAGATCGAGACTCAGGTTACTGCCGAAGCCAATCAGGTTGCTTCATTTCCGCTCGGTGACATCAGTCTCGACTACCAGATACTCGGCCCGAGTGCCAAAAATCCGAATGAAAACGATGCTTTGCTCGTACTCGCGCGGCGAGAGCGCGTGGAAGAGCGGGTCGCGCTCGCGGAAGCGGTTGGCCTCAAGGTCAACGTCATGGATGTTGATGCATTCGCAACCCTGACTGCGTATGAGCAGATGGCGTTCCAGTTGCCGGATAACGGCAAGGGACAAACCATCGCGATCATCGATATTGGCGCCCACACCACACACGTCAACGTGTTGCACGATGGCCTGAACGTGTACCAGCGCGAGCACGCACTGGGCGGCAGCGCACTGACCAATGAAATCAGCCGCCGCTTCGACCTACCGGCCGAAGAGGCGGAAGACGCGAAACGCAAAGGCCTGCTGCCGGACAGCTATGAATCCGAGGTGCTGCAACCGTTTCTCGATTCCGTCGCCCAGGAAATCGGGCGTGCTCTGCAATTGTTCTATTCCGCCACCTCGTTCCAGCATGTCGATCACATCCTGCTGGCCGGGGGTTGCGCTTCCATTCCGGGCCTTGATGACGTCGTGCATGGCCGTATCCAAGCCAGTACGCTGATCGCCAATCCTTTTGCCAAGATGGCCGTTTCCACCCATGTCAAGGCACGCCAGCTCGCGACCGAGGCGCCCGCCCTGTTTGTTGCTTGTGGCCTGGCATTGCGCAGGTTTGATTCAGCATGACCGCGATCCGCATCAACCTTCTGCCGCATCGGCAACTGCGCAAAGCGCGCCAGCAGCGCATGTTCGCGTTGCTGGCCGTCGTCGTCGCCGGCATTGGTCTGGCCGTGGTGGGCGGCGGACAGGCTTACATCACCAACCTCAAATCCGGCCAGGACGCGCGCAACGCGTTTCTGAAGGACGAAATCCTCAAGCTCGACAAGCAGATTGCGGAAATCGCGCAACTCCAGGAAAAGACGCAGGATCTGCTGGCGCGCAAGGATGTGGTCGAATCGCTCCAGAACAACCGCAGCGAAGCGGTACACATGTTCGACGACCTGATGCGGCTCCTGCCGGACGGGCTCTATCTCAAGAACGTCAAGCAAAACGGCGACGATGTCGTCCTGATGGGCTACGCTCAATCCAGCGCGCGCGTCTCCACCTTCATGCGATCCCTGGAGGCAGCGCCATTGTTCGACGAACCCGTGCTGGTCGAAGTCAAGGCTGCCATGGTCGGCCCGGTGCGCAGCTATGAATTCACGCTCAACGTCAAAATCGCGCGTGAAGCGCCTTCGGACAAGAAGAAGGGCGCGAAACCATGAACCTGTCCGATATCAACAATCTCGATCTGAAGGACATCACCAGCGCCCCGACCCCGGTCAAGGCGCTGATCCTGTTCATCCTGTTCATCATCATTCTTGCGGCAGGCTGGTATCTGGTCTGGGCGGATGCCTGGAGAAATCTGGAAAGCGCGCGCGGGGAAGAACAAACCTTGCGTCAGTCCTACGTTGCCAAGAAAAGTCAGGTATTCCATTACGAAGTGCATAAACGCCGGCTTGTCGAAGTCGAACAATCCCTGGCCGCCATGCTGCGCCAGTTGCCTGACCGCTCCCAGATGGATGCGTTGCTCGCCGACATCAACCAGGTTGGCGTAGGGCGTGGCCTCGAATTTGAATTGTTCCGGCCCGGCGTCGAGGCGCTGGCAGATTTCTATGCCACCTTGCCGGTTGCGATCAAGGTCAGCGGCACCTACCACGACATCGGCGGATTCGTCAGCGACCTGGCCAAGATGCCTCGTATCGTTACGTTGCATGATATCGCCCTGTCACCTAACAAAGATGACCGGCTGATCATGGACGCGCGTGTACAGACATACCGCTACCTCGATGAAAGCGAGCTTGCCGCAGCCAAGAAACTTAAACGGGCAGAGGGCAAAAAATGAAGCGAAACCGCTTGATTTCAACCCGTTCCGCCCTGCTCATCACCGGATTGCTGATGCTGGCCGGATGCGGTCAGGATGAATTCTCCGACCTGCGTGAATTCATGGCGCAAACCGGCGCCACCGCGCAACCTCCGCTCGAATCGTTGCCCACCGTCAAGCCGCAGGAAACCTTCAGCTATGAACCGGGCGAACAACCAGATCCGTTTGAACCGCGCAGCCTCAAACCGGCCAAGGATGGCGGTGGCATGCAGCCCGATCTCAGCCGGCCAAAGGAAGCACTCGAACAGTTCCCGCTGGATGGTCTGCGCATGGTCGGCACCCTGAGCAAGGCCGACCAGAAATACGCCTTGGTGCGCACGCAGGAAGGCACCCTGTTCCGCGTCAAGAAGGGCGACCACATGGGGCAGAATTTCGGACTCGTCATCAACATCACCGATACGAGCATCGAACTCAGGGAAACCGTCCAGGATGGCGTGGGCGACTGGACAGAATCGAAGGCCATGCTGGCCCTTCAGGAGTAGACGGAATGAAAACGAACCAACCTAAATCGAAGGCATCAATCTGGGCCGGCTTCGTTGCATGTCTGGCGCTGGCAACCGTATGGCCGGCTCTTGCCGCCAACGTGCTCAATACCGTCTCGGTAGCTGAAGGGCCGAACGAAAGCCAGGTCATCAAGATCGTCATGAAAGACCCGGTCGAAACCATGCCGGTATCGTTCACCACCAGCAACCCGCATCGACTGGTGATTGATCTGGCCGACACCAGCAACAGCATCGGACGCGTACAGGAATCCCTCAACAGCGCCGCCATCAAGAACTACCAGATCGTCCAGTCCGGCCAACGCACGCGCATCGTCTTCAATCTCAACGCCCCCGCCAGCCATGAACTGCGCAAGGACCGGAATCTGGTTCTGGTTGTCTTGCACGCCGCGACCCAGAAGGCCGACGCCGCCACCCCGGTCAGCGCCCCCGCCCGCTTCGCCGATGCCGGCTCGCAACGGGCTTACGGCATCCGTGATGTCGATTTCCGTCGCGGCAAAAATGGCGAAGGCCGCATCACCATCGGCCTCACCGACCCCGGCGTCGGTATCGACATCCAGCAAAAGGGCCACGCCATCCAGATCGACTTCCTCAATACCAATCTGCCCGGCGCCTTGCAGCGCCGGCTCGATGTTGCCGACTTCGCCACCCCCGCCCAGATCATCGAAACCTTCGAACAGGGCAAGAACACCCGCATGATCGTCAAAGGCACGCCCAAAGGCCAGTGGGACTACTCCGCGCACCAGACCGGCAAACAGTTCGTGCTTGATCTGCGCTCGCTCGACGACCCGTCCATCGCCAAGAGCGACCGTCCGCAGTACAGCGGCGAAAAACTCACCCTCAACTTCCAGAATGTGGAAGTCCGCTCCGTGCTGCAAGTCATCGCCGACTTCACCGGTCTCAATATCATCGCCAGCGATACCGTCAGTGGCAACGTCACCCTGCGGCTCAAGGACGTGCCCTGGGACCAGGCTCTCGACATCATCCTGCGCGCCAAAGGCCTCGACAACCGCACCAGCGGCAGTGTGATCTGGATTGCGCCTCGCGACGAACTTGCCGCCAAGGAAAAACAGGAACTGGAGGCCAGGAAATCCATGGCCGAACTCGAACAGTTGACCACACGCAGCTACCGGCTGAATTACCTGCGTGCAGATGAGGCGATGGCCGTGATTTCCGGCGATTCACGTGCCCTCAACGCCAACCAGGAAGGCGCATCCTGTTCACCCAGTTCAACCGGCATCAGGGCCGATGTATCCGCTTCGGCAGCCACGGGTGGAAGTTCCAGCACCACTACCGGGCAGGGCGGCACCACAACGCGCAGCTCGAATGTGAACCGTGTGCTGTCCGACCGAGGCGGCGCATCGCACGACCTGACCACCAATACCCTGGTTGTCACCGACACCCTTGATCGGCATGCCGCAGTCGAGGATGTCCTCAAGAGCGTCGATCTCCCCTCCAAGCAAGTCATGATCGAAGCGCGCATCGTCGTCGCCGACGACACTTTCAGCCGCGACCTGGGCGCTCGCCTCGGATTCCAGGGCAGCGGAAAGAGCGGTGATAACGGATTCGGGCTCGGAACCTACGAGAATTCCGCAACTGCAGCCATAGGCGGAATATCCGCTACTGCGCCTAGCACCAATGTCAACCTCACCGCAACCAATGCGCCGAGTCTTGGCTTCACCATCTTCAATGCCTCCGCCGCCGCAGTTCTGAGCCTCGAACTCCAGGCACTGGAAGTCGATAACCGAGGAAAGATCGTCTCCAACCCGCGTGTCGTCACGACCAACCTGCGGCCGGCTGTGATTCTTCAGGGCGAACAGATCCCGATCGTCACCCCGGGCACGGCAAACGCCCCGGCAACCACCACCTTCAAGGACGCCCTGCTTTGCTTGCTGGTCAACCCGCAGGTACTCAACAACGACTCGATCATTCTCAATGTCGAAGTGACCAAGGATGCCCGCGGCGCAATCTCTGGCGACAACGTCGCCATCAATGCCAAGCGCATAAAAACCCAGGTTCGGGTGAACAACGGCGAAACAGCCGTGCTGGGCGGAATCTTCGAACAGACCGTCCGCAACGACACCAACAAAGTCCCGCTGCTTGGCGATCTGCCGATACTCGGCCATCTTTTCAAGAAGAACAGCAAGTCCGATGTCAAATCCGAAATGCTGATCTTTCTGACACCGAGAATCCTGCAAGAGGACTTGCTCAGCAAACGGTAGAACTTCACGGTTCGAGACGCCAGTTCAACGACTTGCCCCAGCCATGCAGCCGGAGCCAGATGCCGAACACAAGCACGCCAACGATGACTACGACACGCCCTGGAAAGACGCCGTCACGCGTTACTTTCCCGAGTTCATCGACTTCTACTTCCCCGAGTTCATCGACTTCTACTTCCCCGATGCGCATCGTCAAATCGACTGGCAGCGGGGCTACACCTTCCTTGACCAGGAACTCGCGCAGATCGTCAAAGATGCCGAGCTCGGCAAACGGCTCATCGACAAACTTGTCCAGGTTGCCACCCACGATGGCGGTCAGCACTGGGTTTATGTCCATATCGAAATCCAGGGCGGCCACGACGGCGATTTCGCCGAACGCCTGTTCACCTACAACTACCGCCTCTACGACAAATACCGACGACCCATCGCCAGCCTCGCAGTCCTCGCCGACGACCGCGAGAACTGGAAGCCGCAAACCTACGGCTATGAACTATTCGGCTGCCGACACTACCTCGAATTTCCAACAGTCAAACTACTCGACTACCAACCGCAAACCGAAGCGCTGCTCACCGACCCCAACCCCTTCGCTCTCGTCACCGCAGCGCACCTGTTCACCCGGCAAACCAAATGCAACGACCAGCAACGGCTTGCGGCAAAATGGCGGCTGGCCAAGCCGCTCTACGAACGCAACTGGAGCAAGCAACGAATCATTGACTTGTTCAGTGTCATCGACTGGATGATGCAAGTACCCAAAGAGTTACAGAACCAACTCTGGCAAGACATCGAACAACTGGAAAGGAACCGCTCCATGCCCTACATCACCTCGGTAGAACGCATCGGCATCGAAAAGGGCATGCAGCAAGGCATGCAGCAAGGAAAGATAGCAGGCAGGCTCGAAGGCGAAAGCAGCCTGTTCGAACGTCTCCTTGCCCGCCGCTTCGGCCCGCCAAGCGCCGACATTCAGGACCGGCTCAAAGCCGCCACGCTCGAACAGCTTGAACAATGGGCGGAAAACCTCCTGGATGCCGCAACACTGGAAGAGGTTTTCAAGAATCACTGACCAACACGCGCAATCGAGCGATCGTGCGCTGACTGTTCAATGCAAATTACCACTCCGCCGCAGAAGCCTGCAAAACTGAAAATGGGGAATACCACGATGTCCAGCATGAAAATAATGAAGGGTTTGATGTTCGCCGGACTGATCGGCCTCACCGGTTTGCTGGTCGGATGTGGCGGCGGCGGCGCGGGTGGGGCCACAACGACGGCAACGACGACTCCGGCAGCGGCAGCGGGAACACCCTCCTTGGCGGTCACTCTGACCGATAACGCGGTACCCGCGAATGCAATATCGACCTTGTCGGCTGGCATAACCGGCATTCTCACCGCCACGGTCAGAGACCAGAATGGGTTGGTGGTGCCCAACGCGCTGGTGACTTTCAGCACGGACGCGGCTTTTGGTACCTTCAATCCCGCATCTGGCACGACATTGACCAATGCATCAGGCGTGGCGACGGTACAGATCAGCGCGGGAGCGACTTCCGGCGCCAGCACCGTAAATGTGGGGGCTGTCTGGAAAGTAAGCGGCTCGGATGTACGTGCGAGCGGCGGTGTAAATTACATTGTCTCCGCTGGTGGCGGCGGTGGCGTTGCTGCATTGGCCATCGGTGCTCCGGTGCTGGGGACCAATCCACTTTCCGCATATGGCACCAGCAGCATCCAGGTAACGGTAACGAATGCGACCGCGCCGCTCAATGTCACCTTCACGTCTCCCTGCGCTACCAGCGGCAAGGCGTTTTTGACCCCAAGCGTTACCACGATTGGCAATAGCGCGACCGCATCCTATCGGGATAACGGATGCGGCAATACCGACATCATCACGGCAAGCCTGACCACCGGTGTATCGGCTTCCAGCACCTTGACGGTAACCCCGCCCAGTGTCAGTTCGATCCAATACCTGTCCGCCACCCCTTCGGTCATCACATTGAAGGGAACCGGCAGCGCGACGGTGCCCGAAACCTCCACAGTCAAGTTCAGAGTGCTGGATACGCTGGGCAACCCGATTTCCAGAACGGTTAATTTTTCACTCAATACGACACTCGGCGGCATTACCTTCAGCAACGGTCTGACTACCGCCAGCGCAACTTCCGACGCCACCACCGGTGATGTTCAGATCGGCGTCAACTCAGGCACGTTGCCGACGCCGGTTCGCGTACTTGCCACGATTGCTGGCACCACCATCCAGACCCAGTCGAACCAATTGACGATCTCGACCGGCCTGCCCGACCAGGCGCACACCTCACTTTCCGCCACGACCTTGAATATCGACGGTTGGGGCTTTGACGGCACGACCACCACGCTCGTCATCAATCTTGCGGATCATTTCAGCAACCCTGTACCGGATGGAACGGTGGTCAATTTTGTCTCGGAAGGCGCACGTATCGGCTCATCCTGCACCACGGTCGACAGCACCTGTTCGGTCACATTTACCTCCCAGAATACCCGCCCTGTTGATGGCCGTGTCACGGTGCTTGCGTTTGCTGTCGGCGAGGAATCCTTTACCGACCTGAACAGCAATGGCACGGTTGATAACGCTGGCGAGATGGTTGATTCGAACGGGTTAACCGCTGATATTCGCGAAGCGTTCGTCGACTACGATGAAGATGGCACAAGGGATCTCAACGAACCCTTCTTCGATTTTGATGGCAATGGGACTTTCAGGGCAGGGGGGGATACTGTCTATAACGGCATCCTGTGCACGGCGGGCGCCCCGATTTGCTCTGCCACGAAATCATTGCACGTCAACCAGAGTCTGGTGATTGTGTTATCCGATTCACAACCAGTCAGTGCGGCTGACATATTCAGCAGGTTGCCGGCACTCCCTCTCGATCTGGGTGGATGTGCCAATAAGGGGGGGGCGTTCTCTTTCAACTTGCTGTTGCGCGATTTGCACGACAATCCACTTCCCGCCGGAACTACGGTGAATGTATCAAGTACAAATGGTCGTATTGACCTGGGTTCTAGTGCGGTTGTGCCAAACAGCAATTCCCGATATATCCCGGCCGCGATACCGCCTCAGTCCGCTTTCAATTTCCCGGTCACGATAGTCAATGACGCCCCCACTACAGGGGTTTGCGCGGATACGACACTATCTGGCGTCCTGACCGTTTCGATCACCGCGCCTCGAGGTGGCAGGGTCAACTACACCATATCCGTCGTCAATTAACACATCTGAAGCATTCAGACCAACCCGAAAAAGGCAGCCTTCAAGCTGCCTTTTTCGTCATTTCCAAGCATCCCCTCTATGCCACATTCATGGTGACCAGGGGTGAGGCCGCAACCAATATTCACCCACACGGGTTCACGCTTCGGCAACGCAATACATGTGTCGGTAGCTTCAGCGTTCGCCCTGTCGCATTCCCTACATTCCCACGCATCCAACCCGTAAAAACAACGAGTTAACTCTGGCACACAGTTTGCATGGTAGGGCTTGTCTCTTGTGGAAAGCCCTACCATGCAAGCCAAGCAGATTGCTGAACTCCTGAACGAACCGGCCTGCGCCCACAACGCCAAGTCCAAATCCGGTTGTGCGCGGCCCAAGCCGGGTGCGACGGCGGGGGGGTGTTCCTTTGATGGCGCCCAGATTGCCTTGCTGCCGATCGCCGATGTTGCGCATATCGTGCATGGCCCGATTGCCTGTGCCGGGTCTTCGTGGGATAACCGGGGCACGCGCTCTTCCGGGCCGACGCTTTACAGGATTGGCATGACCACCGATCTGACCGAGCAGGACGTGATCATGGGGCGCGGCGAGAAGCGGTTGTTTCACGCCATCAAACAGGCGATCGACAGCCACGCACCGGCCGCCGTGTTTGTTTACAACACCTGCGTGCCGGCTTTGACCGGTGATGATGTCGAGGCGGTGTGCAAGTCGGCGGCGGAACGCTGGGGTACGCCGGTAGTGCCGGTCGATTGCGCCGGTTTCTACGGCACGAAGAACCTGGGCAACCGCATCGCGGGTGAAGCCATGTTCAAGTATGTGATCGGCACGCGCGAGCCGGACCCGGTGCCGGCCGAGTCGCAGCGACCCGGTATCGTTGTGCATGACGTCAATCTGATTGGTGAATACAACATTGCCGGCGAGTTCTGGCATGTTCTGCCGCTGTTCGACGAGCTTGGCCTGCGCATCCTCGGTTCGTTGTCCGGCGATGCACGTTTTCATGAAGTGCAGACCATGCACCGCGCCGAAGTCAGCATGGTGGTGTGCGCCAAGGCGTTGCTTAATGTGGCGCGCAAGCTGGAAAGCCGGTTCAAGGTGCCGTACTTCGAAGGAAGTTTTTACGGCGTTACCGATACCTCTCACGCCTTGCGCGAGTTTGCCCGCCTGATTGGCGATGCCGCACTGAATGAACGCACCGAGGCGCTGATCGCGCGCGAGGAAGCCCGCGCCTGGGCAAGGCTCGAACCCTACCGGGAGCGCCTGCGCGGCAAGCGCGTCACCGAGTAAAAGCTGGGCATCTTCCCGGTTTTGTTTTTTGCCGGGTGAGGCTATGGCCCGCATGTCATACTGGGATAGATACTGGCCATAATAAAGGCCGGCACTGATCATGGATACTTCGCCGCAGTAGCCGTA
>SXGT01939667.1_pt1 | contig 18441 bp, 16 predicted proteins | sample 3176221 | NCBI WGS metagenome assembly SXGT01 (sample SAMN11356862, study PRJNA531348) | freshwater metagenome | isolation source: freshwater sample F1-120 | place: China: Fuxian Lake, Yuxi | collected 2017-12-25
GCGATACCTCGGAGACGGGCGATACCTCGGATACCGGCGATACCTCGGATACGGCCGACACCAGCGACACCTCAGACACAGGAACCCCGTTTACCGCCGGCGATTGCATCTGGACCACCACCGCCATCGACACCAATTACCGCGCTCAACAGTACCTCTCGATGGCGATCGACTCCACCGATGCGATCCACGTGTCGTACCAATACAACGTCTGGGACGACCATGACATGAAGTATGCGTACCGATCCCCCTCGGGCACCTGGTCCACACAGACCATTCAAAACGACTCGACCAGCATCGGCTACTGGAACGGCATTGCGGTCGATTCCAGCGACCAGCCGGTGGTGAGCTACCACGACTGGACCGGGGATCGGCTGATGTTCGCCATCCTGCCGTCCGGCGGAGCATGGAGCCGAGAAGTCGCGGATTCCACTGGCGAGGTGGGGATATACAACCAGATTGGGGTGGATTCGGCTGACACGATCCACATCTTCCATGTCAACGAGTCGGGCAACGACGAATTGCGCCACACGTACCGAGACTCCGGCGGCAGTTGGACCACATACACGGTCACCACCGAGTCCTCCTCCGGAAGCAATCTGTCGCTGTTCATCGACGAGGACGACGGCATTCACCTGTTGTATCGGCGCAATGGAACGGCCAACCTCCGTGGGGTGAAATACGCCTACAAGCCCGCCGGGGGAAGCTGGACGATCGAGGATGTCGCCATCGGACACTACACCGGCCTCAACGATCTCGTCGTTTCGCCGAGCGGAGCGGTCTACGCCGTCTTTTTCGACATCGACGCGCAACAACTGGTCTACGCCGAAAAACCCAGTAGCGGAACCTGGTCCACCTCCACGCTCGTCGCGAGCAACTATGCCAACAATCCAGCGATCACCCTCGACGACACCGGCGGACTACACCTGAGCTACACCTACGACGATGAAACCACGCCGGTGCAGGCGTTGATGTACGGTTATCGTCCCTCCGGTGGCGCCTGGACCTTTGCCGACACCGGCGCCATCGACAACATCGGCAGCGACGAAACGGACATCGCGATCGATTCTACGGGCACCGTTCATGTGATGTTCTTCTACCGGTTGGGGGGGGCCGGAGGGCTGTACCACACGGAATGCACCCCGGGCGGGTGACGCGCTATTCCCGCCTCAACCGCACCGGACAATCCCGACCGTCGAACCCCTGGTAATCCTCCAACTCGGCCCACTCGCCGTGGACCCGCAGCGCAAATTCGGTGGCCCAGTCGTAGCGACACAACATGGTTTCGTCATCCTTGGCGAAACAGTCGAGCTCGGACGCATTTTCACCGATCGTCCACTCCCCGTCGTATAGCCCAAACCGATCCACCGGCAGCAGCTCCAAACGAAGGTCCTCATCGGTCGGCCCATCCCCATAAAACTGGCAGGTCGCCGCCCCCTCCCACGCTCCCGCAAACGGATCGGGGGTATCGCAGCCGATGGCCGCGCCGAAGAGCATTGGAAACCACCCAACCAACGATGGGAACCGGGACATGACACCTCCAAGAGTCGGCCAAAGTGAGCCGATCACCTGCCCTAATCTGGCACATGCGTCGGGCGGTCGCGCTTACATCGCGCGCTGGAGCACTTACATGCTGATGCGCCGGTTCAGCTCAGCCTACATCGCCTCAAGCAGCTCCAACGCGATCTGGCTGTCCGTCCGGATCTCATACGGATCAGCGGCATCTGGCAGCAGGAGTTCGTCCGGCAGACTGGTGACTTCTTCCTCAAGCGGCGTGTGGTTGAGCCACACCATAGGCGCCGTTCCCTCGAGTGCCCGGTTGATCATCAGAATCGCATGGTCGTGGTCCGGCTGAACGTGGTCGGTCACCGACTGCACGCGCGCGTACGGCACCGCGATCCCACCGACGAAATTCTTCGCTTCCCGTTGGGACCAAAAGTCCTCGTCCTCGCAATCATACTCGCTGAGATGTCCATTCCCTCCGGCACAGCTCCCTGTGTCGTTCCGATCCGCGGGCCCCTCAAAGTCGACAAGGAACTTTACCATGTCGTTGGCGCTCTCGTGCCGGCTCAGCATGCCAGTCGCGATGGTCACCCCATAGGAATTGGAGATCACGCCGATGCGATCGACGTCGATCGAGGCATCAAACTGCTCGGTGGCGAAGCGCACCAGCTCCAGCAGCCCGTCTTGGTGAACCGACCCTCCCTCATCCTCCACACCTTCGCTGTCACCACGCCCTTCCGGATCAAACACGATGTAGTTCATATCGAAAAGATCCGCGGATGCTTGTGCTTTATTACCGCCGGTGAACAGCGTGTGATCCCCGCGACCACCCGGCACCAGAATCGCTGTCACCCGCACGTCGCTCACAGGCTCCGTCGGCGAAATGAACTCGACGTACATGCGCGCCTGAGAAGTAGGGTTGGTGACTAGAAATTGGTTTTCGCCGATGACCTCGTAGGTCACCGCTGCGGCGTCGGTGTCCGCCGAGGTGTCCGAGTCGGAATCCTCCCCGGGGCCGCTGTCCAAGCTGGAATCCGCCGTTGAGGGGTCAGAGTCCTCCCCTGGCGCACACCCCAGGGCACACCCCCACACTCCGAAAATCGCCAGCGTCCGGTACATGCCTGCCTCCGTGCCGGAGATTATGGCAGATCGCGGGCGCCAGCACACAACCCCTTCGTGGCACGCTACTCGCGCGTCAACGCCACCGGGCATTCCCGCCCGTCTAACGCCACATAGTCCTGCAGGACCGCTTCATCGCCGTCGGCCTGCAGCACAAACTCGGTGACCCAGTCGTAGCGACACAACATGGTTTCGTCATCCTTGGCGAAACAGTCAAGCTCGGACGCATTTTCGCCGATCGCCCAGTCGCCGTCGTACAGGCCAAACCGATCGACCGGGAGCAACTCCAAGCTGAGGGTCTCCAGGGTAGGACCCTCGCCATAAAACTGGCATGTGGCCTCACCCACCCAGACGCCCGCAAAGGGATCGGGGGTCGCACAACCGGTCGCCGCGCCGAAAACCAAAAAAAACCACCACTTCATGAGGCCCCCAAAGAAAAAAACGCGCCGGAGGGCTCCGGCGTGGCTCTTTCTGACCCATTTTTCGAGCCACAATCGCTTCACATTGCTGCAATGGCGCCGGGCCGTTGACAGCCCCCGTGGACTCGCCGATCGTAGCCGCGTGTCCGAACACGAACTCCTCCACTCGACCACGCTGTCGATCAATGCGGTGACCGGAGCGTATTCCCGTGTGGATGGGGAAAGCGGGAAGTTGTCCGGCTTGGAGCTGGGCGCCGTTCGGTACTTGGTAGAGCACCGGGACCGGTTCGTTACCCAGGAAGAACTCCAACAAAACGTCTGGGGATACGCACCCGGGACCGTCTCCCGCGCGGCCGATTCCACCCTGTTGCGGCTGCGCCGGAAGCTGTTGGTCGGCGACCAGGAGCCGTTCGTCAAACAGTATGGTCAGGGACTTCGCTGGGTATTGCCGATTCGTGCCCACGAAACCCACACGCCAGCGCCAGCAACACCCGCACCCGCCGATCCGGTGTTGCAACGGCTGGAAGCCGCCTGGAACGCAGGTCTCCAGCGGATAGCGGTGGTTGGCCCTCCTGGGATCGGCCGCCAAACCACGGTCCGCGCTTGGTTGCGCCAACACCCCGAGTGGGCGGTTCGCTGGGATCAAGGGCCGTGGATCGGAAATTCATCGGTCCGCGTGCAGGTGATCACCGAAGTGGATGGTCCGATCGACGGATCCGCGGCCATGGTCGTGCAGATCCGCTCGGCCCCGGATCCCGATCTGCCCGCCATGGCGGTGGTGACCCTGGCCCTTCCGTCGGAAGCGGAGTTTCAAGAGCGGTTTGTGCGCCTTGCCCGGGAGCGCTGGGGCGTCGATTATGCGCCGACACCGCACATACTTCACCAAGTATATACCGAGACCCAAGGGATCAACGAACTGATCGACTGCGCCATCGAACGCCTGCCATGGCTCCTCGCCGGATCCGATTCGGTGGTGGCCGCCACCTCCTGGGACGCGCAAGCGGTGGTCGACATCGAACGCCTGCCGGAGAGCCTCCGCTGGTGGTACCCGCGCCTGGCGATCTTCGAGCACTGGTTTTCAGAGGCGTCCGCCGGACAGTTGTTTCCAGAGGCACCGGTGCCGTTCTCCGAGGTGGTTCAACCCCTCACCCGCGCCGGCCTGCTCACGTTGATCCCCGGTGAAGGCGCGCCATTGCTCGCCATTCCGGTCCCGTGGCGACGCGCGCTGCTGCGCCGCTCGCCGCCGTCGCCCGACATCCTCCGCCGCCACGGCGCCTGGGTGGCCAATGCCTCCTTCCAGGCTGCGCATCCTACCCCGATATTTTGGCAAGAGGGCTCCGGCGCACTGCGGAACCTGCTCCGGATCGACGACCGCCCCGGCTTGCAGGCGTTGCTGCCCGTGTTGGTCCAGACGTACGCATTTCACATCGCAGTGTTCCCAAGCGAACACGACATCGATCGGCTTCAGACGCTGAAACAACGGCTGACCGATCCCTCCAGCCAATTTCGGCTCGACCTCTTGCTTCAATTTGCCGAACATCCCTCCGGCGTCGCTGCGATCGCTCAGATCGCGCAGCAAAGCTTGGCCCGTGCCCCCTGCGCCTCCACAAAAGCCGAGGCTGCCGCGGTTGCGATCGGTTCTCGTCCCTTTCCAGGGGTGGACTACACCGCCGCGACCGCGGCGCTCGCCGACGATTCCGCTTTCTTTGGACACACCGCTGCGATTCTGCGCGATCTCGCCACCTCCAAGGCGGCCCTCACCCAAGGTCGAACCGCCGACGCTGAGCAGGCGGTAGGCGCCTGGGATTCCGCCGAGATTCCCCCTTTCCTGCAGGTGCGATTCTGGTACTACCGAATGAGCGCCCTGGGCGTCCTGCCGCGCCACGGCCGAATTCGCTGGGATCCTCACGTTCAGCATGCCTTTTCGCAAGAGACCACCTATCTGTCCGCCCTCGGCAGGGCCCTGTACGCGATGCAGCGGCCGCCCTGGAGTGCCGCGGCAGCAGCGATTTCGGCCGATCTCCCCTTGCTACAACGGCAAGCGAACCCCTCCTTTCACGACATGATCCGACGGCGGGCGCGATGCCGTTGGCTGATCGGCGACCTCGCGGGCTGCGCAGCCGATTATACCGCGTTGATGGAGTTTCACGTTCAACAGGGGGACCTGTTCACCCAACGATGGATCACCATGGAGCGGGCGTGGCTATTGGAGGAATCGCCCGGCGAGCTCAACCACCCCCCCGCCGGCGATCTGTGGCTCCTGACCGCCATGTATGAGCGCCTCATCGGCCTCACCCCCGAAAGGGTGCCCCCGGACGCTGCCATCGCGCACTCGCCGACGCTGGCAGCCCTCGATGCGCTGTGGCGGCACCAACAAGGCCTGCCCGGCGGCCGGGCGGAAACCGTCCTGAAAGCAGCCGATCGCCTGAGCACCACCTACCCCGATTTGGCGGAAGTGATCCGACGCCGGCTGGCCAATTCGTCAACCGCTTGACCAATTACGGCCGGAGTTCGGCGCGCCTTCGGCCCAACCGCAGCAGGCCGATCACCAACGCCAGCCCGGGGATCAGAAACCGTTGATCCGGAGCGGTCGAACACCCGGCGCTGCGGGGCTCCTCGTCCACTTCCGGCGTACGTTCAAAGCGGTTTTTCCATTCCTCAGCCGACCACACTTCGGTGTACTCCTCGATCCACTCCAGGTGGGCGTCAACCCGCGGCGAAAGCGTGTAGCCGCCGGTGCACTCGACCCCATCGCCTTCCGGCTGGCCACCGGCGGAGATCACCCCGGTGATCTCCCAGCCGAGCTCGTTGAACTCCAACACCGCACCGCCGGAGTCGCCACTGCAGGCGTTAAACCGGCCATGAGGATCATAGCCAAAAAGAACGTCTACTTCGAAGTTGTTGAGCGGGATGTCGCCGAAACGTTTGACGCCGGCTTGTCCGGTGAGTTCATCCGATATCCCAAAGCCCACGTACCGCTGTTTGGTCCCAATCTCCGCATCTGTGATCGCGTCGCGGTTCACCGGCATCACATCGAAATCGAAGTTATTTTCTGGAAGAAATACAAGGCCCACGTCGTTGTTGAGGTGGGTCAGGTCAAAACCCGGGTGCGCCACCCAGTCCGTCGCCCGAACCGAATCCTGCGTTCCGTCCTCGCTCACGTCCGTTCCGGAGAGCACCCACAGGTTCGGATGCCCCGTCGCGGCCAACAATTCAAAGTACCAAATGCAATGGGCGGCGGTCAGCACCGCCTGCTCGCCGATCACGGTTCCCGAACAGAAAAAATCGCCTTCCCCTTGCTCATCCGCCGCGAACAGGGACACCACCTGCGGCAGCGTGTCCGTCTCCTCGCCGTTGATAATGGAACTGGCTTCAGCGGTCGGGGTTCCAGCAAAAAAGAGCATCGATAAGGTCAACATCAGAACTCCAGAGGGAGGTTGCGCCATTGAAATGCCCTCCAAACCGATCGCCAACTGCTGCACATTGCTTCAACCACGGAGCCGACGAACACCGCGTCAAGAACAACGAAAGGCCGACTCCCTCGAGAGTCGACCCCCACAACTCGTCAACCGGTTGACCATTCAGCGCCGGATTTCGGCGCGCCTTCGGCCCAATCGAAGCAGCACAACCATCAACGCGAGGCCGGGAACCAAAAACCGTTGATCCGGAGCGGTCGAACACCCGGCGCTGCGGGATTCTTCCTGTGCTTCCTCCGGTGGGCGCTCGAGGTAGGCTTTCCACTCCTGCGCCGACCAGACTTCCGTCTGCGCCTCAATCCAGTCCAAATGGGCGTCGATCCGGGGCCCCACCGTGTAGCCGCCGGCGCATTCGGTGCCGTCGCCGCTCGGCTGCCCCACGTACGAGTTCACTCCCGCCAACTCCCATCCAAGCTCGTGAAACTCCAGGACCGCGCCGCCAGAATCGCCATGACAGGCGTTGTATTCGCCCTGCGGATCGTAGCCCGCGAGGCGTTCGTCGCTGAAGTTGTTCAGTGGAATGTCGGCGAACCGCTTCACGCCCGCATCATTCGCCCCATCATCGCTGATGCCCCACCCCGCAAACCGGTAGTCGGTGTCGAGTTGCGATTCGGTGAGCGGGTCGCGGTTCACCGGCATGACGTCGAACGAAAAGTTCTCTTCCGGTAGGAAGATGAGACCGAGGTCGTTGGTGAGCTCGAGAATGTTGAAATCGGGATGCATCGCCCAGTCGACCGCGAGGACCGACTCCTGAACACCCGCCTCACTGGCCTCGGTACCGGACAGCACCCACAGGTTATCTAGGTCATTCGCTGACAACACTTGAAAAGCGACCACGCAATGGGCGGCGGTCACCACCGCCCGCTCCCCGATCACCACCCCCGAGCAAAACACTTGGCCGTCCCCTTCGTCATCCGCCGCAAACAACGCCACCACCTGCGGCAGGGTGTCTGTGGTTTCACCGTTGACAATGGAACTGGCTTCGGCGATCCGGGTTCCAGCAAAAAAGAGCATCGATAGGGTCAACATCAGAACTCCAGAGGGAGGTTGCGCCATTGAAATGCCCTCCAAACCGATCGCCAACTGCTGCACATTGCTTCAGCTGGAGGCGAACGCCCCGAACGCGACCGATTAGTCAACCGTTTGACTATTTCCGGCACGGAGGTTGTAGCAATCTGCAGCAGTGAAGGACCCCCGGATCCGACACAACCGCACACCCCCGAGTCCTTTGCTCGGTGGTTGTTGGAGGTTTCCATGCGTGCTCTGTGGTTTTGTATCCCCGCCTTGGCCGCGGCGTGTTCACCGAAGAACCAAGTCGAAGATGGCCAATATGAATTGACGATGCGCTACGATCAAAGCGAGGAAGACTGCTCAAAAAACAGCGGTCAATTCGAGAATTTCCTGTCCGACCAGTTCCCGGTTCAGGAGGACAGCACCGAGAGCAAGGTTCCGCCCGGATATGAGCCATACACTCGGCTGGTGGTGGCGTTGGAGATCCGAACCATCGACGGCAAGCCGCATTGGTTGGCGGAGGGCAAATTCCTCCCCGGGGTCTGGAATTCGGAAGCCGACGTATGGGAGTTCCAAGATACGGAATACTACGAACAAGAATCCGGCGCAGCCGACGGCGACGACTACGCGCACTCCTACTTGTTTTCGAGCGGAACGGTGACGACCTATTCGGTCGACTTTGAAACCGGCGAAGTAAGCGCCACACTCCTGACCACCGATCAATCCCTGGAGGAGGAGTCGGACGAATGGACGGTCGTCAACGTTGAAACCACCCAACTCTCCCAGGGTTATCTGCTCGAGAATGGCGGGCAAAACGGCCCTGCGTCCGACGATTGTGAGGGCGATACCTGCACGATCGACCTGTTCAGCGAGTGCACCCAGGTCGTCCCGATGTCGATCGAGCGGCTGTCCCCGTAGGTCCAGCCAAAGGTCCGTCTCATCCGTAGCCACCGTGGCCGTGGGCGACATGATGTGCCGCCCACCAACTCCACCGATGGATGCTGGCGGTGTGGAAGGTGGCCACCGCCGGCAACGCCGCAGGCGGTAACCGGGGAACGGGCAAGCTTCCCGACAGCCCCGGCGCGCCGATCGAACCCGACTTGGAGCTCGCCTGTGGCAGCAGCGAAAAACCGGAACGAATCGCCAACGAGAGCAGCAGTTTTGCCGCGAGACCCATGTTTTCCACCGGTCCCACCGACAATTTGGCGTCGTGGATTGCGCTCGCGGTCAACCGAAGGTTGTCGAGGACTTCGACGGGTTCAGCGTCGATCAAGCCCAGCATCGCCGCAGTGATCGCCATTCCATCGGGAGAAAACCGCTTCAACCAGGCCAACCGCACCGAAAACCGCTCGACCGCTCGTTCGTCGCCCGAGATCGCCAGAAAACACGCCACCATCCGCGCATCAGAGCCCGCTTCCGCAGCGATGGCCGCCTCGATCGCTTTCACCCGCACCACGTCCGAGGGTTCGCATTCCGCGCTCGCCAACAGGAACGCGGGAGCGCGCGGCCCATCGCCGAACGCCGAGGAAAGCACATTCGCACACGCGATCGTCGTCTCCATGTCCGGCTCCGTCCAACACAGGATCGCGCACAACGTTTGATCGTCGGTGGCCTTTGCCGGCGTCGCGCCGAGCTGCGTGAGCAACCCGCCGAACTCCTGCACGGGCCGCGTGTGGGTCGCCAACGCCTCAGCCGCCACCGCGGCCATCGTCGGCGGAACTCGGCGCTCCAAGCCCTGATAGAGTTTCAACCATCGTTCTGCAAGCACCAGGGGGTCCCCGGCGGCGCCCCCCAAACCCACCGCCGCGGCGCGCGCATACACCTCGTCCGCCACCGGGAGGCCTTTCGCCTGATCGATGTCCGCGGATTTGTGGGAGATCGCCTTGAGGATCACCGCCGCCCGCCGCGCGACGTCCGCGAGCGCAGAGCGCACCTTCTGAATCTCCGTTTGAAATTGCGCGAGGGTCGTCTCCCCCAGCCGCGCCCGACGAGCCGACAATTCCTCCAAAAGTTCCCGGCCTTTCCAGGTGAGCGTCCAGCCGCGGAGCCCGACCTGCACGGCGCCTTCCGCCACGGACTGCTGCTCGGTGATCTCGAGAATGTGAACCCTCAACGCGCGGATCTTCGTCTCCAAGGTTGCGAGATCCGCCTTTAGGCGCGTCACCTCCGCCTCATCGGCCGCCTGAGCGATCCGTTCACGCAATTCAAGTCGATGTCCCTGTGCTTTTTGAAGCAACTCGCGTTGGTCGTCGAGCGGCGTTTGCGCCACCGGCGCCACCGTTTCAATGAGCCCCTCCGCCCGCAGAACGGAAAAACCCTGTTCGCTGGAAGCGGTTCCGGCGGCGAGTTGTTCGAGCACCGACAGCGCATCAACGCATTTCATGGGACTCCTAGGCCTCGATCACGTGCAGGCGAACGGTGTTCTTTGGAAGCAGTGGAGAAGAAACGACAAAATCGAGCCCAACGGAGGTTCGCTCCGGTCGAACGAATGGATCCTCCTGCAACGCCAAATCCAATCGCGCCATCGCCGCCAGGCGGCGCTCCCGCTGAGTGCGCGGCCGCCCCGTGCGGCGCTCACCGGCGTGAAGAAGGGCATCGATCGCGAACATCAGCTCATACCAATTGCGATCGAATTCGTTGCGCACCCGGCGTTCGAACGACCCTCCCTCCCATTCGAGGCCCTCCAAGTCCGCAAAACACAGCGTTCCGTCGGGTGCGACCACCGAATCTTTGTCCAGCCACACGTCGGAGTAGATCAGGCCCTCTAGGCCCTCCACTCCCTCCCGTAGGCTCCGCGCATACAGGGTGGCCGCCGCCACTCCGGTCTCGATCACGCGCGCCACAAAGGCCTCCAGTGCAGCCTCATCGTCGATTTCGAAGGCCTGCAGGACGACATCGAGGTGCTGGCCTAACGTGCGCTCCCCCTGATGAAACAAGCGCACATTGGAGGGCATCAACCGATGTTCCTGCAGGAATTTTCCGTGGTACCGTCGATACCAAAAGTGCGATTGGGCGACGGCGACATGTTCCGCCGGAAACTCCACCGCCTCGATCACCGGACAGATGTGAAACCCATTCCAATGCCCCAAAGGAGCAAGCGCGGTGATCTCCAAACCCCGGCTCGCGTTCACATCCCCCTGCCCGCCCCAGGGCGAATCCCCAAACCACGCCTCTGCCCGCAGATGAAGCGCGCCTGGATCGCCCCATTCCGCTTGGTACATCCCCACCCGCGCACCGACCCCCTTCAGCCCCAACGCCCAGGTTCGGCCCCCATAATCGATCGCGATGTCCGTTAGAATGGCGCCGCGATTCCCATCCGCGACCGCCGGCAGTCCTGCCGGATCGGACGTTCGCTCGAAGATCTGCCCCGACCCAGGGAAGCTCACCCCCAGCCCGGAGGCGATCACCTCCTGTCCCGGAATCGTCCGATAGCGCTCAGACGCCTTACCTAAAACCCTGTTCATCGGCGAAGGATCGAACGAGGTGCGCGCATGGTCTGGGTGGTTTCCACCCACATCGCCCCCACATCCTTGAACCCAAAACCGTACGCCAGATGGAGTGAAGCGACATTCCAATCAGCAATCTCGCTGATCACGCGCGTCACGCCGAGCGCTTCCAGGCCCTTCAACCGCGCCGCGATCAACTCGCGACCGATGCCCCGATCGCGGTGGGAAGCCAGCACCGTCAACGAATGCAATCGGCCCTGATCCCCGGCAACCGTCGCGAACGCGAACCCGACGATCACCCCGTCCACCTCCGCCACATAGGCGAGATCGCCGGCTTTGATCTGGGCACCGAGCCAAGTGGACACTCTGGTCGCATACACCTCCTGCGCGATCGCTGCCAACCGCAGTTGATCCTCCGGTTTCATCCGGCGCACCAGACCGCTGGGTGCCGACACCTCGGGAAAGGCGTCCAACCGCACGATCTTGTAGGTCTCGTACACATTGAACGCGAATCCCGTTCCGACTTTGTGCCGCGTCTCGCTGAAGAATTCCGTGCTGTTGATCCACTTGCGCAGCCCTTGGGCGACCGCGGTGTCCGGCGCCAGCACGGTGCCGATCTGAGCTTCCGTGTCCCGAAGGGCGATCCCGACCAACCGTTTGCCGGCGGTCGCCACGAACACGGGGTCGCCGGAATCCAAGGCTTTGATCGCAAAGTCCTCCAGGAACGGTCCGAAATGCTCGGTCGCCAACACCTCGGGCCATTGGGTGAGGTGCGCCGGGGACGCCAGAGGAGCGAACGCCACCTTCCCATACGCCTGCGTATTCATCGATTTGGGTGGCATGAGCGAGCGCAGGAAAAACAACAACCCCACAAGCAGAGTGACCGGGATCAACAGCGTGATCCCCGCGGCCCCGAAGAACCCCGCGGCCGCAAACGCCCTCGGGCCAAACAGCCACCAGACCGGCGGCGGTTTCAGCTCCCAAGCAGGAGGTTGCGCGGGGGTGGTCAAATAGGTCGCCGCGTACACATCGACCGTGTCCGTCAGCGTAAATCCGCCACTGGCGCCGTCGAGGTGGCCTGAATCCTCCTCTTTGTACCGCTCCGCCAGGACATAGCCGCTCGTCGGGTCGAAATACCAGGTGTCGGTCCATTCCACCGACATCTCCCCATAGGCGTCCTTACGAAGCTTGTTTCCTGTGGCGAACAGCTCGATGCCCGGGCGGGTCACCCCCAACGAAGTGACCGTCGAGGACCGCGAGATTACCTGAAAGTCGCGGTCGAGAATGCGCAGAGAATCCCCTTCCTCCACGTCCGGGGGGATCCAAAACCAGATCGCCAAGCTCTCCGGGGCTACCCCCACCCACTCGGCGTCGTCGAGATCGATGGCGCTCTGGTAGCGCCGATCGGAAATCCCGAAGCGCGAGATGCGTTCGGTACGACCGGCATTGTCACGTGGCTCCGAGCTGGTGTACCGCCAGTCGTACACCGCGGAAAATTCAAAGGTGTCGTCGGTATGGGCGGATCGCAGCTCATACTTTCCCAGCGAACGCGTGCGATCGCTGTACCCGAGGTATACCCCGGAAGTGCCCCGAACTTCGCGTTCGAGGGCGTATTGAAAGTGATCGCCGGGCTCAACGGCGGACGCGAACGCGCTTAACAGAAAAACAAGCATGGCCGTTTATACCGGCCGCTCGACCGCAACACAACCCGTCGCCGGGGCGATCGTCAAGCGGTTGACGATTTCAAGGAGGGCTGCACACCAGCGCCAGCGCCTGCGCTGGCTCGGCCATCGGAAGGGTGATTTCGTACATCAGGTTGTCGACAAAGGTGACATCCACCGGATGCGATTGTGCTTTGCCCTCGACCGTCACCACGAGATCCCCGCGAAACGCAGGAAACGGCTCTGGTTCCACCCGGCCCTCCGGCACCGGCACCACCGTCCAATTTCCGGTGAGCTTGGCCGGCGGCGCATCCGCCGTTTCTCCAGAGAACTCCGCCTTGCCGTCGCCATGGACGGTGAGACTGCACTTTCCGGTGGCCGCCGCCTCAGCATCCGGCGCGTGCAGGGCGCAGGTGCACGAAAACGCCTGATCCGCCGCGGGAGGCGGCTGATCGAGGGGTGGAGCGGCGGTTTCGGCGGGGGCCGGCGGCTCGACCGGAGCGGCATCGCCGCAACCGACCAAAAAAGCGAACGCGAACAAGGGTGTTTTTTGCATTTTGGTGTTTACCTCTCGGAGGAGTACAAGCGGCGAAATCAACTACCGAGGGGCTAAATCCTCGGCCGTATGTGGGTAGTACCAAGACAACATGGAATATACGCCGCTGGGAAGGCTACCGGGTGTCGCCAACACATCTGCGCCATTCAGGTATTCACCCGAGATCAACACAACATCTTCGTCGTAAGCTTCTGCCTTGGCGGTCGCCCCCTGCACCTTGGAAGCGCCGATCCCAAACACTCCCCCAAACACATCCTCGAGGTCCGGAGGGCCAGCCCAATTTTCGATAGCAAACGAGCGCGGCCCCACACCCGCGGTGAAGGTCTGATTCGCCGCGGCTTCGAGAAGTTCCGTCGCGGTCGCCCAATCGGGATCGGGATGGAACCCCTCCGAACAATACACCGTCGCGGCACCCCCGGTCAGCTCAAATCCCAAGTAGATCTCCTCCAACGGCGCGTCCATCGGCGACACTACGTCCTCGAGCACGAGGATCGGCGTCGTTTCATCCCCGTAAATGTCCACAGAGCACTGGTTGTAATCACTGTCAAACAGCCCAAAGTGGATCCAAGCCGCCGGTGATGGGGCGAGCCCCGACGAGTAGGACCAGGGAACCAGGGCCTGTTCGTCGCCATCAAAGCCAAACATGACCAGCTCTTGCAACACGACAGGCGTCAGAACGCCGGTGCATCCGGCCGCGCAATCATCGTCTGCACAGTCGATGTACCGATCGCCATCATTGTCGATATAGTCGGTACAGTCTTCGACGACCGGATCGGTGTCGTCGGTGTCCACCACATCCGTGTCCACCACGTCGGTGTCCACCACATCGGTGTCAACGACCTCCGAATCCGAGTTCGTGTCCTCCGTTTCCGTAGGAGCACCGGCACAGCCGGCCAGAAAGATCGCCAAGGGAAGGATGCGCATGGTTTCTCCGCGTCGGTTCAGGAACGAGGGGAAGTGTACCACAAGTCACCGGCGGCGTTTCGCTGCCCAGATGGTAAAGCAGTTGACAAATCAACGTCGGCCGCAGAACCGCTGAGACAAACTGCAACACCCCTTCAAACCACATTCTATTCAAGGACCGACACCGTGGAGATGGCGATGCTCACGCTTTGGTTCCTGGCATCGTGCTTTGCAGGACGCCGAGTCGGCGTATTGGCGCGCTTGGACGTCGGATGAGAGCCTGTATTTTTCCTGCGTAAGCCTCGACCCCCAGGTGAGCGAACTTCCGAGCGTATGCGCTTCCTTCTTGGCCCTAGAGCCCTCGCACCCCTACGGCGAATAAACGTAAGCCTGACTTCCGTAGTCCGATGCCCAGATCTCGGTCAATGTCGAAAAGTCGGTCACCACCACCAACCCTTGATCCCGAAGTTCGGCCATCGGCTCAAGCACGGTGGCATCGATTTGCGCAGGACCATCCTCTGAAAGCAGCACCGTCGGCGTCAGGTTCCACGAAGCGGTGAGCATCACCCCGGGCGGGACGGTGCCGTCGGCGTACAAGCCCACCAATTCCTCCACCCCCGCGACATCGTCGTGCCAAGCCCCCACGGCAAGGATGTTGCCCTGGGGGTCGTCGTCGAAGAAGTGCTCCGGATCCTGCGGCCGCCAAACGCCGCTCAGAAGCGGATCGTTGTAGTGGTTGGGCGTGCCAGCGCCGATCAAAATGTCCCCCCGCCAGACGGCCTCGGGGTAGTGCAGGCCAGGAACCGGATCCCGAAACCGGTCCCACTCCTGAAACTCGGCGAGCTCCGGATCCCACACGTGGCCGCCGATCACGGTGCTGCCGCCAACCCCCAACTGCTCGAGCAGGTAAGCCACATCTGTATAGTTATACCCACCGCTTTCGTGCGAGTGCGGATCGATGACCACTCCAAGTTCATCGTGCAGATACAGGAAAAGGTTTTTTCCGTCCGTAGTGGAGGTCAATTCGCTGTCTTCGTACAACAACGCCGCTTCCAGGAACGTCCAGTCGGGCTGCACCACCCATTGAAGATTGCGCTGCTCGGCCAGTTCTGCCAATTCGATCAGGCGGCCCCGCAGGCCCAGGTAGCTCAGCCGGGAGATCTCCGATCCCAAGGCGCCGAGCGGAGTATTGTCCTCGATGTGCGTGAACAAAACGACGTGCACTACCCCCTGGTCAGGCAAGGCCACGTCGGAATCGGTGCCTCCATCGGTATCACCCGCCGGATCGGTGTCGGAATCCCCGGCGAGGTCGGTATCGGTCGTGACCACGGTGTCAGGACCGGAGTCCAGCTCGGGACCGGTCTCTTCAACGGTCGTATCGTCCTTGGAAACACCCGTGCACCCCATACTTCCGATAACCAGGAGGCTCGTCCATTTCGTGACACCCATACGTCCCCCAACCGACTCGCAACATCTTAGGCGATTTTTGCGCCTGAATGCAGCCGATGGGCGATTGGTGCATTTCGGTGCACCCAGAAAAACACACCCGTGCGCACCCTGTTGGGAACCTGGTCCCGGACAGGGTGTCAAGGGCCGGTAAAGGGGGCACCATGTGGCGGGTTCTGTTCGTGTGGATGGCGGTAGGTTGCGGACCCAAGGACATTTATGGCCATCGGCCGAGTTACTACAATATTCCCAGTGCCCAGGGCTACCGCGCGCTCTGTCAGACTTGGGTAGGCGATGATGTCAATGATCTGATTCGCAGCTGGGGAGACCCCGCCACCACCGGAACGATGCCTAACGGGCATCCGACCTACACCTACGTCCGCGAAACACAATATTGGACCGACAAGGTCACCACGAAGGTGGTCGACCCGGACTCGGGCAAGACCGTGTGGCGCACCTCTCCGAGCGAGAAGGTGGTTCGCAAGTGCGAAACAACGTTCGAAACCAATGCTTCTGGAGAAATCCTCCACGCACGGTGGAACGGCAGCCTCTGTGAGGCAAAACCGCCCAAACCTCCCACGGTCAACGCGCCCGTGGTGGCCGAATCGTCAAGCCCTTGACCATCGGATGAACGCTCCATCAAAACGATGGACTTTGGCTCCAAAGTGATGGAAGATCCGCCGCCCGCGGACGCTCTCCCTCCCTTTTGGCACGCTGGAACGGTGGCACGATTGCTGCGTTCGCCGCTGCAGGTTCGTTCCCCCCGGGTTCGAACGTGGAGCTTCCCATGTCCGTTTTTCGTGTTCTCTGTTTCATCGCATTTTTGCCCGCTTGTGCGACGGGAGAAACCGGCGCTCAAAAAATGGGCGCCGACGCCCACGAGGCCGCCGCCAAAAAAGCCGAGAAATCATCGGAGCGCCAGGCCGCGCAATACGACCCGGACGCCGACGAAGCGCTTCTGCATTGCCAGACCGCGAAGGGCTCGCGCATCTGTTGGAGCAGTCTGGCGAACCCCACCGATGTTCACCTTCGCCAAGCCGAAACGCTGCGTCAGGTGGCCGCCACCCACCGCGCCGCTTCCGAGTCCCTGCGGGCCGCAGAGGAAGCCGCTTGCTCGGGAATTGCCGAGCAAGATCGGGACATCAGCCCGTTTAGCTACACCGATGACATCACCGCGGTCGAGCCCCTCACCCGCCAGGGCAAAGCCGGTAAACCCGACACGGTGCTCGGCGCGACCGTCACCCTTCGGGCCGTCCCTGGCCTGACCGCGGAATGGCTGCAAAGGGTCGTCGATTGCCACATTGCGCGCAACGCTTCGCTCGGAAATCCATTGATCGATGCGCCCACCTGCCCATTGGTCCCCAAGGACGTCAAGGCGACGGTCACCTCGACCGGAACCGGTTTCGCCGTAGAGCTACGTTCGCCGAACAAGAAGTCGGCCGAGGAAATCCTGTCGCGCTCACAGCAGCTGTTTGCCACCACCGCCCTGCCGTAACGCTTCCATTGGATGACCTATGACACAGCTCTATCGCTTCTTTCAACGAGGAAAAGTGCTTGTCGATGTCGCTCTCGGATGGCTTCGCGAAGGGGTGCGGCAGGGGCGCCATACCCCGCCGGCCCCACAAGCCCAGCGGCGTTGGAAGCGCAGGCGCACCCGTACCCCCAGATGGTAAAGCACTTTACGAGTCAAGCGCCGGCCGGGCGAACGTCCGTCCGCTTACCGCAGCAACGGAATCACATTCTTCCCGACGTTTTCGCACTCTTCCAGGTGCGGATACCCGGAAAGAATAAACACGCTCACGCCGAGATCGGCGTACGCTTGTAGCCGATCCGCCACCTGCTGATAACTCCCGACGATCGCCATTCCGGCGCCGCTGCGCACCACCGCGATCCCGGTCCAGAGGTGCGGCTCGATGAACAGATCGTCGTCGGCCTGGCGAAGCAGGTCCCACTGCCGTTTTTGGCCGACGCTGTCGCGCTCGGTGTTGGTCAGCTCACGGTTTCGGGCATTCTCCAGCTTCTTGAGTGGGATCGGCGCGATCAGATGACGGGCGGCCTCCAACGCTTCCGTTTCGGTCGGGCGCGCGATCACATTGATGCGAACGCCAAACCGGACCATTCCCAACCGGCCGTTTTGGGCCAAAAGGAAGGACATCTTCGCGATCCGCTCTTTGGTCTGTGCGAGGGTTTCGCCCCAGAGCAGGTACACATCCGCGTGATCGGCGGCTACCCGCTCGGCGATCGGGCTTGCCCCTCCAAAATAGAACGGTGGCCCCTCCGGGGTAAGCGGGAGGCGTTCGAGGCGGGTCTGCCGGAGATCGTGGAATTCCCCGGCATAGTTGAAGGGTTCGAGCTCCGTCCACAGGCGACGCGCCGCTTCCATGAATTCCGCCGTTCGCCGGTACCGGGCGTCGTGTTCCACAAAGTCGCCGAACATCGCTTGTTCTCGCGGACGGCCGCCGGAAACGACATTCAAGGAAACGCGCCCGCCGCCGGTGAGATGGTCAAGCGTCGTTACCATCTTGGCGAGAACCGCCGTATTAAAGAACCCGGGCCGGACGGCGATCATCGCACCGATCCGCTCGGTCCGCGCGAGCACGGCGGTCGCCAGCGTCCAGGCTTCGAGCACGTGGTTGTCGAACCCCATCCCGACGAGCAGGTACCGAAAACCGTTTCGTTCGGCGGCCTGAAAAATGGCGATGCTGCCTTCGAGGCTGGGTGGGCGTTCCCAGGCGGGGAGGCCGAGTTGATGGCCGTCGCCGGACACGGGGGCGCACCAGTTGAATTCGAGGGTCACGACAGCTCCTTTCCAATGGTATCACTCCCGCAACACGCCTACTCCCTCACCACCCTCCCCTCGCCCACCCGCCATCGCTCCGTCCATAACCCTCGTACGAAGCC
>SXGT01915496.1_pt1 | contig 18439 bp, 18 predicted proteins | sample 3176221 | NCBI WGS metagenome assembly SXGT01 (sample SAMN11356862, study PRJNA531348) | freshwater metagenome | isolation source: freshwater sample F1-120 | place: China: Fuxian Lake, Yuxi | collected 2017-12-25
ACTTGGCGTTTGAACCGGAGCAGGCGCGATAGCTGACTGGAACACGATTCGGGATGTCGTTGTTGGTAATATGCTCTTCAATGGGCATTGTTGGACATCGGTAAACAGAGATGAGCGTTCCGCATGCCACTTCATTTGGCGAGCCATCATGATCCCAGTTTCCTGCTCCACCTTCCTGGAGGATGAGTGTGTCGTAGAGAGCCCCTTGCTCGATTTGAGGCAGAATCGGTGCGGTCCACAGCATTTCACGCTCATCGAACCCATAGGGGAGCGTGTTGAAGGTATCGTGGTAGTTGTGCATGGCGATGCCAAGCTGCTTCAGGTTGTTTTTGCAGGTGCTGCGGCGTGCTGCTTCTCGAGCCTGTTGAACGGCTGGGAGAAGGATTGCAACAAGAGTTGCAATAATTGCGATGACAACGAGCAGCTCAATCAATGTGAAGCCGCGTTGTTTTTGTCGGAGCATTGGGTTTCTTCCTTGTGAGCAACGATGTGCGGGGGGAAAGGAAAACGATAGAAATTGACAAGGTCCGCTCGAGCGAAATTCCATGACAGGAATTATTTCATCGGAAGGATAACGCTGACATCAAGGAAGTGTTACGGTGGCTAGTACCGACTTCATCGAAAGTTCACAGAATTAGACTTTGCCTCAACACAGTCTGATATGAAATGACAAGCTGATACGGAGAATACGCATGCAGATTCAACAAGCAGGAGTTTTCTTAACGCCTTTTTCACATCATTAACAATAACCAACCTATACCTCGAAACAGTAACTCGCGACGTTCATGTGTATCGAAAGATCACACAAACAACGTGACGGGTGACAGCAAAGGATCAAAACAATTTCCCATCAAAAACATTCGATTCACCAAGACACACGTTCAAAATTATCATATCCTCGAAGCTGACATGAGTCGCGTGTTTTCGATCACGTGTCGTCGTCAACAGGATGTCGTCGGCGGTGCTTCTTTGTTCCGAGAGGAGTTGGTTTCCGATGAAGAACTTTCTGATGATGACGTTCGTCGCTGCGGGTCTGATGCTGGTGGGTCCGATGCAAGATGGTCTGGAAGCCGGCTGGCGACACCACCGGGGTTATGGATGCGGTTACGGTGGCTATGGGTATGGCAGCTATACGGCCTATCGCTACAACGGCTACAGTTACCCTTACGGCAGTCCTGGCTATAGCAACGGATACTATGGCGGAGCCCCTTCTGCACTTTACAGCGGGAATTACGCCAGTACTTACCAGCCTGGCGTCAGCACTGGGTATGCAGGCAGCTATTCTCCCGGGTACACGGGGACCTACAGCACGGGTTACCGCGGCGTCAGCAACACCTATCCCGGTTATGGCGGATACAACGGCTACGGCTATCCGGTCTATCCGAACATGGGCTCAGGCTACGGATACGGTTATACCAACAGCTACGGCTATGGCTCGTACGGCTGGTGAGCATGAAACGTCAAACGAGCGGGGAGCGCGAGCTCCCTGTTTTTGTTTGTATTGCAACCCGGCCGAGAGTCTGCTGTGATTGAAACGCTGGACCTTCCAACGAAACATACGGGGAAAATGAACTTGTCATCGAAACGTCCGCAGATCTTTATTATCGGGGGAGGATTTGGAGGACTTGCAGCAGCCAAGGCGCTTGGAAAGGCGGATGCGGATGTCATTGTTCTCGATCGCAAGAATCACCACGTTTTTCAACCGCTGCTTTATCAAGTCGCGACGGCGTCGTTGTCACCTGCTGAAATCAGTGCGCCAATTCGGACGGCCTTGCGGCATTATCGGAACTGTAAGGTGGCACTGGCGGAGGTGACCGGGATAGATGTCACCAATCGCCGGGTTCATGTGCATGGTGGCTATGCCCCTTTTGACTATTTGATTGTCGCTGCGGGGGCGACGCATGCCTATTTTGGTCATGACGAATGGGAACCGATTGCGCCGGGATTGAAGAGTCTGGAAGATGCGACTGATATTCGTCGACGAATCCTGCTGGCGTTTGAATCGGCCGAATACGAGGGGAGCGAGCAGGCGCGACGGGCGACTCTGACGTTCGCCATCGTCGGTGCAGGCCCTACGGGGGTCGAGTTAGCCGGCGCGATCAAAGAGATTGCAGGGCGAACAATTCCGGAGGATTATCGCAATATCGACACGCGCACAACACGGGTGATCCTCTTCCAGGGGGGTGATCGAATTCTGCCGCAGTTCGCGCCGGATCTGAGTGCACGCGCTCAAAAAAATCTCGAGAAGATGGGTATTGAAGTCCGACTAAATTCTCGCGTGACCAACATTACGCGGAAAGGGCTGTACGTCGGTAATGAGTTCATACCGGTCCACAATACTTTCTGGGCGGCAGGTGTGAAGGCGAGTCCGCTGGGGAAAGGGCTCGGAGTACCCACGGATCGTAGCGGCCGGGTCGTTGTCGGGCCTGATCTGACGATTCCGGGATCTTCCAATGTCTTTGTGATCGGAGACATGGCGGCGGCTGTCTCCGGCGACACGAAGGAGCCTGTTCCGGGGGTGGCACAGGGCGGAATTCAGATGGGTCAATACGTAGGGCGAATCATCCGAGATGAACTCGCCGGCAAAACGACGCCTGCCCAGAGGAAGCCATTTCGCTATCGGGATAAAGGAACGATGGCGATCATCGGGACGAGCAACGCGGTTGCGCAGATCGGACGCTTCCATTTTACAGGCTTTTTCGGCTGGCTGCTGTGGGGACTGGTTCACGTCCTGTTTCTGGTGGGGTATCGGAATCAACTCCAGGTGCTTGCCAACTGGTTCTGGGCCTGGTTGCTCAACGCCCGTGACGCCCGCCTCATTACTGGCCAGGCACAACTGGAAGTCGAGGTTCCATTCGATGTCGGATTCGTACGTCAGTCGACGGAGGCGGTTACGGACAAGCCTTAAAACTAATCTTTGAGCTCGAACTTCAACTCACTGGTCCCGGCAGCGGGAATCTCGGCCGACAGTCCGGAACGGTTTGGATCGTTGTATTTGACCGGGATCAACGAAACGGGGGTAGGGCCAGTCGTTTCTTTGCCATAGGCCGGGTCATCATTGCTGACGGGCTTGGGATTATGTTTGGGATCGTCGGCATTGGTCTTAACGATGATGACCATGTAAGAGCCTGGCACCGCGCCGGCATCTGGTGGAAAGGCCTGAAGTTCGAATTCACCTTTGCTGTTGGTGAGGGCTGAGGCGGCGACACCATCTGCATCGCGAGGCTGCAAGACGACCATCGCTTTTTCGAGCGGATTCCCACGGTAGGTCACGATCCCTTTGGCTGGAACGGTCGCGGGGCGTTTCCCTTTCCATGGATCTGATGCGCCTTGATCACAACCCAGGAATGCGATTGTGAGCAGTGACATGAACACGAAACGATGCGAAGCCATAGAGCCAGTCCTGCAGGATAATTATTTGTCAGAATCAACGAGTGAAGAAAGCGGTCGTTACGAAAGAAAGATGACTCAGGGAGGGAGACACTCTCTGAGTCATCGCTGACTGGTTTTGAATACGACCAGCCATTCGACGTCATTTTTCATTAGCAAACAGTGATGTGCGTCGAATGTTTTTAGAACTCAGACACCACTTCACCCCCGTTAATGGAACCAACAGATCCCCAGACGCCATAGGGAGAACGTCCTGAATTGACGCCTGGCAGGCTGAGATTTCCGGTATCGATACTGTCGCTGACAAATCGGACAGCCCCGTCGCCGAGCAGGATATTAACGCCGCCGGCGTGCTGGCTGGTCGGATCGAAAATTCCGTCAGCGTGGTCTGAGCCAGAGTTTCCGCAGCTGGGTTTGTTGGGGCCGATGGTTGTGGTGAATCCGGAAACGGCTGGCGTGCCATCGAATGTGCGAACGCCGGCGAAGGTTCCGACGTTTCCTGTGTAGGTTCGACTGCTGTTGATTTGAAGCACGCACAGCAGGGGATTCGTGCGGAAGTTTCCACCCAGGCCGGAAGCGGTCACGCCGTCTTTGACTTGTCGGCCACCTGTTTTCGCGATGATCCGTTCCGACATTGCGACCGTGTTGCTCAGACCATCAAGGATGTCGGCCATGCGATAGGCTTTACCGATGGCATTGGTCTCTCCCAGACCTGGGAACATGCCCCGCATTCCGCGACCGCCATTTCCGACCCAGTGATTGTTGTCTTGAATTGAATCGCCGCGGCTGAACATGTAGTTCAGTTTCCCGACTGTTGCATCTTGATTGGTTACACGTGAATCGGATGGACAGAGTAGGCCTGGCACTTGAACCTGGTTCGGAGCAAGACTGTTATCCCATGGGCGAAAGCGGAAATTCATGGCGGCAAACTGGTCGTAGAGTGCCGATTGCTCGAGAAAAGGGAGCATTCCGACCAGACCATTTTGACGTCGACCACCGAAATCGGTCGATGGTTGCGTTGTCAGGTAACACCCTGGAGGCAGGATGTTGTAGGTATCGTGATAGTTATGCAGAGCCAGTCCCAGCTGCTTCAGGTTGTTTTTGCAGGTAGAACGCCGAGCTGCTTCGCGTGCCTGTTGGACAGCAGGCAGAAGGATGGCAACAAGCGTCGCGATAATGGCGATGACAACAAGCAGTTCAATCAACGTAAAGCCACGATTCATTCGCCCAGACATGCGTGATGAGTCCTTCTTATTTAGGAATGTAAAGATTTCTTTAAGCTCAAGATTTTCAGACAGACTCAGTACGATCTCAGAGGTTGTCGCTGAGAATCGCTCGGGAGACCTGTATATCGCTGACCAGATGTCGGACGTTACAATCGCCCTTGTTATTCATCGAAACTTCACATTGTGTATCGCCAAAAGCATCAGTCCCCATCGATATCACTCCATTCCATCATCGAACGCAGCGTTCCCATGAGCGAATACCAGTACTACGACTTCCTCGCCATCGACAAACCACTGACAAAGCAGCAGCAAAAGAAACTCAGAGAGATCTCGACTCGCGCGACGATTACTTCGCATCGCATGTCGAACGAATATCATTACGGCAACTTCAAAGGAAACTCACGCAAGCTGTTGAACGAATACTTTGATTTATTCCTCTACAACTCGAACTTCGGCTACCACGAAGCTCTCTACAAGATTCCGCACACGCCGTGGATGGATCAGGCGTTCGACGGTTTCCGCAGTTTCTTTCCCATCGAAAAGGTTGGCGATCACCTGATTATTGAAACGTCTGTTGAATTGGAGGAGGGAGGTGATCCCGACTACGATGCTGACGTGACACTTCTGGAGCCGATGCGACAATCCTTGCTGCGAGGCAAACTGGACGCGCTGTATATTCCATGGCTGTACGATGTTTATCATCTCGCGGAATCCGATCCCGAAATGCTCGAGCCATGTGACGTCACAATGCTTTCCCCGCCCGACGATCACCTCTGGCTCTATGCCTCTTTTTTCGAGATCCCCTCCGACCTCGTCGAACACGCTTATCGAGATGTTCCAGCCTCTTCTCCAGAACTTTCGATCACCGACGATGCAACGACTCGTCGCTGGCTGAAAACCCTCAAAGCCAAAGAACGCGAAGACCTTCTGGTCGATCTGCTCAAAGACGAAACTGGCCATACTCTCAACCAGCTTCGCGGTCGATACTTCTCTGATACAATTTCCTCAAAGAAACCCGCCAGCCCGGTTGCAAGACGCCCTGTTTACCAGCTCCTGCCCCCGAATTCCTGACCCTGGGATATTCAGGCTGTGCCGACGTCAGAAATGGATCCCGGACATTCCAAGGGATTTTGTTGACGATTATTTGGCGGATACCCCGTTCCAAATCAAGCCTTCCCCTCTTCGCTGAATTGATGCGATTCCCGGTCTTCGATTTGTCGAGCTTTCGCGAGGGCCGAGGCCACCAATCCAGCAGGAACTGAGACGAATCCAAGGCTGACCATCAGCATCACAAAAGTGAAGATTTTACCGCCCACTGTGATGGGATAGACATCGCCATAACCAACAGTCGTCAGCGTCGCCACCGCCCACCAAAGACCATGAAAGACAGATCCAAACGTTTCGGGCTGAGCTTCGCTTTCAAAATAATGAATACCAATCGCAGAAAGGTAAAGCAGAATGCACGTAACCCCCAGGAACAGAATTATTTCCTCCTTGGCGATCGAGAGGGCCAGTTGAAATCGACGAATGGCGGAATTGTATCTGGCTAACTTGAGCAATCGCACGATACGGATCAACCGAAAAGCGCGAATCGATCGCAAGTCCACTTCCAGATTCATGTAAAACGGCAGGATGGCCAACAGATCAATCAGGCCGAAGAAGCTCAAAGCGTATTGACGTTTCGGCTCGGCAACCAGCAGACGCAGTCCGTATTCGATCGTAAAAATGACAACCGTGACGACCTCTAGCCATTCGAAAAACAGGCTGAGACTGGGAGACAAATTGGGCAGGGTCTCGATCGAGTAAGCGATAATCGACACAACGACCATCGATTGAATCAACAGATCAAAGGCACGCCCAGCGGGAGTTCCTGATTGCTCAACGATCATTTTCAGGCGATTCATTTCCGAGCTTTCTTTGAGTCAAATCTGCTTTTTTGTAAGTCTGTACGACATCTCAAATGAGGTCCGGGAGCTTTTTTTCATCTGCGGACAGCTCCCGGCAAACCTCCCCTGCGACGTTAATACCCGCTTCAAAATTGTTCAACACGCCCACCCGAACATCCATTCGCAAAAGCAGCGGACGCAGAAGAGAGAATTACGAGCATGACACCCAACGCCAAAAGGGGAAAGCCGAGATTTATGAGCTATGGCACGTGGCACAAGAGTTTCGAATCGTGAGCATGCTACCGCGCCAGGAGCGGGCATACATGGAAGCAGTCGTACCGATCAAGGTCAAATTTGTCGTGACATGTGCACCCGGATCTGTGAACATGCTAGGGAGCATCGAACTTCCTATGCGTGCCAGCTCGCTTTCAAGTCGGCAATGATCTCACCCTCTCTTTAAAGCACGACCATGCACTCGAATTCCGCCCCTCCTACTTCCCCCGGGGTGACCAGACCAGCGGGACAGCCCCCAAGCCAGCTGATTTCGAGAGGGTGGTTACACCGTTCACCGGCTGAGCTTTGGGCGCGTAAATCGACGCCGATTGCAGGGCTTTGTGTGGTCGCCATTTCGGCCAGTCTGATTCTACGCTACGCGTTTCATGCACCGCCGAGCGTCCATCTGATTCCGCTGTGGGTCACGCTCATCGTGGGGGGACTGCCCTTTTTATATGACCTGTTGTTGAAGCTGCTGAAACGGGAATTCGGTTCTGATTTGTTGGGCGGCATTTCCATCATTACGTCGCTTCTTCTGGGTGAGTATCTTGCCGGCTCGATCATCGTCTTAATGCTGTCGGGAGGTGAGGCATTGGAGCGTTATGCGCTACGAAGCGCCTCGTCTGTCCTTTCGGCGCTGGCAAAGCGAATGCCCTCGATCGCTCACCGGAAGGAGACTGCCGGCATTGTGGACGTTGGGTTGGATGACATCGCAGTGGGCGAGACTCTCGTGGTTTATCCTCATGACATTTGCCCCGTTGACGGCGAGGTGATCGAGGGACACGGCTTTATGGATGAATCGTATCTGACGGGCGAACCCTTTCAGATCGTCAAGACGACCGGTTCTGGAGTCATTTCCGGCGCGGTCAACGGTCAGTCTGCGTTGACCATTCGCGTGACACAACTGGCTGCCGACTCCCGCTACGCCAAGATCATGGACGTGATGCGTCAGTCCGAATCGGAGCGTCCTCAACTGCAGCGACTCGGCGATTTTTTAGGCGCGATTTACACCCCGATTGCGCTCACAGTCGCGATTCTGACGTGGGTAATCACTGGCGAAGCCGTGCGGTTTCTCTCGGTCCTGGTCATTGCCACGCCTTGCCCGTTGCTGATTGCCATCCCCGTGGCTGTGATCGGGTCGATCTCGCTGTGTGCCCGGCGCTCGATCATCGTCAAGTCCCCGGCGGCTCTGGAGCAGATCGCCCAATGTCGGACGGCGATCTTCGACAAAACGGGAACTCTGACTTACGGGGAGCCGACACTGACAGAGCAAATCGTCGCCTCGGAGTTCGATCAGAAGCACGTCTTGAAACTTGCGGCGAGTCTGGAAACCTATTCCAAGCATCCGCTGGCACGAGCCATCCTCGCGGCGGCGAAAGAGGAAGGTGTTTCACTGGCGGAAGCGACCGATGTCCGTGAACAACCTGGTCAGGGACTGACTGGCCAGGTTTTGCAACAGACGGTCCTGATCACCAGTCGCAGTAAAATGCTGGCAAAAAAGATGGCCGGAGCAGATCAACTCCCCCCTAGTCAACATGGGCTCGAGTGTGTCGTCGTGATTGATCAACGCTACGCTGCGACCTTCCAGTTCCGCGATGCCCCGCGAGTTGAGAGCAAATCCTTCATCAAGCATCTGGGCCCAAAGCACAATTTCGATCGGGTGATGATCGTCTCGGGTGATCGCGAGTCGGAGGTCAAGTATCTGTCTGCGCAAGTCGGCATTGGTGAGATCTACGCTCAACAAACCCCCGAACAAAAACTGGCGATCGTGCGTGACGCGACAGCCAAATCAAAAACCCTCTATGTGGGCGACGGGATCAATGATGCCCCCGCGATGATGATCGCCACGGTCGGTATGGCGATCGGGCAGAACAGCGACGTTACTGCCGAAGCTGCGGGCGTTGTCGTCATGGATAACTCGCTGCAGAAGGTCGACGAGTTCATGCATATTAGTCGTCGCATGCGAACGATCGCCCTCCAGAGTGCCGTGGGAGGGATGGTGCTGAGCGTTCTCGGAATGGCCTTGGCGTCTACCGGACATCTGACGCCCGTCAGTGGCGCCATCACCCAGGAAGTCATTGACGTCCTCGCTGTCTTGAACGCGTTACGGGCTGCCTTTCCACCGAGGATCCTTCACGATCTTTGATCGGTAGCGTCCCCGTGATCGGGTCTGTACACTAATGGGTATTGACTGACATACTGTCCCATGCGCGGGGTTCCGATGTTAGACGCAATCGATGCTGTTTGACATCTTGCCCGCCGATAAATCGATATTGATCCCATTTCAAATGGTTGCGAGGAGCTAAAGATGAGCTTTCGAATCCAGTCCCTCTGTCTGAGCCTTTTCTTGTTTGCAGTCGGTTCCTCGTCCCAGGCACAAGTCCCTGCCACAGGTCAGGCAGCACGCGGGAAGGCTACGCTGGAAGAAAAGGACGGCAAGCTGATCATTACGGTCGACAAGGATTCTCCCCTCGCGCAGTCTCTCAAGGTGCTGGTTCAGACACAAAATGGTGACCCGATCGATCCGTCGATGTTCATCCCGAAGATGAATGCCCCCGCGCTACCCAACACCGACAAATACACGTTGGGAATGACGACGGAAGTCGTGCCTAACAATCCCAAAGCCGATGGGAAGACTGCGTCCGGTGTCGTCATCAAGCAAGTCACGCCGCAAAAGCCGGCAGCGACGCTGGGTCTGAAAGTCGGTGACATCATCACGGCGTATGAAGTCCAGCTGGAAACGACAACGTCCGAGGGGGTCAAGCGTTCCAAGCAAATGATGCCGATCCAGACACCCGCCCAGTTGGAGGAAGCCATCAACATCGCAGGTCGAAAGAACGAGACGATGAAGCTCGCCTGGATGCGAGGCGGCAAGCAGCAGGAGCCCATGTACATCACACCGGTCCGCGAAGGCACCACTGGTCCGGCAAGTTCTGTTCCCGTCATGCCAAACCTGCCGAACATCCCGCAGTTGCAAAACCTCCCTACGATCCCTCGATAGTTGAGCTAAGACTTGCCAGGCGAAGAGGACGCGCTGCGGTGCCTGCGGGGCGATGCGTTCTCGAAGCGTCGACGCGCTCAATACGACTCGATCAATAAAACCCGCGCGAGAGCTCGTGCCACGCTTGCGGCTTTGGGCAAGCATGTTCTGCGAAGTTCGTGGAGCGATTCAAGTCAAACGCACTGTTGGCATGCTTACCCGGAGCTGTGAGTATGGAACGCGGAGTTTGGGATCGTGAGTACGCCACCCCGCCTAGCCATTAGTACGAGAGACAACATATGCACGGAATTGATTATTTGCCACTCATGACGCAGATTCCGGATTCAACCTCGAAACGCCTGGAAATCCTGAATACGTTCCGCCAATTCTGGTATCCTGATCAGCCGCCAGCGGATGTTTTGCCTGTTTCCATTAGCGTGACGGAAACACAGTTGGAAATCAAACTTCCAATAGCCCTCATCGAGTGGCATCGCCAAGTTTGGCCGACGAGTATGACTGACGTTAAACGTGGACGCATCTTGCCGCTCAATGAGCTGTATTTCACGAACGAGATGCTCATCGTGAGAAAGCAACCTGTCTTCAATGGCATCGTCATGGCGAACTGGGGAATTCACATCGACCGACTTAACGAAGACGACCCGCCCGTCGAGTCGATCATCTACAAAAGACGTAACAGAGTCTCTGAAAATCTCTCAACATTCGCACTCTATTGTGCAGCTTATGACACGACAGATAAGTTCGCTGGCAATAACGCCGAGCAGTTAGAAGGCAGTCTGCCTGAGGACGCGATCAAGATGGACTTTCCAGACAGTTTCGGAGTGATCGAGACTGCAATCTATGAAGGACGTAACTGGATCGCTCTGACTTCGGGCAGTAGCATCTACCTGCGGCGCCGAGACCCGGCGACAGGGAAACAGGAGTTTCTGATACGGAAGTAGATTCAAACATGGCACTAAAATCGAGCCATGCATGCTGCATAGGACTAGCATGCTCTGCGAAGTTGAAGGAGCGCTCAAAGTCAAACGCACTGTTGGCGTACTCCCCGGAGCTGTGAGCAGATCACGGGACGTCTGGGATCGTGAGCGTTCGCGTTCCACCAAACGCGGGTTCTTCCAAAGCAAAATTTCTCGCAATCCGCTGATCAATCCGGGACTCTACTGATCGAGTCAAACGCGCTGCACAATGTCTCTGATAAAGAAGACTTGTTATGAAACTGACGTTCGTTGGACTCTCCCTTTTGGTGACTTTGATTCAACTCCCCGTCTCGCACTCGCTCACCACGCAGACTCAGTCACAGCAGCTTGGCACCTCTGCTGCACAAGATCTTCCATCGCAGAAAGTCCAACAACACACTGAAGCGATGCTCACAGAGAACGCTGATCAAACCGAAGGAGCCTTGTTCGGCGTCACCGTCAACGGCAAGCACGGCTTTATCGACAAGCACGGCAACATTGTGATCCAGCCGAAGTACGAAAACGCTTATCCCTTCAGCGATGGTCTGGCGGCCGTTCAAGTTGGCAACCTTTGGGGATTTATCAATCGCCACGACAAGTTGATCATCGAACCGCAGTTCATTCAGGTCGGGCTTTTTTCACATGGGTATGCCCCCGTAAAGCTGCACCACCAATATCTCAAAGGCTGGGGCTACATCGACACCCAGGGAAAATTGGTCATTAAGCCACAGTTCGATCACGTGGAACGGTTTCACAACGGGATCGCCAAAGTCGGCATGGAGACAGCCCGGGGGATCCTGTTCAGCATGTTCGCTGATGTCGGAACCGAGCATGAGTATCACTACATCGATACCCGTGGGCGTAAGGTCCCTCAGCCCCCTCCCGAACACTACGCGACCGGCAAGCCAGGAGAGCTCATCCCGTTTCGTCAAGGGGATCTGGTGGGATATGTCGATGCGACCGGCGCCGAGGTGATCAAACCCCAGTTCATTATGGGCTCTGAGTTTTCGGATGGACTGGCAGCCGTTCGCAAGGACCGCCTCCTGGGCTACATCGACCGAACGGGCGAGTTCGCGATTCCTCCCAGTTTTGAGTATGGAAATGAATTCTCGGACGGCCTGGCCGGTGTCCAGCTTCCCGAAGGCAAGTGGGGCTTCATCGACAAAACAGGGAAGGTGGTCATCCCGGGATCATACAACTGGATCTACGGCGGGTTCCGCGAAGGAGTCGCTGAAGTCACGGTTGAGGGTCGAGTGAGGTACATCAACAGGAAAGGGGAATGGGTGTGGTGAGCGTGGGTAGCGGATCGCGTAAAGATCGCAGTCATCTGCAGAATTTCATCTGTCGGGGCAGGAGCGTATAGATTTGAGAATAAGACGCAGATATTCTTGGAGATGAAAGCGATACTCAACGAAAGACTTTCATGACCACAATAACCGGCGTGATACACGGCAATACGATTGAACTGAAAGAGAACCCAGGCCTTCCGGAGGGCGCAACGGTCGAAGTGCAGGTCACGATGGCGACGATGAGAGAACGGCAACCAGGAGAAGGGTTTCGTCGATCCGCTGGCGCGATGGCTGATGTCTGGTCTGACGATGATGATCGAATTCTGAATGAGATTGCACAGTCGCGTTTTGATTCAGTGTCGCGATCGTCCATCAACTGACGTTCGTGACCCACAACACGAAGCATTTTGACGTGAGCCCAGGTCTACAATTGGAGGATTGGCTAAGCTGACTTGCTTTATACGGAACTCGAACCCGAACCAGAAAAGTCATCAAAACCCTGTGCCATGCTTCACCAACTTCTGGGGATTTCCACGCTGCCCGAAAGCGAAGTCGCCCGTGAATTGGCATTCAACGGGCGACCGGTTTTGCAACATTCTTCAAACACCATGCCGGAATCACACTCCGTGAATTCCGGCATGGATATCGATGGAAACTAGTTTTGAATCAGTCGCGCACGATGGTGGTCAATCCATGCTTTGTTGAGTTCTTCTTCAGTCAAGCCGGTCGTCGCTTTCCAGAACTTAGTGGAGTACTTTCCTTCACGGACGCTGGTGTTGAGCTTCTGAATTAAGTCTTTGTCATAAGTTCGAGAAGCCCACTCGAGGAAGTTGGCTGTCACACGATAACTTCCATCATACCTGGCTTCCGGCAGCGAGTGACTGGTGAGCTCTGCTCCTTGCGACTGCGGCTCATACAGGTACCAACGAACGTAATCGGGAATTCCTTCGACAATCCATTCCGGCTTGGCGGGGTCGTTGCGTCGAGTGATCGGATAGAGTTGAGCCACGTGGACGAGTTCGTGAACGGCAGCCCCGAGCGCTTCATGCTGCAACTGATCGCGGTACCATCCAATATTGAGAGCAATGTTTGGTCCCTCCGCCCATGCAGGCTTGTCACCCATTTCATTTTGATATCGAAGAGTGACTTTTTGAGGCGGATAAAACCCTTCAGAGTTCAGCAGTTCGACGATTCTGGGATACCATTCCATAACAACTGGCTGCAGTTTCTCTTTTGACCAGTCCTTAAGATCGGGAGCCAGGGTCGCATCGATCGTGAATTTGTATGTCTGGCTTTTATCCGTAAACGTGATCAGAACCGGATCTGGTCGATCGATTCTCTTGGGTTCGGGAGCATCGGCATCGATGACATCGATTTCGCTGAAGAATGTTTCCCCGAACGGGTTGTCAGCCACACTTTTTGAGACATCGAACAATAGATATCGATAGACGCCAAGATTTCCTTCGGCATCGGAAATCAGAGCCGCATGTTGACCGCCGCGCTGGCCTAGACCGGGCGAGGTATCGACTTTTGCCACCAGAGCCCAGCCAGCCTCTTCCAGGTTAGTGTCAGGAGACGGTTTGGCATTGAAGTCCGCTTCATCTCCTTTTGCGGCATAGAGTGCATAAACTTGGGGAGCACGTTCATCGGAGTGCCAGGAATAGCTGACCACGTTTTTCACGCGGGTTGCTTTGCCAAGATCGAATAGAATTCGATTCTGATTCGATCCCTCAGAGAAAAAGAAATTCGACGCGGGATGATCGCTGTAGCTGGGAAACTCGCCGTCATTTAAGGCCTGAGTTCCCTTGCCTTTTCCATCACTTTGTCCGGAGATAACCACGATTTTTGCAGTAGAACCCGCATCATCTAAAGCAGGAAGCGGGATCGATTGGAATTCAAACAAAGACCCACTGGTACGCTCCGTTTTCACTTCAACAGCTGCAAAAACAGACTGGCTCGCCAGCAGCACAGCACCGCTCGCCAGAAACAGCACTCGTAACATTTTATCCTCACAGACAGCAGAATTGATCGGCTAGAACCGCTGCGCAACAGGTCTCGCCGAATGCGGCAGATCCTATCATCCCTCTGCGGACAATGCGACTGACCAATTCGTAATTCGACGTTAAGAAGCTGTTCAAGTCGGATAGGGCGGTTTAAGGCCCGGTGCAACCCACAATCGTTATGCCACCTAGGATGAATCGAAATCGTTTCGCCCAACTTAGATGTTAGTAATCACGGTCAACTCGCGATATTCAGAGGTGATGATGAGTTGCGCAAAGCCTTCCTCTATACTTCCCGGCGGGGAGGTTATTGAAGCAATCAATAACTAAGGCACGGTTGGACTGATTAGCCGAAGCGGTGAGCGTGGGATGAAGAGTTCTGAATTGTGAGGATGCCGCCCACGTCCCCGTGCCGGGCTCACTCCCCAAAGTTCCCGTGGGATCGTGTGCTTGCCTGGAAGGCTGCTTCAAAAGAAGCGTCTACGAATTCCACAACCTTAGAATCGTGGGGTGATGTTAGTTCCATCTTACGGAACCTCCGTGTTCGCCGCTCTTTCAAATAGCGGTACTGCCAGCGGGTCTTATAGATTTCCCACGGAAGCCAGAACGCAAACACGATCAACGGACCGATCACCAACATCAATAACGGCTGCCACCACATAACTGCTCCCGAAGTGGTTCTCAATCTGGAGAAGAACTCCCGGTCAAACGGACCGTCCTGCGGGAAGGATCACGGAAATCGGTCCTTATAATCTCGATCCTGTTTGACCGTTTCGAAGGGTGTTTCACGCAGAGCGGACACACCGGCGACCGTACAATGGTGCGTGCGCAAACCTTAACGCCCCCGAAAGGGCTTGGAACCAACACTATCTGGCTGTGCCATAGCATCCCTGCCATCGAGGCTGTACACTATTGGTCATTCATGAATCAATGAACTCCAGCAGCAAACTCCTCATGGCCAAGTTCCTCAATACCAGCGCGACGAATTATTTCCTCGAAGAACTGATCAAACGAGCGAAAGACCGTCTTTTTTTGATCAGTCCGTTTCTGCGTCTGAACGACCGCATCAAAGAGCTGCTCGAAGATAAAGATCGTCTCAAAATTGATGTCCGCATTGTCTATGGCAAAAGCGAGCTTCAGCCCAACGAGATCAAGTGGCTCAAAGAGCTTTCCTATTTGCGGACCAGCTTCTGCAAAAACCTGCATGCCAAATGCTACCTCAGCGAAGAGCTGTGCATCATTACCAGCATGAATCTTTACGAGTTCAGCCAAGTCAACAACAACGAAATGGGAGTCCTGATCCAGCGACAGGACGACCCGGAACTCTACAAACAGGCCGCAGAAGAAGCCGCGCGCATCATCCGTATCAGTGAAGAAGTCAGGCTTTCCATCGAAACGATCGAGAAGGTCGTCGAAGTGGAGCCAGAACCGGACGCCTCCGACAGCTCCAATACCAACCCCACTGACAAACTGACGACCTCAAAACTCGCCCAGAAGCTCAACCTCAAAACCGCTGACCTGACCGATCGCCTGATCAAAGCCGGTTACCTCGAACTCCGCGACGGCAAGCAATACATCACGCCAAAGGGCAAAGACGCGGGTGGCGAGTTCCGGATGGGGCAGTACGGGCCGTTCTTTTTGTGGCCGGAAACGCTGAAGCTGTAGCAACTAATTGTCGAAATTCCGAAAGTAAATTCATGCCACCACAAATAATAGCACTATACGCAAATTATCCTGCAACTCTGGCGACATTCCACGTTGATGCAATTTTTGACAGTCACGAATTTATTCGTAGGCTATCTCAATCTAATCAACAACTTTATATTTTGGCACTTGCATCTGTGCAGAATCAAAGGGCACCTTTTCGATTGCTCCATCGATGCCTGTCAAGGCGTTTACGCTCCCATACTAATGACGTCAGCTATATAGGACGGGTAAATTCTCCAGATATCTTCGGAGATAATGTATCAAATGCGCAATGGCGCCGAATCTGATCTCTTCAGAGTCCAGTAGGATGAGTTCAGGCTCGGCGCAACCCACCACGGCCGCAAATTGGAGTTGAGAATGGCGAACGACATCATCGCGAGTTGGGAGATTTCGGGAGTCAGAAGCGTGTTTTCAAAGTTGATGGTGGGTTACGCGAAGCCTTAACCCACCCTACCGGGCTGAAAATGCTCCCAGATCCCCTTCTCAAAGAGTAATCGAAACGCACCATATTAGAAGTGGTGATGTACTACCGGGCTGCTATATCTGTCTCCCTAAGCATTAGCCATCTGTTTTGCTCCGTCAACAACAGTTTTGCGGAGGCTGAAATAACCTGACTACCACCTGCGAGCACGCAACTGATATCGCCAAGAATGCTAATTCCAGATTGGACTCGAAACATTGCCATTGGAATTGAGAATAGGGCTGCCAACTGGCAATACTTGTCAACTCTTTCCAAGTCTTTGGTTATTCGTTTTTCCGCGATACTCGCTGAGTTACTAAGCTCTTTCTCGGCCAGATGAAATAGGGCCATATCATCATCCGTCGTCGATCGCAGTTTGTTAGATACGTCGGTAAGCAATCGTCTCAGCGAGGTTACTTCTGGAGTATCTCGAAACGCTAGTAATTGCTCAAGGCGGTCATTCGACTCCGAGATCCATTTACCAGCTGCAGCGTCGTTGGGAAAACACTTCGCACCTTTGTCATTGCAAGTTCCGCACCCTCTTACTGTTGGAATAAATTCGAATTTGGGGAGTCGTAAGAGGTCCGTTTTGTCAAATACTGCCTTCGTTGCTCGTGACTTTAACTGTTCGGGCTCAAGGCCGCCACAATAAAGCCACCTAACAGCGTGATCTTCCTTGGCGTACCCCATCCAAGTTGACTGCGTGGCGTTAGCAACAACGAGATGGGCCGCGACAGAATCCAAATGGTTAATGCAGAAATTGTTAGAACCGATTTTCAACTGGTTGGTGGGAATGTTTGGGTCCATCTCAGCTGTTACCGGCAATGCAAAATGTGCCATTCCTCCGTTTGCCGTCTGCGAAAGTCGATTTCGTACCGAATAAAAAGCAAAACGTGTTGCCTCACGAATGCTGTCGTCAATCGGCGTCGCTTTTATAACTCCTTCACGCACTAATGACAGCCATGCATTAGAAAGCGAAGAATTCAATACCTCATTACTCTTTTGAAATCCCACGTCTGCGTCGAATTGAGGCGTTTTATCTACTACGGCTAGTGGACAGTAAATTGAATCTGCCAAAAGAACGGTGATAGGCTGGAAAATCATCCATTCCCAATAAACATTCTTTAGCCCGAGCTCTATTCCTACATCGTCTAACAATGCCAGACTACTTAAAAGTACGTTGGGCATGTTCTCCCCTCGGATCATTGGGTCGAAAATCTACGAAGGATTTGAGCAAACCAAGTTCAGCAGATTACTGCCTACCACTACTCATCCGAATGATCTTCACTAGGTGGCTTTTCGCCTTTGCGGAAACGTATAGCAGCCTCTAGAGCGATTTTTGCAAGTGTGAAATTGTCGTCGCAAGCTGATATCAAATTGTTTGCCAGACCAAAGAACTCACTTGATTTTTCACCGTAGTGTTTCTGCATAGCTTGATATTCTTGCCAGAATGGATCGCTCGACATTTTTTTGTGCCCCGTGGAAAAGCTTGATTGAACAGCTGTAGGAAGATTATACGCTTTGTCACTAAAAAAAGCCCCGGCATTCACCGGAGCTTCTTAATCAAAACTAATTACTTCTTCTCAAACTCCGCATCAATCACATCGTCCCCGCCCCCTGCATCGGATGATGCCTCCGGGGCTCCGCCCGCGCCCGGTTGGGCGTTGGCGGCTTCGTAGATGTGCTTGCTGAGGGCGTGGGTGGCCTGGGTCAGTTCGTCGAGGGCGGATTTGATCGCGTCGGGATCGGTGCCCGCTTCGGCTTTCTTGACCTTTTCGATGGAAGCTTCGATCGCGCTCTTGGAACCGGCGTCGAGTTTGTCGGCGTGTTCCTTGAGGGTCTTCTCGACTTCGTAGACCATCGTGTTGGCCTGGTTTTTCGCCTGGACGAGTTCGCGTTTCTTCTTGTCTTCGGCGGCGTGAGACTCGGCGTCTTTCTGCATCTTCTCGATCTCTTCTTTCGAGAGGCCGGAAGAATCCTTGATCGTCACCGATTGCTCTTTATTGGTTCCCTTGTCCTTGGCCTTGATCGACAGGATGCCGTTCTTATCGATGTCGAAGGTGACTTCGATTTGAGGCATGCCGCGAGGGGCAGGGGGGATGCCGTCGAGGTTGAACTGGCCGAGGAGTCGGTTGTCGTTGGCCATCGGACGCTCGCCCTGGAAGGCTTTGATTGTCACGGCGGTCTGGTTGTCGGCCGCGGTGGAGAAGGTTTCCTTCTTCTCGAATGGGATCGTGGTGTTGCGTTCGATCAG
>SXGT01856008.1_pt1 | contig 18435 bp, 13 predicted proteins | sample 3176221 | NCBI WGS metagenome assembly SXGT01 (sample SAMN11356862, study PRJNA531348) | freshwater metagenome | isolation source: freshwater sample F1-120 | place: China: Fuxian Lake, Yuxi | collected 2017-12-25
CGACCGAGGCGCCGATGACCTCGCCCGCAGCTCCTCTCAGAAGGCGAATCTTGAGGAACATCGAAGTCTTGCGATCAAACACAAGCACGAAGGGCGCGGGCAAGTCGGGGTGCGTAAAGACGACCGGCTGATTACTGTCGAGCACGGGGTTGGGGTCTTGTGTAACCGTATCGGCAATCTGCCGGAAGGTAAGGAGCGGCTCCGGGAAGAGCTTGTAGCGCCCGCTCAGACTCTTGACTCGCAGCTTCTCGGAGGGCCTGAAGGGGGGATCAAGGTCGAAATCGACGTCGACGTCCTGTTCCTCCAGCTCGAGAAGGTGGACCGCTCGAATCGTGCCCGGGGAGAAGAAGACCAGGACCTTGTTCTCTTCGATCTCCACGAAACGAGTCACCGGTGCCGAGGCGGCCCGAAGCTGGTTGAGAGTGTCTTCGCCGGTGATCACAACGCTCAGGAAGAGGCCATTGCCCTGGCCGAAGTTCTTGCTGTCGACGTTGACCTCTCCGTTGGGGAGAAGCGCCGACCGGTACGGGAGGGTTCGTGTCCCCAACTCATCCGTGATCTGCCTTGGCCTCTGCTCACGGAAAGCGATGATGTTTTTTGAGCTTGAATCGAAGGCCATGATCCAGCCGTTCTTGAGCTTGATCGGCGTGACGGTCGTTGAAATGACGGCGTTGGAGCCCTGCGCGTCCTGAAGGCCCCGGGTGGAATAGTGGAGGCGAATTTTGCTCTTGTTCAAGGAAAGCAGACTCGCGGACACGATAGAACTGGACTGCGCATCGTAAACAAGAAGGTTTTCGGTCACTTTCGGCAGCTTTGTCGAGGAATCGATTTCGTCAGACGAGAGCCGGCCCATGACAAAACCCTCCGGCTGAATGTCGTCGAAGTCACTTTCCAGGGCGTTCGGACGGATCGCCCTGAGGAAGTCGTTCTTGGCCGCGCGTAGAGAAATCCCACGAACGGAAGTCCCTGTCGACGGCTCGGTGAAAGGCGCAAGAAATAGCCCGGAAGAGACCTTGCTCCGCCCGCTGGACTTGCACCCGACATGGCTTGTGGACGCGAGCAGTCCGCAAAGAACCCAGCAGAGCCCTGTCAGCCCAGGCAAGACAGGCGCCCGACACAAGCGAATACCCATATGGCTCAGCCTTCCGATGTAATTCCTTGACTTACTTGCTTCAATCTTCGGCCCCCCTTCGAAGCAGCTATCGAAATCCATGCTCGAAGGGCAAAAAACCGAGCGCATCTGTGCGCCGTCCAGGCACACTTCAACCTCGGAGCTACTTTCAGACCAGACAACAGTCCGAGGTGAAACGCAAAGACATGAAATCTCTCACGGGAGTTCGGAGAGGAATATATCGCATTCTACAGTCCGGCGAAACCAATTTTCAACGGTGTAGTCTCCTTGAGACTGCACTGGACCGGTTCAAGAGCCACGTGGACGCCGCCATCATGGCTGTGCAATACGAAACGGCATAGCCCATCGTCTCCCCAAGGTAGCCTAATGGCAGGCGAGTATCCGGTCTGTAGAAAGCTTCCCCGATCCAAAAGAGCTGAAAATCCGGGAGCAGCCAACCGAGCGGGAAATCACGCCCCAGGGCGAGCCCGAGCGCGAAGACCGTGAGCGCCGCCGGCAAGGCTCCGCGCCCCAGACACACCGAGAGCAGGACGCACACGGCACCCAGGAGCGCAACGCCCAGAAGGGAAAGCGCGCACGCCTCCAGAAGAACTGGGTCGATCCACACCCCACTGGGCTGGAAGCTCCAGTTGGGGGCAAACAGTACCGGCAGAAGTAGCGCGGCCGTGAAACTGACGCAGCCGGCCTGCAAAGCAGCCCGACCAAAATCCTCCGGCGTCTTCAGGCTCCTGACCAGACCCCGGAGGAGCGCCGTGACGCTCGCCCCGAGGGCTGCAGTGACAGCGGGCCAGTCGACGACCTCGTGGGCGTGCTCGCTCGGGCGAATGCGAGCCGCCAGGAGGAGCGCAATCGTGAAGAGGTAGAGGGCCATGGAAACCGCAGCAAGCACGCCCGCGAGCTTGCCCGTGAGAAAAACCCCAGCTCCCACGGGCTTGGCCAGCAGGGTTTGAGCGGTCGAGAGCTCCAGCTCCCGCCCCACAGTGCTCGATACGCCAAGAGCCACAAGCAAGAGCCCCGAGAGGAAAAGAGTGGAGACGCCGAAGTCCTTGAGCAGGTTCAGATCGTCTCCGAAGCTGAACATGGCGATCGACGGGCTGAGCACATAGGCGAGGAGCGTCGCAACGACGATCACACCATGAACGGGCTGACGGAGGACCTCGGCTGAAGTGACCCGGGCGATGACAAACAGTGGCGTTTTCATGGAGCTTGCGGCCTCCTCGAGCTTGGCGCGATTTGCTCGAGCCTGAAGGGCAGGTCTTCAAGAACGGACAGCGTTTGCGCCCGACGGGTTGCCTTCTCGAGCTCGACCTCCAGGCTCGGGGCGGCACCGGCTCCCCCTGCCGACGTCGACCTTCTCCAGACGAAATGGGCGAGCCGCTTGAGGCCCTCGGCAGGAACCGGCTCCCGGGCCGCATCGAGGAGGAGGGCCGCGTCGAGCAAGTCCTCTACGGCCCGCTCGGGCGTCCTGGCCGATTCCCCCAACGCCCAGCGCAGGACCAGATCGTCCAGGGTCGCTGCGAACGCGCCAAGGCGGCCGCTGTCCTTTGCGAATTGCTCGCGCGCCTCCGACTCTCCGACCCAGATGATCCGAGCTATCACGCTGATCCTGGCCAGCGAGCTCAGGGCCTCGCTGAGTTCGTCCCCCGGGTAAATCGCCGCGCTTGACTGAATGGCCATCTGCGTCGCCTCTTCAAATCCCAGCTCGGGCAGAAAGGCAAAGCCAACACCTTCGGGCGCCTTTACAGGCCGGCCCGAGCCAAGGAGCTGAAACAGGGCTCCGACCTGCGCTTCCTCGAGCCGCCTCCGAAACCAGCCAGCCAGACCCGGCGACTCCTCGAGCCCCTTCCAGGCCCAGTAGAGGGCGTGGGAGGCCGACACGCGAAAGTCGAGAGGCGCCTTCACTCGCTCCTCGATCCGTCCCACGAGGTCTCGATCGAGCTTCCAGTCGCGCCTGCGCTCAAGGCCCACGGCCGACTCGGGGTCGACGTCGAACATCGCTGCAAGTTGTGCGCGGTAAAGTGGGCCTGCGTCGTCGTGATCCAGCCCGATCTTGTGGATAAAGAGGAGAGCCAAGTCGAGGTGAATGGAAGGATGGGACGGGTTGTACAGGAGGGCATCGTCGCGAAGGAGCTCCACACCCTTCAAAATCCATGGAAAACGCTCGGACGGAGGAAAGCCGGGCGGAACGTTGTAGGCGAGATTGCGCGCTTGAAAGGTCCAGACCTCCGGCAGGCGCGGCGCGAGCCCAGTGATGAGGCTTGAGAGGGAGGCCACCTCGAAGTATTCGCCTCTCTCCTGCAGATGTATCGCGCGAAGCCAGAGAAAGTCGATCGCCAACGGGCGCAGCACTCCCAACCCGGCCGAGAGTATGGCCACTTGACGCTCCGCGAGTACACCCCGCGCTCCGGCGGCCTCCGTCTTCAGCACGGACGGCGCGAGCTCGAGCGTATCCCGATCTGTGTGGAGGTCTCGTCTGAGGAAAGCCGAGACCACGAGCCCAAGCGCTGCGAGAAGGAGTATTTTCCAGGCTCGGTCTCGAAACGGCATCGTCACGGCTTGCCGAGCTCCCTCCGTCGCAGGGTGAGCCCGCCGAGGGCGAGGAGGACGGCGGACTCGGCTGCGATCCACGCCGTTTCGACCACGAGCTCGCCGGGCCCGATAACACGCCCCAGCGCCAATCGGTCGAGAGGGTCCAGGCGAGAAAGATCAGGCAGGAAGCTCAGCGCCAGGGCGCCGAACCTTGACGCCCAGCCCGCAACTTGCTCGGAAAGCCCCCCGAGGTGCGAATCGCCCTGAAAGAGCTCGAAGGTCTCCCTCAAGAAGCCCGAGGCGAGCGCAGAGACGTACACGAAAAGTGCGAGGAACACGGCCGTGACGAATCGAAAGAGGCTCGAGGCGAACAGGGCCACCGCAAGGAGCAAGGCCGATCGCGACACGACAAGCCAGAGGGCCGCAACCTCACTGGCGAAGAAGCTGCCCTGCGGCGGAAGCGCGTGGACTCGTTCCGGATTGAGGATAACCGTCACTCCGGAGTCAGCCGCTTCGACGTTGCGCGCTCGCAGTCGAAGCGTGCCGTCCTTGCCGACCACGCTTCCAGGCAGCAGCACCTCGGCAGGGACGCCGTGCGGGACGAGGTTCGAACGCACTTGCATCTCCGCGGAGCCTTCGCCCGCCTCCCACTGAAGACTCACGCGGCCCACCTCCCAGGGCTTCAGTGAGTGGACAACGAAGCGAAGCAGCAGGCCGTCGCGCTCGATCGCGGAGGTCTCCTGCAACCCTCGAAAAACAAAGTCGGCTGCCTCGCCCGGCCTGAGCTGGAGGCTCCGAAGTACCTTGAGGGCACGCTTCTCCAGCTCGGCCCGGCGGACCTCGTGCACGCCCTGACTCTCTGATCGCATCGACTCGACCATGGCTGCCACAAGACCCGGGTCGATCGTCTTTGGCTCGGGCCCGAGCTGGGCTCTGGGCACCAGGAGGCGCCGAATCGAGAGCTGGACCGGATCGGCGACGCGCCCGCCCGGGTCGCGCAGCTCCGCGACCCTCGCCGAAAACATAGTGAAAATCACCATCGACAGCAAGCCGCTGACCAGCAGGAGGCACCCAAAGAGGCCGAGCACGATCTGCCATGGGGCGATCGGCTTCGTCACGAGAGCCTGAATGCGCCGGTTCTCGATGTCCCGGGCCATGCTTGCAGCCACCGTAATCATGAGAAGATTGATGAGAAAGGCCGGCAGACCAATCCCGTAGGTGACGCACAGGTGATAGCGCTCTCGGAGGGAGCCGGTTCCCGTTCGTTCACCGAAGAGCGGCGCGAAGAATGCGATGGCGACAATCAACACTCCAGGAATCCAGGTTCGCCTTCCTCGCATCTCGGCGAGGAGGAGTCTCGCCACCGCGAGCACGGCTCTCATGGCTGGGCCTTCCCCCCAGCCGCAGGCTCATTCTTCGCGGAGGTGACTGTCCGCACGAAAAACTCCTCGAGCCGCGTCGAGGGCATGCCCACTTCGACCTTGAGGTCAGCGCCCTCGCGCTCGTCAAGGAGCGCCCGAACCGCCTCGATGGTGCCCGGCGAGAGCCTCCGCGTGGTGATTTGCGTGCGTTGGTCGTCGGCGAGCAGCCTGTCGACGGCGCCAAACGCCCTCAATTGGCCCTCATGGAGGATCGCAACCTTGTCGCAGACCTCCTCGATATCGGCCAGGAGATGACTTGAGATCAGCACGGTCTTGCCCCGGCGTTTGAGGTCGACAAGCAGATTTTTCACCTCGCGGTTGCCAATCGGGTCAAGGCCGGCCGTCGGCTCATCGAGGATCAAGAGCTCGGGATCGTTGATGAGTGCCTGGGCAAGGCCGATGCGCCTCAACATGCCCTTGGAGAATTCCCCCACAAGCCGGCGACGAGCCCCCTCGAGCCCGACAAGGTGAATGAGCTCGTCGGTGCGCCGGCGGATCACCTGGGTCGGGAGCGCGAAGATGCTGCCGAAGAAGGAGAGCGTCTCCTCCGCGCTCAGATGCGGGTAGAAGTTACTTTCCTCGGGCAAATAGCCGATGCGAGCCTTGAGCTTGACCTCGCGAGGTGAGCCGCCCAGCACCTTCGCGAAGCCCGCCGTCGGGTGAAGAAGCCCGAGAAGGATCTTGATCGTCGTCGACTTTCCCGAGCCGTTGGGGCCCAGGAGGCCAAAGACCTCGCCCGGCTCGACTCCAAGGTCGAGCCCCTTCAAGGCGTGGACGCGGGGTCTTCCCCAAAAGTCTCGAAAGACTTTTCCCAGTCCGCGCGTCTCGACAACCGGCGAAGCCACCGTGTTCTCTCTCTTTCTCCCGCACGCCTGCGGGCAAATCCTTCAAAGACTCGCTCAGGCGTGAATCAAGGCGAAATAGAGCGGTCCCGACAGACTAGCGTTGTAGCTTGCCTCGCTCTCAAAGTCCACGTGCAGGGCCTCGGAGCCCACCAGGGCCTGCCATGCCCGCTTCACGCGATCCTTGTAGCCCTGCGTGCTCCACACGCTTCCCTCCATCGCGAGGAGGTCGGGCTTTCCAGAGTCGCCCCCCAGCCCGAAGCGGCTCCTCTCGGTGACCGCCGAGAGGATGATCGCGGCGTGAAGCGCCGATCTCTCAACGATCGCTCGGGCGACAAGAACCAGCCGCTCGCAATCCTCGGGTGTGAGAAGAACACCCGGAAAGATCCGGGGGATGGCCGAGGTCCCCTCGACCGCCAGGCTCGCCACCTCGGGACCGCGGGGCGCCGGGTGCCCGGGGGCAACCTTGCGCCGGGCCTCAACCAAGTCCAAGTAGAGCGTCGCGGACACTCGGGCCTTCAGAACGTTGCGAAACTGCTGCTCGAAGGCGTTGCCCCCGGACAAGACGTTCTCCTCCATGGGGTAGTCGAGCGTGGGATCGTCGTAGATGGTTAGAGTGGCCTCAAGCGGGATGCTCCCCGTCTCGTAGTTAACGAAGTAGAGCTCCTCATGCTCACCAGGTCCCGGTATCTGGCCTCGCGTGAGTCGCCGAGGCTGATATTTCTCCCCCGATGCACTCACGACACCCTCGGCTCGAACGGCATGGCGCTCGGCCATCGCGAAGTTGGTTCCGGTGCCGTTGATGAAGAGCCCGAGACGCTCGTACGCCCGCAAGTTCCCGGGCCCAAGAAAGTAGTGAAGCGCCATGATCCCATCGTTGGCAACAGTCACCGTACACTTCCAACCCAATCGTCGCTCCAGCGCGCAACCAAGCAATCGGCCGGGATCCTTGCCCGTCAAGTCGGCCGTGAAAGCTGACTGCTCCTTTGTCATGAGCGTCGTGAACGCCGCAACGCCACCAAGAACTCGCTCGGCGGTCCTCACGGCCTTGCTGGCAAAGCCCCAGCTAAGAAGGGTCTCCACCCGCCTCCCGAGCCGATCGGCGTGAGGAGCGAGGTAGGCGGCAATCGCCTCGGCGATCCGCTCGATCATTGCAAGTCCGCTCTGAGTCTCGGCCTGCGTGGGCGTGGCTATCCGCAGCGACTCCTGCACCCGAGCAATCTCGGCGCCCCGGCGTTCCTCGCCATTGCGATCGAGGATGCAGACCTCGCCGTCTTCGAGCCGCAGGAGGGCGTATTCCGTCTTCGTGCCACCGACGGAGACCACGAGATAGTAGCTCGAGCTCTTGAGGGCTCTGAGAGCAGATGGGAACGGAATGCCCGTCCACATCATGGGCGGCGCGTCGGCGCCTGAATCCATGGCTCGCGCGATGCGCTGGACATCACCCCGAACGAGGGCGAGATCCTCGGCCCGGGACAAGTCCTGGATGAACCTGTCCGATCTGAGGTCTGCGTGAAGTTTTTCGATCTCGGGACCCATCTCTTTCACGTGGCGGGTCGACGACTTTCCGGAGCGCTCAGCACTCCAGGCAGATGTCGTCTCCTTCCACGCGGACCGAATAGGTCCGGATCCTGCCCATGCCCGGAGGGAAGCCGACACGGTCGCCCGTTGTGACGTCGTAGGTCCAGGCATGCCAGGGGCAGACAACATGGCAGCCTTGCATCAAACCTTCCGAAAGTGGGCCGCCGCGGTGAGGACAGCACTCCTGAATGGCCGCAAAAGAGCCACCAACGTTGATAACAGCGATCTTCTTGCCCCCGACCTCAACTTTCTTGCCCGTGCCGGCGGGTATTTCACTGACGGAGGCGACCTTCTGAAACTGTGCCATGAGGTTACTTCTTGGTGGGGCCAGACCGACCGAAAAACGCCGTTACACGGCAGTCATTGCGGGGGTACAATTCTTGACGGGTTGAATGTAGCAAGCACCACAAACCTGTCAATCAAACTCCGGATTGGAACGGCCTCTCATGTCAAAAAAGAAGCTCCTTGTTCTCCTGTGGGTCTTGGCAGCGAGCAAGACTCTCACCGCCGCGAACAAGCTCCTCATCGAGCCACAGACGCTCACCGTCAACGACAGGAACGCGGCGATCCCGATCCGGCTGGATAACGACCAGGCCCTCTACGGCTTCTCCCTCTCACTCGCCACGGACGTGACCCAACTGAAGATCGTCAGGCTCGACCTCGAAGGTACAGCGGCGGCCGAAGCAGGCTGGTCGTTCGGCCAGGTGCTCGAAGACGGAGCGCGGATAAGCTGGGGGGTCGTCCTTGACATCTCGGCGCCCTTCGACGTGAGCAAGGTGATTCCGCCCGGCGAGAAGGTCCACGTCGCCAACTTGCGTGTCGACGTGAGTGCCACGGTACCAGCCACATCCATCGTCAACTTCCAGAACTTCGGGGGAGATCCGCCGGCGAGGAATGTACTGGTGAAGACCGATGGCCAGACGGCGGCGTTCACGACACAGGCCGGCGAAATCACCATCCAGGCCCCGCCGCCAGAACAGTTCCGCAGAGGTGACGCTGACATTGACACAAAACTTGCGCTTACTGACGCGATCCGCATCCTCGGCTTCCTCTTCCTCGGATCCGGAGAACTCTTGTGTCTCGAGGCTGCGGATGCCGACGACAGCGGCAAGATCAATTTGACTGACGCCGTCAGCATACTCTTTTTCCTCTTTCAGGGCGGCCCCCGTCCCGCGAGCCCCGGCCCTCCGCCCGGCCCTTGCGGCGTCGACCCTGTCGACTCCCCCGCCAAGCTCGGCTGCGAATCGTACAACTGCTAGCCCACCCGCATCAGAGCCCACGCCAGAGCGGCGCGAGCATCTCGAAGAAGATCAGCAAGATGATGATGAGCTCGAGCAAGTGGCTCGTGTAGACGTGGGATTCATTCCACAGCACCTCGGCCATTTGAGTGAGCAGGTCCTGCTTGCGGTTCACTCCGGCGAGCCAGGTTGAAACGCGGAAGCATGCGAGTGCGGCAGTGTAGACTCGGGCGAGGTAGCTGTCGGCGATCACCTTGAGTGAGTTGTCCACTCGCTCCACAAACTCAACAGTCTCCAGGAGGCGTCGGTTGAGCTGACGACTCAACCGGCGATAGCGGCCACCCAGCTTCCAGTAGACAGGCTCCCTGCGTTTTGCCAGGATCGAGTAGAGGCTCTCCATCTCCCTGTCGACGAGGTCGTCGTAAAAACGAAACTCAAGGAGCTGCGCCGTGGCGAACTCGAGAATGTCGGGTATGTCTCGCAAGCCCTGTGGCTCGATCACCACCGCCGTATTCCAGTCGATCACACAGAGATCGTTCACGGTGTAGGAAAAGCGGTGTTGCGTGGCGTCTTGCACCTCTTCAGCGCTCAGCTCGACGCCGCCCGCCTCGGCCAGAAGGATCTTCGCGACCCGGGGATCCGTTCCAAAGGTCTCCGCCGCTGCTGAACCCAGGATCTGACGGGAGATAAGGACAGCGTAAGTCTCGACACCGTGCCAGGTGTGAGGAGAATCGAGCGCCGGCCCGAGCCGTTCACAGAGTCTGTCGGCGTCCGCGCGGGCCACCACCTCGAGGTCCTTCGAGCCCTCCAAATCGTGAACGAGTTGCGTGGCCTGATGGGAGTCGGCGTCGGGCGGCAGCTCCAGCTCGAAGCGAATGCTCAAGGCCCCGAAGCTGAAGAGCCTCGCGAAAGCGTCCACGGAGTAGGACTTTCCGCTCGAACCCTTCACCTCCCGGGCGCCCAGGTGCACCGTGAGCGGGGCCCGGGGAATCTCGAGGTACTCGCTTCGCTCGCGGGAAAGCTTGAGGCGAATGGCCGCGCCTGCCAGGAGACCCTGGGCCAGATCGAGGTCAATGTCATCCGCCACGTCAAAGAGACGGTACGCGAGAATCGTGGCCTCCTGAAAGCGGAGAGGCTCGTTTGGGAGATTGTTGCTGGTCATGGCGAGCGCCATTTTGTATCCTGATCTTCTGAAAAGAAGGTGCTTTCCGGACCGCTTTGGCCACGGAAGGCGCGGAGGTGGAAGACAACTCCTGGAGGAAAAGCATGAAATACCCTGCGTGGTTGACTGCGGGCGCCGTGGGCATCGCCTGGGCGTCGGTGAGAGGCTTGGTCTGTGCGCAGGCGCCCCTCGAGGCGCCGCGCGAGGTAGAGGTCTGCCAGATCGGTTACGGCTCGCAAAGCGCCGTGATCGTCTCGTGGACGAACGCGGAGAGCTATGAAAAAGTCGAGCTCTCACTCGATGACCAGCCCGCGCCGGGCACCGTGGACGGGACGTTTAGCTCGGGGCGCGTGCAAGCCTCCACGGGCCGGCACCTCTTCGGGGTGCGAGGTCTCGTGGGCGCTCGACGCTCAGCGTGGTCAACGGCGGAGTTCACGTTGCTCGCCGAGAGCCCTGTGAAGAGCCTCTCCTGCGAGCTGATCCCGGGCGGCGGGGGCAAACTCCGACTCACCTGGGAGCTTGGCCCGGACGCGTGGAGCTCCGGTCGCCTCGCGGTGGCGGGCGAGGGTGGCGGCCTCGACATCCCGCAAGGGGCCTTGTCGGCGGAGATCGCACTCTCGCCGCCCTCCGACGGCAATACAGGCTCTCTCCGTGTGGCCAGGGTCCAGTTCAAGAACGCCCAGAACTATTTCTCGGAGCCGCTGACCCCGATCTGTCCGCTGCGCGGGCCACTCTTTCTGCGTGGAGACTGCGACTTGAACGGCAAGATCAACATCACGGACCCCATCGCGCTCTTGAACCACCTCTTCCTCGGGGGTCGAAGGTGGTCTTGCGACGACGCTTGCGATTCGAACGACGACAGCCGCATCGACCTCTCCGACCCCATCAGCACACTTTCCTACCTTTTCCAGGGTGGAGACCCGCTTCCGCTCCCCGGCCCCCGCAACTGCGGAAGCGACCCGAGCGAGGACTTCCTCGGCGGCAAGTGCTCCTGCGCAGCGCCATGATGCTCCGCGGCTGGGCTACCGGGGCCAACCGCTAGGGCGACGATCACGAGACTGGGCCCCCGCAATTTTGCGGGAGCCCAGGGATCACTCCACCTCGCATCAATCCCCACACCTGCCCGCCCTGACGCCTTCGAGGCGGCTCAACGGCCTCCAAAAAATACTGTCACGTTGCGAGTCTGACGATTTGCGGTCGCCACATCGGCCTCCCCGTCGCCGTCCAGATCAACGGCAAGGACCGCAACCGGGGCCAACATCTGTGGCATCGAAAATCGGCTCGATCGATCTTCGGAAAATGCGCTCCTGTCCGTCTGCGGGTAGACCTTCACGAACGACCCGCGCTGGCTCGAGAAGGAGACGGCCAGATCGCGCTTGCCGTCTCCGTTCAGGTCATCTGCGGCAATGCCCGTGGGCTGAACGCCCCTTGTGGCGGGCAAGTCCGAGGACTCGAGCGTGCCGCTGGTGGCCTGAAGGAAAATCGAGGCGGCTGATTCGCCAAGGTTGGCGCATGCGATGTCGAGTGTCCCGTTTCCATCGAGATCCTCCATGATGAGGACCACGGGCTTGTTCCCCCGTCCCACCGGGAGCTCGACAGGATCGAGAAACGTCCCCCGGGCCTCCGCCTGGAGAAATACGAGCAAGTTCGACGATTCATGGTTCGCGGTAACGACGTCCACTCGCCCGTCGGAGTCGAGGTCTCCGACAGCCACAAAGATTGGACCGGCCATTCTCGGCGCGCCTGTTTCGCCGTTCACTCGCAGACTTGCGGCCACAACAAAGGCTCCGTCGCTTCCCTGGCGAAACCATTTCGCATCGTCCGAGAATCTCGCGGCGGCGATGATGTCGAGCTTGCCGTCCCCGTCCAGGTCGGTGAGCACGACCGAGTGCGGACCCTGGAATCCGTCGGCCTTTATCTCTGTGGCGAGGAAATCGCCCCGCGAGTCCTGCACGAGCGCCAGGAGGTCATTTGAATCGACGTTGGCGGAGACAATGTCGGCCCGGCCGTCGCCACTGAAGTCACCAACGACCGCGGCCACGGGCCCACGGCGCTGCTCGGCCTCCCCGCTCTGAACAGGCGGCAGGGCAAGGCTCAGGGCGGCAAAGGCGCCAGCGCTGCCTTGCTCGAGAAGCGTGAGCGTATCAGCCTCCCGGTTCGCAGCCACCAGGTCGATCCTGAGGTCGCTGTTCCAGTCGAAGGCGGCAAGCGAAGCCGGCGCGGGGATCTTTTGCGACGCCGCCAGGGTCTCTGCCCTGCGACGGAAAACCCCCACGGCCCCCTGACGGTAAATCACGACGACGCGCGAACCGTCATTGGCCGAAGCAATGTCGAGACGTCCATCGCCGTCGAAGTCGGCGAGCGCGACGGCACGAGGAGACTCATTGATTTCGGCCACTCTTGGCCGCTCGAGGGAGTCGGCCGAATACTCCCCCCTGGGGTTACCAAGAAATAGACGGACACTGCCGCCGAGCTGGCTCGCCGGGTCGCCTGGGTCCGCGATCACGAAATCGGCCATGCCGTTCTGGTCAACGTCCCCCTCGACGATGCCAAGGGGGCCCCTGAGCTCCGCTGACACCAGGGGCGCGGAGAGGCTGAAGCTCGCCCCCCCGCCCTGCTCCCGACTCGCGACACGCACTGCGCGTCCGGCGAGATCCGTGGCGATCAGCTCAGACTCGCCGTTGTTGTTGAGATCGGCCACGGTAACAGAGCGCAGATCGCTTCCGGGGGCATCGACGCGGAAATAGCGGAATTCCAGGGCTGGGCCCGTGAAGCCAAGCGAGTAGATCGCAAGAAAGCCGCTGCCAGCAGTCACCATATCGACGCCAGAGTTGTCGGTCACCCTTGCCGCCACAATGGCATGAGGTTCACACTGTTCGAATCCTGGAGCACGCACGAGCTATAACCCGCCTGAAGCCCGCTGCAGCCCGACGGACCGCCACCGCGAAAGAAGACGCGCACACCACGGTCCTCCCCCTCGGCCTCCGCCACGGCAAGGTCGACATCGCCATCGGCGTCGAAATCGGCCGAAGTGATCGCCACGGGCCGCTTGAGGGCGCCGCTGGCGCTGAGCACGGCTCGGTTCGAGATGAAATCCAGGTCGGGCTCCTGGTACATGATGAGAATCTTGCCGCTCTTCTGGTCGGAGATGGCCATGTCGACGTCACCATCGCCGTCGAGATCTCTCGCGACGAGCCCGGAAGGGTCCTTGAGGCGGCTGTCGCTCAAGCGCTGCGTGTCAAAAACCCCTGGCGACTTCTGAAGCAGGACGAGCACGACGTTCGAGGAGCGAGCCACGACGACCGTGTCCACGCGACCGTCGGAGTCAACGTCCAGAGCGGCCAGCGCGACGGGGTCGTCGAGAGGCGCCAGCGGGGTCACCATCGAATCGTCCACTCCGAAGGGCCCGTGAAGCGGCTTCGAGCCGCCACTTGCGAACGGAAGTCCACGACTCCCTGGCACGATTCCGGGTGCTTCGGAGCCGGGACGTGCGGCGCAGCCCGCTGCCTCGGCAGAGACACGGTCGAAGGGCGTCACCCGAAAGCGGATCGCCCCGCCGCCCGGCAACATCGTACTGGAGCGCCAGATCAAGTGGCGACGTAGGCCGGACGCGCTCGAAGCAAGGCGCAGGCTCGCGTCGGAGCCGCCGAGGTCAATCTGGAGTCGCGATCCGGCAGCCGGAGCGGGGTCGAACGGCTCTTCCAGCTTGATGACGCCCCGATCGGCAGTGTAACCACAGATCGTGCGCACCTGCGAGAGGCCCCCATTGGCCGGCAGCAGCGTCACTCGCCGTCCGATGAGCGGACTCGACCCATCGGCCGATCCATCAGCTGATGGGGACAGCCCGCGCAGCTCGCCCTGAGCCTTGATCCACGAGGCGAGGACCTCGTCTGGAACCAGCGGTTCGGGCAAGCTCGAGAGCTCGACCGGACCTTCAAGGATGTCGGAGGCGAAGTCGGCGATATGCAATCGCCCTCGAGCCTCCTCGTCCCGAAGGAGCGTCTGCCGCGCGCCCGTATCTGTATCGAGGGATGGATCCAGCGCCAGGAATTCTTCGCCCTCGGCCGCCCACTGGACAATGGCATCGACGGGGTTGCCCTCGACGTCTTGTACCCGGAGGGGCACCGCAATATTTCCGCGTTGGTCCGGGTCGGTGAGAAATTCACTCTCCAGGATCTCCACCTCGGGAGCGTGGTTGTTGTTGAGCGCGAAGACGTGCTCGATCGACTCGCCCGTCTTGCCTTCGACACCTTCGATGCGATCGAGCGGCGTCAACTTCAAGACAACGACACGATCAAACGCACCAGCATCTGCGGGAGCGCCCCACGAGATCGCGTGTCCCTCGCCTTCAGGTTTCGACGGGATCGCGAGGTGGCCGCTCAGCGATCTGGAGGGCTGGAAGAGCCGAGTTCCGTTCCCGTCCTCCTCGGTTGCGAACTCGACCACGACGTCCACGGGGTCCTCGCTGGAATCAGCCACCAGTACGCCGATCGCAACATCTTCCCCCTCTCTCTGGCTCACGGTGAGCCCGCTGAGCGTTGGAGCGTCATTTCCGACGCTCACCTCGACCACGAGAGGGCCCTCGATGTCTCCAGTGAACTGGAGCAGCACCTTCTGGAACGAGTCGCCCCCCAGGTCGTGCACCGCATTCCACGGGATACGGTGAGTCATTCCCCCGGTCGAGGTCCGAAGTTTCGTGATGAGTCCAGGCGACTTGATCACGGCTCCGGGTGGGGCGCTGATGGCCGCCGGCTGAAATACGCCCCCGGCCGTGGCGAAGTCCACACTCAATTTCGCCGGGAGCTCGGACGAGTCTCGCAGGTGGATCACGATCACCGACTCCGCCGGACGTAATCGGCCCTTCTCAAGCGCCACAAACTCCACGGTCGCAAGCGTGTCAGCATCCCTTTTTTTCTTGTGGCCGCCGTCGTCGTCGCTCAGAAGCACGCCGAGCAGCACACCCAGGCCAGCATTGCAGCCCTCGAGGAGCAAGCCTCCCGCCATGCAGATCAGAACCAAAGTCTTTCTCATGTTTCTCTTCACCTCTTCTCGCAGGGCATTTCATCACTTCCGGTAGACCATGGTCCGCGAGACCGTCAAGCCATCGTCTCGCTGCACACGGATCTTCAAAATGTTGTCGCCGGCAGCGATCGGAATCGGGTCGGGGAGATCGAGTGGAACGTAGCCGTCTTCTCCCTCGAGCGCGCTCAATCGTCTGGCGAAGGCCTCGACCTCGGTCCGCGGCATCACCCAGCGGAACTTCTCGACGCCGGCGACAAAACGGTGCAAGTCGAGCGCAGTGACTCGAGCCGGACCGCGGTTCGCAATACCGAGCCGCAAGGAAATCGCCTCGGCGTCGACTGGATTCAACGGGTCAGGGCTCAGGAATCCAACGCTGACCGGGGAGATACTCTCCGACTCGATCAACTGTGCATGCAACGCAGATGAAAACTGGTCATTCAATTCACCGGTCAAGTCGTCCGTGAGCTCCCGGCTCACACGTTCCGGATCGCCGGGATTCATGACGACGGGCGGAACCACGATGGTCGCAACGTAATCGAGCGGTCGATCGAAGGGATGCGAGCGGTCCCACAGGCTCAAGTTTTGATAGGGCGCATCGAAGCTTTGCTTCCACACAGTCTCCGGCGCTGATCGCTCGCCGCGGCCCCCTGGGTGCAGGTCCACCACCTCAACCTTGAGCCTCGAGAGTGTGCTGAACTTGAGCGAAGGCACGAACCAGGCCGGGATGCCCCCGAAGAGCCACGCGCCGATCTCGAGCGCCCCCCAGCCCGGAGACCAGGCTTGATGCGTGTACTCGGGTCTCGTCTCAAAGCCTACAGCGACCAGGAGGTCCGCCTCGGCGCTCCGAGCAATCTTGAGCGCGTCCGCACGGTTCGACGCCTCCAGCACCCGGGCGAGGGTCACTGTGCCCGATTCAGTCGAAAGCGCGCGGGCGACACTCCTGGCAAGAGCCTGCGCGTCCAGCCCGTACTGGATTTTCATCTCCCTGGGGGCAGGTGGAGGCGCCGGGCTGGCGGCCTCCGTACCCGGGACCGGATCGCCCGCGATGAATCCAAGCGCTTCGCGATCCACGAAAACACAGACATGGTAAGGAAGCGGACCTCGTGCGAAGGACTCCTGGGCACTCGGTACACCCGAGCAGCCCAAGGCGGCAAGAAGTCCCGCCAATACAACAGCTCCCGACAAGACACATCGCCCGATTCTACGATTCAGATGCATCGCGGCGTTCTCCTCCTTCTACGCCGAAAGCGACTGGGTTTCCGCCTCGAAGCGGCCGGCTCACCCGGGAGCCGTGAAGCGCATGGACCCAGGCCGTTCGGACCTCTCGCTGCGCTCCCTATCTCTCTCTTCACATTCTCTCTTCACATTTCCGGATCTCGTCGACCCAGATTCTCTTCAAGAGCGCAGTCGTCCAAAACTTGCACATGGACCGGAAAAGAAGAGCAAGGGGGAAGGACCGAAAAAGTTGGGGCCGGCAACCCCGCAAGGGAAATGCCAAGCTCTGCGAACCTCTGCACTCCCGCCTCTCGAAGGTGCCGCCCAACTCAAAGAAGCCTTTTGAACAAGTCGCCGCGGGCGAGGCTTGCGCCCGCGGCTCCCGGCGCAGATGATCTACTCGCCCATGGACGGTACCCGACCCCGAAGCCGCTCCTTGCCCCTCCCGGCGGCGCTCCTGTCGATCGCTCTGGCCCATGTGGCCGTGCAATCGCACGTCATCACCGCCATGCTTTGCCCGGCCCGGGATGGTGCACGATACGTCAAGTACGCGCTCAGGCTCGAGGAGGAGAGGGAGCCCCTTGCTGTTCTCCGCTCGTCCGACGACCACCCGGGCTACCCCCTCTTGCTCCACGGGGCGTTTCGCGCCGCCAAAACGCTGGGAATTGAATCGCCGGCGAACCGCATCCGAGTCGCGCAGCTCGTCACGTCGGCCTCGGGCCTTCTCCTCGCCTTCGCCTCCTACTTCGCATGCCGCCGCCTGTGGGGTGGGCTGGCCGCCTGGGTGGCAACCTTCTCGCTCGTGACGTTGGCGCGTCCCGCTCAGACGTTCGCCGATGTGCTGTCGGATGCACCCCATGCACTCTTTTGGACCGTCTCGCTCCTGTGCGCGCTGCGAGGTCTCGAGCGGGGGCGCGCCCGCTGGTTCGCGCTGGCCGGACTCGCGAGCACCCTCGCCTACTGGGTGCGGGTCGATGCGGTGGCGCTGGGCGCCGCGGTCCTGGGAGCCTGTGGGCTCCTCGTCGCTCGGCGACGAATGCCGGTGGGGCTTGCCCTTCGTTCCCTCGCCGCCTTCGGCTCCGTCTTCGCGGTCGGACTTGCGGGGTTTTACCTGGCGTGCCATCGGCTGAGCACAAAGCCGGTCGCGCTCAAGATCCTCCTTGGGGACGCGGCTCAGGGCGTTGAGTGGCCGTTTCTTGCGGTGAGCGAGCCCCTCGCTCTCTGGCGCCCCCTCCTGGCGATCGGGCACTACGTGAACGACCTCGGTCAGGAAGTGCAGTTCGTGCACCTCGCGACGGCCGGCGTCTCGCTGCTATTCTGGCTGCGCCAAAAACAATGGCGCGGGCTCGGCCACGGCGCCATCTTCGCTGCCATTCTCTTTGGCACCTATTCGGCTCTGATCCTGGCCGTCAATGTACGCTACGGTTATCTCGCGGGACGCTATTTTCTCGCCCTGGTTCCGCTCCTGGCGGGCTTTGGCGCTCACGGAATCCTGCGCGCGTTTCCACGCCGTTCAAGATCCGTGGCATTGGCCCTCGTGCTCGCCTCGCTCGCGGCGTCGGCCCCTTCCGTCCTCAAACGGCGGATTCATGAGCCGATGCATGGCAAACTGGAGGCAGGACGATGGCTCGCCGAGCGGATCCAGCCAGGGGATACAGTATTTGATCGCTACTTCTTCCCGTCCTATCTGGCCGGCATTCGGGGGAGCGCAACAAGCTCCGCTGCGCCCCCGGAAGGCCCGGCCGGCCACTTTCTCATCGTGGATCAAGCCGACCTCACGCGCCACCCTGCTCTCGAGCGCCTCCTGGCGGAGGGGAAGGCCACCCGGGTCGTATCGTTCTCTCGCAGGCCGACCGGTCGAGAGGGGGAGGTCGGCGTCTACAAGGTCGCACGGTAAGACTCCACAATCTTTCCACGGAGGATGGCAAAAAGAAGCGGCGCCCTCCGGGGGGGGAGGACGCCGCTTGCGAGCTTCAAGGTTCTACAGTGAACCGATCAGCACTTCGTGTAGCTCAGGCAGCCGAGGTCCCCGGCTGCATCGTTGGGCGTTGGGTCCACGCCGCAGGAGTTACCGGGTCCAGGGGGGCCTGGAGGCGCCGGGGGTGCATTCCCCAGGAAGAGGAAGCCGAGCACCCGAACCGCATCGGTCAGCTCCAGCTTGCCGTTGTCATCCGCGTCGCCTGCATCAACGCAGGTGGGAGGCTGATTACCAAGGAACAGGAAGCCAAGAATTCGAACCGCATCGGTCAACTCCAGCTTGCCATTGTCATCCGCGTCGCCGCGGAAGAAACGC
>SXGT01257471.1_pt1 | contig 18429 bp, 12 predicted proteins | sample 3176221 | NCBI WGS metagenome assembly SXGT01 (sample SAMN11356862, study PRJNA531348) | freshwater metagenome | isolation source: freshwater sample F1-120 | place: China: Fuxian Lake, Yuxi | collected 2017-12-25
CACCTTGGTGCCAGAGAAGTAGGCGTCGAGCACGAGCCCCGTTCGGGCTCGAATCGCGGGCTCGTGACCCGCCTCGCGGAGCGCAGCGCACCGATCGGCCGTGCGCCGGCACTGCCACACGATCGCGTTCGCGATGGGCGCCAGGCTCCGCCGGTCCCACCCGCCGGTGGTCTCGCGCTGGGTCGTGATGCCGACCGCCTTGATGCCGTGCGGATCCACCCCCGAGGCCGCGAGCGCACCCCGGATCGCCGATAGGACGCTGCCCCAAATCGCCTCTGGATCGTGCTCGACCCAGCCGGGTCGCGGGTAGAGCTGCGCGAACTCCTGGTATCCCTTGCCGAGGACGCGGAGGTGTTCGTCGACGACCAGCACCGTAGTGCCGGTGGTTCCCTGGTCGATGGAGAGGACTGTGCGTGACATCTAGGCTCCGGGCGGCGGTCTCCGGCGCATCGTGCAGGACCCATGGGGGGTGTCAACGGCACCAGAGCGCCCTATGCTGCGGGCATGTCCGACGACACCACCCCACGCATTCAGGTCCAGCTCGACGACGACACCGCGCAGGGCCGCTACTCCAACCTGATGATGCTGAACCACAGCGAGACCGAGTTCATCCTCGATTTCCTGTTCGTGCAGCCGCAGCAGCCCACCGCAAAGGTCCGCTCGCGGATCATCACCAGCCCTCGCCACGCGAAGCAGCTCCTGATGGCGCTGTCCGAGAACGTGCGCCACTACGAGCGGAAGTTCGGGACCATCCCCGTTTCGGTGGTGCCGACCGACGGCAACATGCACTGACGCGACGTCGAACGATGCCGGTGAGCGCGGCGTTCTCGCTTCTGGCCCCCGCTGGGATCCAGGGGCCGTGATCGCCGCTCGGCGGGCACCGCCTCCCCCGGATTCCGTTGACCCATCGAGGAGTTGCCTGATACTCCTCCCCAGCTCGGATCGGCGATCCGCGACCCAGGAGTGCGCCCGATGACGCCCGTGACCCTACGCACCCACGACCACTACACCGGCGGTGAGCGGAGCCTTTCTGGCGCGGTTCGGGCCCCTGCCCACACCACTGCCCCCGAACGCGGCCCTCTCGCACGGCCGCGTCCAGGGGCCGACGCGTCGACCGGACTCGAGGCATTTCGGCGGTCGGCTGCTGCTCGCGCATCACTCCTGCTAATCGGCTTGCATGCCGGGCTGCTGGCCGGCGTCCCTTCGGCGCTGGCCGCGGGTCCGCGCCCGGCCGTGGTACTGCTTCCGCTCGAGCGCATCGGCGACGCGGTGCCGTCGCTCGTCGCCGGTCGAATGGACGAGACCTATCGCCAGACCGCATCGGCGGATCCGGCAGTGGCCATCGTCCCCGGAAGAGCGGCGAATGGGGCCCCGGCTCCTGCGCCCAGCGGCGGAGGCCGGGTCGCGAGCGACAAGGGAGTCCAGGCGGGCCTCGAGGCGCTCAACATCGGCCAAGGCCTACTCGGGCAGGCCAAGGGCGCGGCCGCCTCCAAGGCGTTCGAGAAGGCCATCGGCGCCTTCCAGAAGCGCATCGCCGATCTCGAAGACCTCGAGCCCCTCGTCGAGGCCCTGGTCGGGCTAGCCGCCGCGCGCTACGCGGTGGGCAATACGAAGGGCGGCGACGACGCGCTCTCGCAGGCCGTGACGATGCGGCCCAACCTCGTCCCCTCCCCGGAGGCGTCGTCCGCCGCGCTCACTGCAGCGCTGGACAGACTCCGAGCGGAGTCGGCCACGCCCACTGGAGACCTCGACATCGGGTGCGCCACGCCGGGATGCACCGTGTTGGTGGATGGCATCGCTCAAGCCCCCGGCTCCGCGCTGGTGAGCGGGCTCTCTCGCGGGCTCCACTGGATCAGGGCCACCGCCCCGGGCCACAAGCCGTGGCTAGCGCGCGTCATGGCGCCGGCGGCCGGCAAGACCGCGAAGCTCGTCGCGACGCTGCGGAAGGGCAACGCGACCAGTGTCACGATCGGCGGGGCGAGCGCGCCGCCGCCTTCTGTCGGGCTGATCGGCGGTTCTCCGGAGGTCCTCGGGGTCTTCGCCCGCGAGGGCGCGTACGGCGCTCCTTACCTCGCCCAGGCGGGGGCCGTCGCGCAGGCGAGCGGCGCCACGCACGTTCTGGCGAACGTCACGAACCGGGTCGGCTCGAACTACGTCGTGGTGGCCTACCTGTACTCGGCTGCGGACGGTCAGGTGGCTGAGGTGGTGAGCACCCCGGTCGCCCTGGATGCATCCGACCTGAGCCTGCGTATGCAGCAACACCAGGCGGCCATTCGCGACGCGGCGATGCGCTTCCCGGCCTCTCGAGTCGTCCGGGTCACGCCCCCGGCGGTGTATAGCGCCGCCCGGGTCGCGGTCGCGCCCACTCCAGTGCCAGTGCCGGCGGCGCCACCCTCGGCCTTCACGCCGGCGCCTGTCGCGCCCCCCGTCACGGCGGGCACGGCCGCTCCGCCGGCCCTCCCCGGCATGCCCGTGTTCACTCCGGCGCCGGTGGCGCCAACCCCAGCGCCCACGTTCACCCCCCCCGGGATCCCGGCTGCTACGGCGCCCACCGCGCCCGCAGCGCCCCCTGCCCTGCCGGGCTTCAACCCAACGCCCGTAGCGCCCACCCCGAGCGCAGCGGTCGCTCCGCCCCCGCAGTTCAATCCGCTCGCCCCGCTGCCCTCGCGGCCGGCGCCCACGCCGTTTACCGCCCCGCCGCCCGTCGTGGTGGACGAGGACGACGGCGACGACGAGCCCGTCTACAAGAAGTGGTGGCTGTGGACGATCGTCGGGGTAGCCGTCGTGGGCGGTTCGGTCGCCGCAGGGATCCTCCTCGCGCCGGCCGACGCGGCGCCCGATCGCTTCTCCGCCACCGTCACCTTCGAATGACCCGCTGGAAACGCTCCTCATGAGAAGACTTCTCGTCCTGGCCGCCCTCGCCGGCGCGTGCGCGCAGGAGACCGGCGCCGCGGACCGCATCTCGCTGCGGGTCTACGGCGTCTCCTTCGACAACGTCGAGCAGGATCCCTATCAGGGGGTCGAGTACGTTCGGATCCAGGTCACTGACGGCCCCGCGTCGCTTCAGGACGAGTTCTTCACGTTCGATGAAGCGCTCCCGCGCCTCGTCTCCAACATCGAGTTCGGCGAGGGGCTTCAGCTCACCGTGGAGGGGTGGTCCAAAAACACGGCCACCAACAGCCTCGGACAGGTCCTGTCGCGCGGGCGCTCGGTGAAGTTCGACATGGCGGAGGATGGCGACAAGATCGCCCTCACCGTCCCCCTCGCCCGGCTCAATACCTTCTCGTACACCACGCAAGCCGGCACCGCCGAGTCCAAGGCCACCAGCCTCGGCCGCGGCCGCATGGGACATACGGCCACCCTCCTCCCGGACGGCAAGGTGTTGATCGTCGGCGGGCTAGACTTCAAAGAGGGCCACAAGGGCGACTACACCAACGCCAACCAGGTGCGAGCGCTCTACAAGGACGCCGAGGTTTTCGATCCCGCTTCCGGGGCCTTCGCGCCAGTTGGCAACCTCACGGCCCCGCGAGCCTTTCACGCCGCGGCGGCGCTGCCGGACGGCAAGGTGCTGATCTCCGGTGGCTTGTCCGCCCAGGGCACCAGCGTCGCCGTCTCGAAGACCTTCGAGGTCTACGACCCCCTCACCGGCGCCTTCACGGAGCTCTCCGGCATCGCGCTCGGGGAAGCGCGCGCGGGCCACACGGCCACCCTGCTGGACGAGTTCGGCAACGTCCTCATCGCAGGAGGTTTCGCGCTCGGCGCGTCCGGTGAGGTGGCCTCGCTCACCACCGGCGAAGTGCTCTGCACACCGACCTACTCGTGCACGTCCAACGGCAGCGCCGGGATTATCTTCACCGACACCATGGGCGAGTCCCGCGCTTTCCACTCGGCCGAGAAGGTGGGCGTGGGGGCCAATGGCGAGACTGACGCCGTGGTCCTCATCGGCGGCGAGGGAGCGGACGTGGTGCGCGACACCGTAGAGACCTTCCGCCTCCGTCAGCCGGCGGGCTTCCAGAAGGCGACGTTGCCGAAGATGACCAGCGGGCCGCGCACCCGCCATAGCGCCACCTACGTCTCGCGGCAGCAGTTCATCCACGTGGTCGGCGGGTTCTCGGACAAGGCCCACGCCGCCACCGTGGTCGCGATCGACAGCTACCAGGTTCAGCAGCAGGCGTTTCAGACCGCGCAGCCCTTCTTCTCGGTCGAGGGGCGCGGCGGTCACGGCGCTGTCCTGCTGGACCGGAGCACGGTGCTCGTCTTCGGCGGCTGGGGCGACGCGGGCATCCCGCTCTCGTCGGCCGAGGTGATCTTCGAGAAGAAGGGCAACGACAGCAAGACGTACATCGACCGCGGCACGGTCGGGGCCATGCGCGCCGCGCGCGGTGGCGCCCTCGGCGTATTCACCGAGAACGGTACGGCGGTGATCCTCGGCGGCGTCGGCGCCACCGGAACGGCGGTCACCTCCGGCGAGTTCTACACGCCCCTGTGATCGCCGTCCTCGCGCTGCTTTGCGCGACAGACTCGCCCGACCTGGCCGCGAAGCAGCGGGCCAAGGACGTCGCCGGCGTGTTGGCCCCCGGACACCGAGTGATCAGCCAGCTGAACGCAGACGTCTCCAGCGAGGCAGGCGTCGAGCGCGTGGTCCTCGTGGGGGCCGTGGGCGAAGCCGGTCACGTCGCGGCCGTCGGGCTCCTCGTCGTTGCCCCGGTGAAGGACGGCGTGTCCGTGGTCGCCGCGGGTCTCCTGGACACGAATGACGCCTATGCGGTCACCCTCGCACAGGCCAACCTCGACCTCGACGGCGACGGTGTCGTAGAGATCGCCGTGGAGGCCACCGCGGGCGAAGGGGCCCGCGGGATCGCCGAGACCACCTGGTACCGGCTCGAATCCGCTGACCACGAGCCGGCCGGCCGCCCATCCAGCCGCAAGGTGAGCGCCCTCTACACGCTGGTGCGGCGACGAACCGTCATGGGCCAGACCGAGACCCGACGGCTCGTCCGGGTGGGCGGGCGCCTCAGGGAGGAGGTCGAGCGCAAGGGCGCCCCTCCCCGGAGCCTGGACGTGCTGGCGACGCCGACCGGTTTTCGCGTAGTGGACTGGCACGAGTAGCTGGCCCGGACGGCGGGCCGCTGTGCTAGGGTCGCGCGCCGTGTTCGCCGTTCGCCTCGCCGCCCTAGTGCTGGTCGCCCTCCCGGCCCAAAGCCTCGAGGTCGCCCTGACGTCCTCGCACGAACGCGCCGCCGTCGGCGACGTGCTCACGTTCACGCTGCGGGTCGCCAACGACGCCCAGGGCCCCCTCGAGTTCGAGGCTCGCCTCGCCTTCGGCGGGCACCTCCAGCCGGTCGGTGGGCGTCTCGTGCTCGCCGTCAACGGCGCCGAGCGAGTGGCGTCCGGGGAGCGTGGAGGCGACTCGCTCGTCGTCCGAGACGAAGCCGGCCCGATCGTGCTGCCACCAGGGGGACGCGGGGTGCTGCGCGTCCAGGGCCTGCTTGCGCCGGGCGCCAAGCCGGGCGACCAGGCGCACCTCACCGCCGTCCTCGTCGACCCCGCGGGACAAGCGCTCTCACGGTCGGCGGTCTCCGTGAGCGTCGAGGCCGACGCGGTCTTCGAGCGTTCCACGCTGCTCGGCAGGGTCACCTGCGACGCTGCCGGGCCCGGCGTGTACGGCGCGCGTGTGGTGCTCGACACGGGACGCACGGCCACCACGGACCCTGAGGGGCGCTTTCACTTCACCGCGGTGCCGCCCGGCCTGCGGGTCTTGAAGGTCGACCCCGCGAGCCTGCCGCCCCGGACCACGCTCGTGGACGACGTGGCGAGGCCGGTCGCGGTCACCCGCGGCTTCTCCCAGGTAGTGGAGTTCAGGGCGCGCTGTATCTCGGAGCGTACGGTAGCAGACGCCGTCACGGGGCTCTCCAGAGGCGGCGCGCGCGTGGTCGTCAGCGGCGACGCCCACACCCTCGGGCTGATCGCCAATGGGCGTCGCTTCCCGGCCGAGATCCCGGAGGTGGTCCCAACCGCGTCCGGCTACACGCTGAAGGGCCCGGGCACGCCGGCCGCGTGGCGCGTGTTGGCGACGCACGTTGGCGGCGTCACCACCCTGGCGAGCGGCGTGATGACACCGCTCCCAGCGTCGGTGGGCGCTGCGCCCGCGGGGTCCACGGTCGTTCTGGAGGTAGACGACGACGTCTCCACGATCCGCTCGGCGCCGGCAGGTGGGGTTAACTCCGGCTCCGCGAGGGTGGAGGTCGCGGGCGCCCCGGCCGTGGTGGACGCCCAGGGCCGCTTCGCCGTCGCGCCGCCTGCACCGGCGGACGGCACGGTCCCGGTGCGTTTGGTCGGGCCCGGCGGCGCCGAGCGGCGGGCGCGTCTCCCGGTTGGCACGGTGGCCAAGGCGCGTGTTCGGGCTGACTTCCGCGCCGGGCGCCTCGAGGTGGGCGGTGTGCGAGCCGACCTCGGCGCGTCGCGCGTTCGAATACGGCTCGAGGCCTCCCACCTCGACAGCCGCGGCGGCGCGCCGGTTCGCTTTCGTCTGACCGACGCTCCAGCGGCCGTCGGACGCTGGGAGGCGCGCCTCCTGGACCCCGACGGCGAGGTCGCGTGGAGCATGGAGGGCCGCGGCGCGGTCCCCGAGACGCTGTCGTTTACTCCGCCCAGCGACGGCCCGGGTGCGTTGGTGCCGGGCGATTACGCGTACGCGTTGGACCTCGTGCTCGTGGACGGCAGCCTCATTCGCGCTCCGAGGGGTGTGGCGACCGCGCGTGCTGCGGACCTGGGCCCGGTCCCCGCTGCCGCCGCCCCGCTCGCCCTCCCGCTGTCGGTCGAGGTGAACGGCCGCCCGATTCCGGTCACGCGCGACGACCGGGCCGACGGCGAGATCGACCTCAGCACCACGGCGTCGCAGCCCGGCCCCGCCGTGGGCCCGCCGTCCGGTCGCCCCGCCCAGGTGCGCGTCGCAATCCGCGGGCGCGACGGTGAGGCGTTCGAGCGCACCTTCGACCTCGGCGGTCCCGCGCTGCGTGCGGGGGCCATGGCGCCCGAAGTGGCGCTCCTCGCAGAGCGCCTTCGCGAGGGCGCCCCACACTCCACGCCCGCGACGCTGCTCGTGGAGCTCCCCGCTGATGGCACCACGCTGGCCGACCCCGTGCTCGCAGTGCGCGGGCGAGTCCCGGGCGCCGCCCTACGGTCGCTGGGCGCCGTGGTGACGGTGAACGATGTGGAGGTGCCGCTCTCCGGCGAGACCTTCGCGACGCTCGTGACCCTCCCGATCGGAGGACCGCACGCGGTCGAGGTGAGCGCACGCTTCCCGGATGGGCGCGCGGCCCACGTTCGCCGCCTCTACAGCGTGTCCGACACCGCCTGGTTCGTGCTGGCCGTAGCGGACGGCGCGCTCACAGGAGCGCTCGCTTCGGGCGCGCTCAGCGGCCGAGACGGCCCGCTCCACGATCACACCAGCCGGGTCGACGTGGGACCCGTGGGCCTCGAGGGCCGGCTCGGCGTGGTGCTTCGCGGACGCGTCAGGGGAGGCGACCTCATCGAGCAGCTGCGCATCACCGCGCTCGTCGACACGGCTCGGGAGACGGACGCCACGCCGTTCCTTTCGCAGCTCATCGATCCGGACCGCTTCTATCCGGTCTACGGCGACTCGGGGAGCGAGGCGGAGGGGTTCACCGGCCGCCAGAAGGTCTATGTGGCGATCGAGGCCGGCAGGTCACGGCTGGTAGTCGGTGGCTTCCGTCCCGGGCTCCGCGGGGTCGACCTGTTTCGCTTCGATCGGTCGTTGGACGGCGCGCTCCTCCGCGTCGACGAGCGCTGGGCGCCCGGCTGGGACACCGTCGCGGAGGGGTTCGCCAGCTGGGATGATCCGCCGGTCTCGCGGGAGGTCCGGTTCGAGGCCACGGGCGGCAGCCACTTCACCTTGCCCGACCGCGAGCTCGTCGAGGGCTCCGAGACCGTCTGGGTCGAGGTGGTCGACCGCGACACGGGCCTCGTGCTGCATCGCGTGGAGGGGTGCTCGGACGCGGCGACCGAAGCTGGCTGTGCCCTGCCCTATCGGATGGACTACACGGGCGGTCGGCTCGTATTCATGCGGCCCGTCTCACGGACGGCGCACGCTGCCTTCGGCCTTGGCGCGCAGGCCCGAACAGCGCGCCACACCCTGCGTGTCGGGGTGGCCTACACGGCCCGACGGACGGGGGACGACGCCGTGCTGGCGGGCGGCTTCGCGCGGCAGACGTTCGGAGAAGTGGTGGAGCTGGGTGGCGGCGGTGTACGTGACGGCCGAGGCTGGACGCTGGCGGGCGCCGAGCTCCGACTGAAGCTCGGCCCGGTGAACGTCGAGAGCGAGGTGGCCCGTTCGACCGGAAGCGCCGGCAGCGCCTTGTTGTCGCCGGACGGCGGGCTCACCACCGTGGCGTTGGCCGAGGGTGCCGAAGGCGGGGCGTGGGCCTACACCGTGCGAGCCAGCGGCGCCATGGCCGACGACTTGACCGAGGCCGAGCGCTTCGCGTTGGAGGCTACGTTTCAGACCCAGGAGGCCGGCTTCTCCTCCACCTCGAGCTTGGGTCGAGCTGCCGCGCGTCGCGGCGCGTTCGCGGGGCGCTTCGCGTTGGACGCCCGAACGCGCCTCACCCTCCGACACGACACCCTGGTGGCCCTGGAGGCGCCAATCCGCCAGCACCTCACGGGCGCGGGCGCCAGCGTGAGCCTGGGACAGGGCGTGGCCCTCGGGGGCGAGGTGCTCCACGCGCTCGAGCGCTCGGCAGCGCTCGACGACACGCACCGAGGTGCCCTGCTAGCCCGCGTGCGCTGGGCCCTGCACCCGAATGTTGCGCTGCGACTCGGCCAGGGCGTGGACCTCGGCGGCGACCCCGCGCTGTTTCACGAGGGGCTGGCGCGCGCCGTCACGGAGCTGGGCGTGGAGCTCCGCGCGGGCCAGCAGCAGGTCTACGCGCTCGAGCGCGTGCGCTGGAACGGCGACGACGAGACGGTCCTGGGGCTCGAGCTGGCCGACACGGAGGGCGCGCGAGTCACGCTCGAGCAGCGCCTCCGGGACACGCGGGATCCCCTCGGGGGGCCCTCGACCGTGGTGGGCAGCGAGCAGGCACACGGCGACTCACGGGCGTGGTCAGAGTGGCAGACGGGCACCACCGTGGCGGGGCCTTACACGCGCGCCGTTCTGGGAGTCGGCCGACGCTTCCGACTCGGCCCGGGGGCCTACGGAGACCTCGGAATCGAGCGCCATCGCGGCGAGCTCATGCAGCAGGCGCTCAGCCCGTCGGATGGGCACCGCCGTGACACCAGCGCCGCGTTCGTGTCCGCCGAGCTGGTCGGCTTCGAGCGCGTGAAGCTCACCGGCCGCTTCGAGGTTCGCCACTCCGACGTGCACGGGGTGCGCGAAGAGCTTGGCCTCGCCAGCACCTTGGGCCTCGCGGCAACCCTCACCGAGGAGCTCACCGCCCTCGGGCGCGTGGACTACGGCTTCACGAACGTCGTGGGGGGCGCACGACTCACGGACCACCTCAACGCCACGCTCGGCTTCGCCTGGCGCCCCACCCGCGCGGGCTTCACCCTGCTGGCCAAGGTGACCCACCGCGACGCCCTGCGGCCGGCCGGCCCGGACGCGGAGGTCGTGTCGCCCTTCACCGACACGCCCGAAGGCAGCGTCAGGACCACAGTCGACGTCGTGGGGCTCGAGCCGCTGTGGGAGCTGGGCCCCGTGCAGCTCGGGCCGAAGATCGCCTGGCGTCGCACCACCGTGGAGGCGGAGGGCCTGCCGTCGACCGGCTCGAACGCGTGGCTCACCGGGCTGCGCCTGGGGGTTCGCCTCTGGAGCCGGCTTGAGCTCGCCGCGGAGTACCGGCTCACGGCGATCGACGTGCTCGACACGCTCGAACACGGCGCCTTGGGCGAGCTAGCCGTGCTCGCCGGCGATTACGTCCGAGTGGGCGTGGGCTATGGCTGGGGATTCGTAGAAGACGACGGCGAGCGGCCGTTCGGCGACGTGGAGCACGGCTTCTTCGTGCGGCTCGCTGGGCTGTACTGAGCACGAGGGGCGGAGCGAGCGGGACTGGCGAACCGGTCACGTCGGGCGCCCCCCTCACACCGCCGGATCAGCCCGGAGCGCAGGGCACCATGATGCCGAACGCATTCGGACAGAGCGGTACGCCGGTGTCTTGAGGGCCGCCGGCCCCGCCACCCGTGTCTGCCGCGGGCCCGCCGGTGTCTGGTTCGGCGTCAGGCACGTTCGAATCCGGGATCCCCTCGTAGTAGGGGTAGGCCTTGTCTTGGTTCGGCGGCTCAGTGACCCCGAGCGCCCCGTGGTCTTCGGGTCCCGGCGTGCACGAGGCGACGAAGCAGAGCGATGATGCGAGCAGAAGTCGGAGCATGGCGCGGAACCTCTCGAGGAACCTCGGGACTCTAACGCCCCGGCGCCCAACGATCCAACAACTGGCCTCCTGACGTGCGTTGGGCGATGGCGGCTCGAGGTCGATACCGCCACGGTGTCCCGGCTCCGCAAGGCACCGAAGTGGCGGTTTCACTTGAAGTTGCCGCCCCCCCGAGAGTATACGCTGGGGGTTCCGGCCTCAGCTTTGGCCGGCGGCGATCACGCGCAGCAGAGGCGCAGAGGCGGAGGGCGACGGCGATGAAGTGGACTTTGGCGGTGGTTGCGATCGTCGCGATGGGATGCAGCAACGGTGGGAGTTCGGGCTCTGCCACGGGCACCGGCGCGCCGTGTGAGAACGACCTCGTGTGCGGCACCGGTCAGGTGTGCCTGGGCGGCAAGTGCGGCACCGTGGAGTGTGAGTCACTCTCCGATTGCGGCACGGCTCAGGTCTGCATCGACGACCCCGAGGGCAGCACCGCCAAGGTCTGCACCGGCATCCAGTGCACCGTGAACGCCGACTGCACCGGCGGCGCCGAGTGCAAGAACGGCGTCTGCGAGGGCGGTACGGCCATCGCCGGGTGCAGCGAAGCCAGCCCCTGTCCCGAGGGCCAGACCTGCAACGCCACCACGGGCAAGTGCGAGGGCGGCACGCCGGGCACCGGTGTGATCTGCGAGTCCTGCACGGACGACGCCGCCTGTGGGACCGGCGCCTCCTGTATCACCCTCGGCAACGGCAAGTTCTGCGCGCTCAACTGCGAGACCAACGGCGACTGCTCCGCCGGCTTCGCCTGCACGGAGGCCCCGGGCTCCACCTCGAAGGTCTGCGCGCCGGGCAAGTTCGAGTGCTCCGGCTGCCTCGGCGGCGAGGCCTGCGCGGCCGGCACGCACTGCAACGGCGACACCGGCGAGTGCGCACCAGACCTCCAGCAGTGCGCCCAGTGCGTCACCGACGGCGAGTGCGGCGCCGGGTTCCGCTGCCTCGGGAAGGGCACCACGCGTTACTGCGTGCCAGAGTGCGCCACCGGCACCTGCCCCGCGAACAGCACCTGCAAGGAGCTCGAGGGCGGCGTGAAGGCCTGCGAGTGGTCCACCGACGGCCCGTGCTGCATCGGAGAGGCGTGCACGGGGTCTCCCTGCGACCAGTGCGCCGGGGCCACGCCCTACTGCAAGGACGAGAAGTGCGTCGAGTGCCTCCAGGACCTCAACTGCATGACCGCGGAGAAGCCGAAGTGCGTGGCGAACGTCTGCGTGGACAGCTCGATCGAGCCGCCCCAGTGCTCGGAGCCCGCCCCCCACTGGAACTCGGCGAAGCAGAAGTGCTGCGAGTGCACGCAGTCCTCCCACTGTGGCGGCAAGCCCTGCGATCCCAACACCTGCACGTGCAAAGACGGCGGAAACACCGGCGGCGTCTGCGACACCTGCGTCGCGCCTTACCCCGCGTGCGCCCAGTACAACGGCCAGGACGTCTGCGTGCAGTGCACCGGACCGGAGCACTGCAACTCGGGCCAGTGCAACACCACCAGCTACACCTGTGAGGGCGTCGTGGTGCCCAACACGGGCAACTGCCAAGAGGACGGATGCAACGACCCGGAGCTCACGTGCGACGCGGGCTCGGGTCTCTGCTTCAACCCCACCGGCAACTGCGACAACGTCACGCAGTTCTGCACCAACGGCGGGGCCTGCTTGTCGTTCCTGGATCTCTTCGCGTCGCTCGGCGGTGGCGGAGGCGGCGGCCTGCCTCTCCCGGAGCTGCCGGGTGGGGGCGGACTCCCGGGCAACTGCGAGTGTGTCCCCGGCCCCCTGGCGGGCTTCGACCAAGGCAACTGCCCCAGCGGCCTGACCTGCAGCCAAGGGTTCTTCGGGATCCTGGCCCTGCTCGACCCCACGTTCAAGGCGCCCTACACCTGCCAGTCCGGCGGGGGCCTCCCCTTCCCCTGAGCGGCCCTAACCGCTCCCGCCAGCGACGGTACCGCCGTGTGGGAATAGCAGCGCCGCGGAGCGTGCTTTCCCTCGGATGATGTCGTCGACCCTCGCTGCGCTGTCCCTCCTAGCCGCTCCCCTAGAGATCGACGCCGTTTGGCTGGCCTTCAGCGCAGGCGACGTGCCCACGGCTGGCGAGCGCTTCGCGCGCCTCGACCAGTCCGTGCGAGTCCACGTCGTGGTGGAGGCGCACGCCCGCGGTAGTCGAAAGCGCCGGTTGTTCGCAGACGTGGAGATGGTGCGACGGGGGCGACGCGTGCTCAAGACCGAGCGCTGGCCTGCCGGCCAGCCGGCCCCGGAGTTCACGTTCTTCCGCGTCGAGGCAGACCCGATCGAGCGCGGCGTCTACGACAACACCGGCACGATGGAGCACGCGTGGCACCCCGAGGAGCGGGCGTCCCACCCGGCGAAGTGGCACTGGTGCCCCATCGATGTGGTGGAGACCGACACCCAGTGGAGCTCCGCTTGGTCCCACCGCGTAGACGCCACGGGGACAACCACGGAAGACTACAAGGGGCTCGGCACGATGCGGTTCGCGGTCCACGCTCGCCTTGGACGGACGGAGCGGCGCTCGCCGGGCAGAGACCACCGGGACGCCGGGGGCCTGCTCCGGGACGTGGCGACGCTCCGTGTGCGACGGGACGACACCGCCGTCGGCTACATGACGGAGCTCATCAACGTGCCCTACGTGTACGGATCGAGCTCGACGGACGGCACGCCTCGCGGCCATCAGGCCGAGCGCGCCGTGGGGGCCGACTGCGCGGATCTGGTGGTCTACGGCTGGCGCCGGAGCGGGCGCGACGTGGGTTACACGTGGTCGCAGGGCCTCAAGTCACACACCCGCCGCGTCGCAGTCATCGCCGGCGAGGTCAACGGGAGCTACCGCACAGCCGACGGGCGTCCGCTGATCTTCGGCAAGGACATCCTGCCGGGAGACGTGTTGTTGTGGCGGAGGCACGTGGCCGTGGTGGCCGATGCGGACAAGGGGGGCACCCTCAGCCCGCGCACACCGGTGATTCACACCGTGGCAGGAACCCCAGAGCTAGAGGCGCTCGGTGAGATGGGGTTCGGGTTCCCCTCTGGCGACTTCGAGGTGCGACGCCCGAAGTGGCAGAGGGAACCCAAAGCGAAGCGACCGAGGACTACCAGTCCTTCGAGATCGCGGCCGACATCCCGAAGCCGCCACCGTCGCCGGAGAGGAGGTAGGGGCCCTTCCTCCACCAGCCGTTGTTGACCTCGACGTCGATGCTCACGCCAGCGGGCAGGTTGAACGCCACGCCCGTGGAGATGAAGTGGTCGACGTTCGCCTGCGAGTTCGAGGCGATCGGGTCGCCGTTGCCGTCCTCGCCGCTGGTCCAGGTCCAGTAGACGCGCTGGGCGCCGCCGAAGCGGATGTCGAACCAGTCGGTGACCTTGACGTCCACCGCGAGGCTGTAGAACGGCAGCGCGAACTCGTGAGCCCGGTTGATCGAGGGATCCCCGCCATCCGGGGTGGTCTCGATCGAGGTCACGCGGCCGCCGAAGCCGAGGCCGGGCTGCACGGTGATGCCGTCGCCCAGGTTGAGGCGGATATCCATACCGAGGTCTACGCCGAAGTGGAGGCCGCTCTTCTGCTGGTCGTTGGCGAGGTTGGTGCTGGAACCGAACGCGACGTCGAGGTTGACGTACGGCACGAGCTCATGCGGCCCCGAGAAGGGGAAGGTGCCGCGGAAGAGCAGGCCGACATCGATCTGGTTCTGCTCCGTGAGGGGCTCCGCGGTGTCTCCGCCGCTGAGGCCCTCGTGGGTGGGCAGGCCGATCTTGAGGTCGAGGGCGAAGTCGAGGTCGCCCATCGCGGTCCCGACGCCGAGGCCGGCGGCGAACTGGACGACGAGCGGCCCCTCGTTCTTCACGAGGTTCTCGTCCGCGTCGAAGTCCTTGGCCATGTCGGCCCAGGCCGCCAGCAGGAAGCCGAGGCGCACGCTGCCGGTGTCGACACCGAGGATGATCGTGCCCTTGTGCGTGGCGCCGGCATCACCGTTGATGCAGAAGCCGCAGCCCGACTGGTCGAGGTTGTCGCCGCCAGCGCCGAGGTTGAGCGCCGGCACGTCCTGCGAGGTGCCGTACATGGCCAGGACGAGGGTGGGCGTGAAGTTGTAGTGGAAGCCGAAGGAGGTGTAACCGATGTCGCCGGTCTCCACCGCGGCCCACTCGCCGTACTTCACGAGCTCGGCGGGGAGCACGAAGATGTTCCGGTCGTCGAGGAAGGTGACGTTCTTGTAGCTGGAACGCAGGCCGGCCGCGCCGCCGCTGATGGAGCGGAGTCGGCTCTCGGTGGCGCTGGCGGTGGAGGCAATGGCGACGCCGAGCGCTGCCAGGGCCATCAACTTGGTCTTCATGTGTCTCCTCCGAAGAAGGGTGTGAACGCGTCTCTCGGGCCGGGCAGCGCATCCCGCACCAGAATATTTAGTAAACTCAGGAACTTGCGCTGAATGGCCCCTGAATCGGCGCGTGGAGTAGCACTTGACTCCGACGGGCGTCAACCCGAACGCGCGGCTCAGTCCGCGAGCGGAACCTCCGCCCGTCCCCGCCGCGAGTCAAGAAAGTCCCGTTTGGGAAAGTCCCTGTCAGCACGTCCACTTGAGAAACGTGTTCCACTGGAACTCAAACCATCTCCCCCGCCAGCGCGCACGGTTTGGTCGAGGCGGCCGGTTTTCTGGCCGGTGACCTGCCCTCGGGTAAGCTGCGCCCGTGATCCAGCTCTATCACGTATACAAGCGCTACCCGAACGGCATCGAGGCGCTGCAGGACGTGAACCTCCGCATCGCGGAGGGTGAGTTCGTCTTCCTCACCGGTCCTTCGGGCTCCGGCAAGACCACGCTGGTCAAGATCCTGTTGGCCTACGAGCGCGCTTCCAGCGGCCAGGTCCTGGTCAACGGGCGGAACCTCGCCGTGCTTCGCGCCTCTTCGATCCCCTACCTGCGGCGCAACATCGGCGTCGTCTGGCAGGACTTCAAGCTGCTCGACACCCGCTCGGTCTTCGACAACGTCGCGATCTCTCTCGAGATCCTCGGTCTCCGCCCGAAGGAGATCGCACGTCGCGTGAACCAGACGCTGGAGACGGTGGGCCTGGAGAAGTACGCCGCGTCCCGGCCGCTGCAGCTCTCGGGCGGCGAACAGCAGCGCGTAGCGATCGCCCGGGCGCTCGTGAACGAGCCGTCGATCCTGCTCGCCGACGAGCCCACTGGTAACCTGGATCCGGACCTGTCGGTCGAGATCATGAACCTGCTCCTGGACCTACAGCAGAAGGGCACCACCGTAGTGGTGGCCACACACGACCGCTTTCTCCTGGAGCGATACAGCCGGCGCACGCTGCTCTTGAACCGCGGGTATCTGGTGGAGGACTCGAGCGGAGACTCGGCGCTGCCGGCGACGACCCTGCTCGACGAAGACGACGAGGAGCGCGCGCGTCGATGACCCTCTATCGCATCGGGTACTTCTTCCGGGAGGCGTTCAAGAACGTCGCGCGGGCGCCGCTGCTCACGGCCATCGCGATCCTCACCATCGCCGTGTCGCTGATCCTCGTGGGCTTCTTCGGCGGCCTCCTCGACTCAGCCTCACGGCTCATCGACAAGGTGGCCGAGGACGTGCGGATCACGGCCTACCTCGATCCCAAGATCGGCGCCCTCGAGGTGCACACGATCACGGAGGCGATCAAGCAGCGCGAGGGCGTCGAGTCGGTCGAGTTCACCCCGCTCGCCGAGGACCGCGCGAAGAACCGCGCCCTGCTCGACGAGGAGCTCCTCGCGGGCCTCGATCCGGAGAGCATCCCTGGCTCCCCCACCCTCGAGATCGTGCTGGAGAAGAAGCGGCGCCTTCGCAAAGACGTGGAGGTCATCTCCACCTGGGTCGCGCAGCTCCGCGGGGTCGATGGCGTGTCAGAGGTCGAAGCCGGCATGGACAAGATCCGGATCGGGCTCGCGTTCTATGACGTCTTCGGCACGCTCGCCTGGGCGATCTGCATCGTGCTGGTGGTCGCCGCCGTCTTCTTCGTCTTCTCGACCATCAAGATGGCCGTGCACAGCCGGGCCAACGAGATCGAGATCCTGCGGCTCGTCGGCGCCACCCCTCGCTTCATCCGGATGCCGTTCTACATCGAGGGCATCTTCCAGGGCGTCATGGGCAGCGTCATCGCGTTCGCCGTGGTGCTCTGGATCCACGGACGCCTCGACAGCACGATCCGCGAAGAGCACATGCTCGACATCCACATCGACCTCGTCCCCGCGCAGATGATCCTGTGGTTCTTCGTGGGCGGCACGCTGCTCGGGCTCCTCGGGAGCGTGTTCAGCGTCGGCCGCTATCTCCGCGGCTGATGCGGGCCCAGGCGCTCATCTGCTGTTTGCTCTGCGGCGTCGCGCAAGCCGAGCCCCCGGATAACCTCCCCGAGCCGCCCGTGGGCGCGGTGTCCGAGCTGTCGAAGCTCCTCGGCGAGGAGTTCGACCTCCTCGCGGCGCTGGACCAGCTGGACGCCGATCGTAAGCGCCGCGAGAAGCAGCTCGAGGCCGCGGAGAAGCGTCGCCTCGAGATGGTGGCGCGACGGAACAAGGCGGAGAAGGAGCACGCGGAGTCGCTGACCCGGCTGGAGACGGAGCGGACGCGGATCCGCCGGCGCATCCGCGTCACGATCGAGCTGAAGCGCGTGAAGGACTGGCAGCTCTTGGCCAGCGCAGGCGACTACGCCACGTACCTGCGCATGAAGCACGTCTTCAAGCAGCTCCTCACGGACGACGAGCAACGCATCAAGGACTACCACGAGGTGGTCAAGGGCTACGACAAGGCCAAGAAGCACCTGGACGCCGAGCTGGCCGAGCTGACGCAGGTCGAGGCGGAGCTGAACGACGCACGGCAGAAACTCGAGCGGGACAAGGCGGTAAAGCAGGCGCTCCTGGAATCCGTTCGCACGGACAAGGCGTTCTTCGCCAAGGCCGAGCGCGACCTCGACAAGGCGGCCACGGAGCTCGAGACCCGGGTGGGGAACTTCGAGGAATGGATCGGAAAGCGCCTCTGGTTCAGAGACCTACGAGGGCAGTACAGCCTGCCGGTCCCGGGGGGCGTGATCTCGCGCACCTTCGGGAAGAGCGTCCACCCGCGCTGGAGCACCGTCACGCTGCACCGGGGCATGGACGTGGTCCCCGGCAAGAAGGGCGACAAGACCGTCCGCTGCATCTACTGGGGAAAAGTGGTGTACGCGGGCTGGCTGAAGGGCTACGGAAACACCGTGATCGTGGACCACACGCAGGGCGACTACACGATGTACGCGCACCTCGAGCGCATCGACGTTCGGGTCGGGGACGTCCTCGCCTCGCGAGATTCGATCGGCGTGCTCGGAAAGTCGGGATCCTTGGACGGCGAGCGGCTGTATTTCGAGCTGCGCCTTGGAGGGAAGCCGGTGGACCCGGTCCCTTGGTTCCGGTGACCGCGGTGAAGACGCGGCGAGCACACAGACAACTTCCTTCGACACGCCCGAGGTCCCTGTGGTACCCCAGCCGCCCGTGAGCGTCCTACCCGAGCACGTCGCCATCATCATGGACGGAAATGGGCGTTGGGCCGAGCGCCGGGGCTTGCCTCGGATCGAGGGCCACCGTCGCGGAGCCGACGCCGTTCGAGCGGTCACGCGCGCCGCGCGGGCGATGGGCATACGCCGCCTCACCCTCTACGCCTTCTCAGAGCAGAACTGGGGCCGACCCGTCCTCGAGGTGAACAGCCTCATGGAGCTGCTCCGCGACTATCTGCTCTCGGAGCGCAGCGAGATCCTCGACAACGGCATCCGGCTCGAGGCGATTGGGCGCATCGATCGCCTGCCCGACCTCGTCAAGGACCCGCTGGACGAGCTTCGCCGTGACTCGGCGCACAACCGGGACATGGTGCTCTGTCTCGCCCTCAGCTACGGCGCGAGGGAGGAGATGACCGCGGCGATCCAGCGCCTCGCGGCGCGGGCCGCCAAAGGGGAACTCGACCCGACTGAGATCGACGAGACCATGGTGGCGCGCGAGCTCGACACCGTGGACGCCGATCTCATCATCCGC
>SXGT01821444.1_pt1 | contig 18428 bp, 14 predicted proteins | sample 3176221 | NCBI WGS metagenome assembly SXGT01 (sample SAMN11356862, study PRJNA531348) | freshwater metagenome | isolation source: freshwater sample F1-120 | place: China: Fuxian Lake, Yuxi | collected 2017-12-25
CGGCAGGCTCAGCAGCGGGGGCGGCGGGCTCAGCAGCCTTGTCGCCCTCAGCGGCCTTGTCGCCCTCGGCCGGCTTCTCACCGGTCGGCAGCGCCGCCGATGGCGTCGCCGCCTTCGGGATTGCGTCACCGTCGACCGACGACGAATCCGATGCCATGCGCGCCAGCGCGATCGACAACACCATGAACAACACAGCGGCGGTCGTGGTCATGCGCGTCAGGACGTCCGAGGCGCCGCGACCACCAAAGACCGATCCGGTCGAGCTGCCGCCGAAGGCGGCGCCCATGCTGTCGCCGCGGCCCGGCTGCAGCAGCACCACGACGATGAGGAAGAGACAGACGATGACGTAGAGCAACACAGCGAGAGAGTAGAGCACGAGCAGTCTCCTGCCCCGACGTGCGGGGCGATGTCCGGCGCTAGCCGCCGGCGCGGGCGCGGCAGATCGCCGCGAAGTCTTCAGCGTCCAAACTGGCGCCACCGACCAAGGCCCCGTCGATGTCCGGCTGTTGGAGCAGGCCAGCGGCGTTGTCACCCTTGACGCTGCCACCGTACTGAATACGCACGGCGCTGGCGAACGCCTGACCGTGGCTGCCAGCGACGTGCTGCCGAATGTACGCGTGGGCCTCTTGGGCCTGCGCCGGCGTCGCCACCTTGCCGGTGCCGATAGCCCACACCGGCTCGTCCGCCAGCACCAAGCTGGCGAGCGCGGGCGCCGTCAGCTGCTGCAGCGCGGTGTCGAGCTGGCGCGCCAACACCTCGAAAGTGCGCCCGGCTTCGCGCTCCTGCAGCGTCTCGCCGATGCAGAGCACTGGCCGTAGCCCGGCGTTGAGGGCGACACGCAGCTTCTCGGCGACCGCGGCGTCGTTGTCGCCAAAGACCTGGCGTCGCTCCGAGTGGCCGACCAGCACCCACTGGGCGCCGACCGAGGTCAGCATCGACGCGGAGACCGCGCTGGTAAAGGCGCCCTTCGGCGCCGGGTGCAGGTCCTGGGCGCCGACGGCGACGCGGCTCTCGCGCAGGCGCTCCGCGACCGGGTGCAGAAGCGGAAAGGGCGGAAACACCACCACCTCGACGCTGCGCAGGGCGCCGGTGCGGTTACGCACCTCCGACGCCAGCTGGCACGCCGTCGCCAGGTCGGTGTGCATCTTCCAGTTGCCGCCGATGATCGGCGTGCGTGGGTTGGCGGAGCCGCCGAGGGTGCGCGCCATGGCCTACCTCCGCCCGCCGCGCAGCGCGACCAAGCCTGGCAGCACGTGGCCGCCGAGGAATTCCAGGCTGGCGCCGCCACCGGTCGAGATGTGCGAAATCATGGAGGTCACGCCGGCCTTGCGCGCCGCCGCCGCGGAGTCGCCGCCGCCGATGACCGAGGTCGCCGGCGACCGGGCCAGGGCCCGCGCCACGGCCAAGGTGCCGGCAGCGAAGGGCTCCTTCTCGAAGAGGCCCATCGGCCCGTTCCAGAACACCGTCCGCGGCGCGCGCCAGCCGTCGCCGAGCGAGCCGTCAAGGACCGACTCGAAGAGCGCGCAGGTCTTGGGGCCGATGTCGAGCACCATCTGACCTTCGCCGACCGCGCCTGCATCGACGACCGCAGTCAGGGCGTCTACCTCCGGGGCGCCGGCGACGACGTGATCGACGGGCAGCCACACCCGGATCTTGCGCTCCTGAGCCCGGCTGAGCAGGTGGCGCGCCAGCTGCGCCTTGTCCTCCTCGACCAGCGACCGGCCCATCGGCTGGCCCTGGGCGGCGAGGACGGTGTTGGCCATGGCGCCGCCGATGATGAGGCCATCGACGGTCGAGAGCAGCTTCTCGATGACCTCGATCTTGTCGCTGATCTTTGCGCCGCCGAGGATCGCGACGTAGGGCGCCTCAGCGCCGCCAGTCAGCTTCGACAAGAAGGCGACTTCGCGCTCGACCAGCAGGCCGGCGGCGCGGTCGGGGATGATCTTCGGCAGCGCCGAGACCGAGGCGTGCTCGCGGTGCATCGCGCCAAAGGCGTCGCAGACGAAGACGTCACACAGATCCGCAAGCTTGCGTGCGAAATCCTCGCTATTGGCGTCCTCGCCAGCGTGAAAGCGCAGGTTCTCCAGCATCACGATCTGGCCGGGCCGCTGGTTGGCGACCAAGTGCTCGGCGGCGTCGCCGATGCAGTCGTCGGGCAGCAGCACCTCTTGCCCGAGCAGCTCGGCGAGACGGCCGGCGACGGGTTCGAGGCTGTACTTCGGCTCCGGCTTGCCCTTGGGCCGCCCGAGGTGGCTGCACAGCACGACGCGACCGCCGGCCTCCTGGATGCGGCGAATCGTCGGCAGCGCCGCGGTGATGCGGCTGTCATCGGCGACCGTGCCATCCTCGGCCAGCGGCACGTTGAAGTCGACCCGCACCAGCACGCGCTTGTTGGCGAGCTGCAGCTCGTCCAAGCCGCGGATGTTCCAACCCTCGAGCGTCGACGCAAACGCCATCTCAGGCTCCACCAGAGTCGGCCCTCACGCACACGGCGCGGGCGCGGGTTGCTTCCTCGGCGCTAGGCCGCCGCCTGACGCGCAAGCTTGCACAGCAGGTCGTACAGACGCGAGGCGTAGCCCCACTCGTTGTCGTACCACGCAACGACATGCACCAAGCGATCGCCCGGGATGCTGGTCAGGGCGGCGTCGATGATCGAGCCCGTGGCGTCGCCGATGAGGTCGCCCGAGACCACCGGATCGTGCTCGATCCGCATGACACCGGCCGGGAGGCTCGCCGCCGCGCCCGCCAGGGCCTGCTGCACCGCCGCCAGCGTGACCGGTCGTTCGGTGCGCACCACAAGATCGACCAAGCTGACGTCCGGCGTCGGCACCCGCAGCGCCGCGCCCGTGAGCTTGCCCTGCAGCGCCGGTACCACGAGGCCGATCGCGTCGGCCGCGCCGGTCGAGGTCGGGACGATGTTCTCGGCGGCGTGTCGGCCTCGACGAGCGTCCTTGGCGTGCGGCACGTCGACCAACGACTGGTCGTTGGTGTAGGAGTGGACGGTCGTCATCCAGCCCGACTCGATGCCAAAGGCGTGGTTGAGCGTCATGGCGACCGGCGCGAGGCAGGTCGTGGTGCAAGACGCCGCCGAAATGACCTTGTGGTCGGCGGTGATGGCCTCGTCGTTGATGCCCGAGACCACCGTGATGTCCGGCGGATCCTTGGACTCGCCCGGCGCCGAGAGCACGACCCGCCCAGCGCCAGCGGCCAGGTGCAGGGCCGCTTGGCTGCGGGTGCGGAAGCGGCCGGTGCACTCCACCAGGATGTCGACGCCCAGCTCGCCCCAGGGCAGGGTGGTCGGATCCTTGGCTGCCAACGACTGCACGCGCATCGCGCCGACCTGCAGCGCGCCGTCGACGACGTGCACCGGCACCTCGAAGCGGCCGTGCACCGAGTCGTAGCGCAGCATGTAGGCCAGCGACTCCAGCGGCACCAGGTCGTTGACGGCCACCCACTCGAAGGGGCAGCTCGGGTCACGGACGGCGATGCGCGCCAGCGCGCGACCAATGCGCCCGAAACCGTTGATGGCGACCCGCGGCATCCGGCTCGACATGGATCCTCCAGGGGCTTCAGGGCTTAGCGACGGCGGTAGAGGCCCTTCGGGGTCGGGCACTTACGCGCAACTCCGCATGAGGCCGTTGGAATTCAATCCGACCCCTGGCTCACTCGGGCCAGGTCCCGCGCGCGTCGCCCGAGCGAACTGGCGCTGGGCGCGAGGGCGGCGGAATCTAGGGGCAACGCCGCGCCAAGTCAACGCCTTGCTGCGTCGTCGCGTGGGTCCGCAGCGCAGCGCCGCTCGCAGGGTTTCGCCGCCGGCTTGGCCGCCCGCAGCGCGCGTCGGCGTCGGTGTGCGGGAGCGCGCCCCTGGTCGCGTGGCGGCGACGGTCAGCGGCAGAGCGCTTCAAGCAGCGCGGCCTGTTGGGCAGCCATGTGCGCCAGCTGGCGCAAGAGCATGGCGAACACGACGAGGAGCAGCGAGAGGCCGAGGCCCACCGCCGCGCCGATGAGCGCCGCAGCGCCGATCAAGAGCGACGGGGTGGTGGCGATCAGCGTGGCGACGAGCGTCACCACAGCGATAGCGAGGCTGACGCTGCCGAGCACGCCGGCGCCGACCTCTAGCACCCTCGCCCAGGTGTCGAGCGCGTGCAGCCGGCGCCGCTGGTCTCCGATCATCGCCGTCAGGCGCTCTTCGCTGAGGGGCAGCGTCGCATGCACCGCCTGGCCGCTGACGGCCAGCGCTGGGTGCGAAGTCGCGGCTGGTCGCGCCGCCGCGCCGCCGGCGAGGGCCATCAGCGGCGGAGGTGGCTGGGCTGCGGCGAGCGCCGGTCGGGCTGCCAGCGCGTTGGCGGGCCGGGGTGGCTTACGCTCGAGCCGGCCGCGCAGGCGCTCCGACGTGGGGGCCGATATCGGCTGGGGCCCGGCGTCGTCGCCGCTGTGAAAGGTCTGGATGACGTCGGAGTTCTCGTGACCGGCACCGACATCGCGGTGGTCGCTGTCGGAGCGCGGTCGCACCGGATCCATGACGCCGGGCCGCAGCGTCCGTGGGTGGGTGGGCGCGGCGCCGTCACCCTCTAGGCCAAAGAGCGTCGGTCGGCGACCGGCCGGGGCGGGCGAGCGGCGCGCGGCGTCTGACTCCTGCGCTCGCGCTGAGCCCGACGGCCCGAGGAGGGTGCCGGGATCTGCCATCGCCGGCATCGCGAACCGGGTGTTCGTCGACGTACCCTCCAGCGGCTCCTCCTCTTCGCCAAAGTCACCGAGGTTGTGATCTTCATCGTCGTCGAAGGATGGTAGGCCCGGCAGCGCCGGCGGCAGGTCGTATCCGGGGTAGGGCGCGTCGACTGACCCACCCTGGGACGCAGAGGCGGGACCTGGGCGAGGCGGGCGGCTCGTCATTTCCGTGTGCCTGGCGTGGGCGCCGCCGGTCGCGGCGTCACCGGCGCGTTGCCGCCGCACCCGGACTGGACCGAGCTCATCGCCTGCGTCAGGACCTCCTTCGCCGCGGCGGGCAGCGCGCCCTTCTGGATGATGAAGGACAACGACTCAGCGCGCTTGGCAGCGGCGCAGGCGTCGCGGGGGCGCTCGCGATCGACCTCGTGGCCGTGCGCCAAGATAGGCCCGAGCAGCGCGTTGCCCGGCAGTCGCGATCGCGCCCACTTGAAAAGGTCGGCCGGCGCCGCGCCGTAGGCGAGCTGGTTCGCGTCGACCGTACCGTCCGCGGCCTTAGGCCCGCGCTCGCCGCCCTGCACGTCGAGCGCCAAGGCGTAGGCCAGCGCCATGGCCTCCGGTGGGGTCAGATCGGCGATCTTTAGCGTGGCGCGGGCCTTCTCGTCCTGGTCGATGAGGCCGTGCCGGCGACCGATGGTCAGCCAGGCGACCTCGAGGTTGCTTTCGTCAGAGAGGCGGCGCATCAAGAGCGACGCGTTGAGGGCGGCGATGGCGAGATCGCCGGTGGCGTCGCGCTTGAAGCTCTCATGCAGCAACACCTCGTCGAGGCGCGCGCCGCGGGCCAGGGCCTGTACCGTCGGGTCCTGCAGATAGCCCTTGAAGAAGGGCGCGCGAAGCGTGAAGGCCACCGTCTCGCGCATCGAGCTCGAGCCCTTTGACGCCTTGCGTATGCCTTGGTCTTCAGACGCGAAGTCGGGCTCGGCGGCCGGCGGCGGTAGGTTCAGCGCTGCACCAACCGACCGGCGCTGCGCGGCTGGGCACAGACCACCTTGGTTCGCAACGGCCGCGATCGCAGCCTCAGCCGCCGCCACACGCACCGACTCGCTGCGGCCATCCCGTGCACTCTTTTGCACCGCCACGTACGCCGCAGAGGCCGCCTTGCACTTGACGCCAGCCAGCGTCGCCTGGACGAGCGCCAGGGCCAAGGCCGGGGCCTGTTTGTCCGTCGCCTTGCTCGCCGCCAGCTCCAGCAGCTCGAGCGCGCCCGCCCCCTCGATGGTCCCTGCGCGCACCCGCAGCGCCTTGGCGTCGGCGCCGTCGTGGAGCCCGCGCGCCCAGCCGAGCAGCAGCGCCTCGCGGGCGCTGAGGTCCGCTGAGGGCATGCGCTTGCCGAGCATGGCCCCCGAGGCGCCGAGCGCGTGGCGCGCCCGCAGCGCCCGCACCATCTGGTCGACCAGCTCGGTGCGCTTGACGCCGGCGGCGCCGACCGCGTCGACGATCGCCAGCGCCCGGTCCAGCGGCATGCGCTCGTCGAGGGCGCGCTCGCGGGCCAGCAGCCCAAGTGCACCCTGCTGCTGCACCTCGCGCACCAGCGGGTGGTCTCCGTAGGCGGATGCCCAAGCGACGGCGACGTGGGGCGGCGCTTTGGCCGATGCATGCGCCGAGTCCGGCGCGGTCAGCGTGAGGCCCGCGACCAGCATCGAAACGAACGCTGTCCGACGAGCGGTCCATCGGACGAGAGGGGCAACACGTCGCAGCGCCGCGAGGAGAGTCCGCGAAGGTCCGGCGGCCGGCGTAGTAGATGGCATCGACGATCGCTGGCTGGCCAACATCATGAACCCTCCCAACGCCGATGGAGCTTAGACGGCCACGTCGACGGGTGCAACGCACAAGAGCCGCTCCCACTCCGAGGCCGTGGGCGCCGATCTGAGATCGGATTTGGCTCTGGAGCGCCGGAAAATGCGCGCTTTCGAGCCTGGGGTTGGCGAGGCCCCGACACAGGCGGCGGCAGCGGCGGTCTGGCATTGTAGGTCGAGCCACTGGCGGGCGCGTGTGCCCTTCGGCGCCTAGACAAGCGCGGGCGACTCCAGGATGCTGCCGGCGACGCTGTCGCCCCCAGCCCTCCTCGAGCGCAGGCGCCCGGCGGCGTGACCGGGAGGGAGCCGATCGCCAACGCAGCCCCAGCAGGCGGCCCGAGCGCCGTCGTCCCTGACGCAGGCCCGGCGCGCGCCGCCGCGCCGCGTTCGGGGCACCAGCTCCCTGACGTGCTCGATCGACGCTTCGTCGTCGTCTCGGGCAAGGGCGGCGTCGGCAAGTCGACGCTCGCCGCCGCGATCGGCTGGGCCGCCGCCAGCTGTGGCCGCCGCACTTGCATCGTTCAGCTCAACACCCGCGACGCCATGGGGCCGATCTTCCTCGGCAGAGACGCCGTCGGCTATGAGCCTGTGCGCCTCGACCCCAGACTGCCGCTGTGGTCTGTCGACCTGCGGCCGGAGCCGGCGCTGCGTGAATACGGACTGATGAAGCTGCGCTTCGCGGCGCTGCATAAGCTCGTGTTCGAAAACGAGGTGATGCGGCGTCTCCTCCGCATGGTGCCGGGGATGACCGAGACGCTGTTGCTCGGCAAGGCGTGGTTCATGGAGGCGGCGGAGCAAGACGCCTCAGGCCGGCGGCGCTGGGACGTGCTGGTGGTCGATGCGCCCTCGACGGGTCATGGAATCAGCCTGCTGCGCCTGCCCGAGACGCTGCTGAAGGTGATCTCAGTCGGGCCGATGGCCGATGACGCCCGCCAGATGCAGGCGCTGCTGGTCGACCCGACTCGCACAGCGCTTCACATCGCGACCTTGCCGGCGGAGCTGCCCGTCAACGAGGCGCTGGACCTGGCCGGCGAGGCGATCGGCTCCATCGGCCTACCGAGCGGCTGGATGATCGCCAACCAGGTGTTGCCGGGGCTCGCCGATGGCGCCGACTGCGAGGCGCTGGTCGCCGCCGTCGCCACTAGCGATGACGCGCTGCTCCGCCACAGCCTCGACAACGCCCAGGCCATGCTGCGTTGGCGCGAACAGCAGCAGACCCAGCTCCGGCGGCTGCGGCAGGCGTCGCCCTTGCCAGTCGTCGAGGTCCCGCATCAGCTGGGGCCGATTCACGTCGCCGCCGTGCGCGCGCTGGCCGAGCAGCTGTGCGAAGCCCCATCGGCTCAGCTCGCAGGCGGGGCGCTCGCCCGAGGTGTGGTGGGCGTGAGTGCCCCGGCGGCGAGCTCACCGTGACCGAGCCGAATTGGGCGGTTGCCCCGGCGTGGCGGGTCTTGGCGCTCTTGCTCCTGGTCTGGCCGGCGTTCGCCATGGCCTGGCCGTGGGCCCGCAGCGACAAGCCCACTGGAGGCCCCATGAAGACGATGCCCGTCGCCGCAGCCGCGCGGCCTGATCCGCTCAAGGGCCCGCGGCTCGCGCCCGCCCACATCGACGAGGCCGGTGCGGCGGTCGCCAGGGCGCTGCTGGCGGCGCTGCAGGGCGGCCCGAGCGCCGGCGACCTGCATGGCCTGGCGCTCGTCTCGGTGCGCGCCGCGCTCGGCGGATCTGTCCAGCATTGGCGGCTCGGCAACGGCCTCGAGATCATCCTCGCCCCTGACGCTGGCGCCAACATCATCGCCTACCACACCTGGGTAAAGGTCGGATCGGCGCATGAGGAGGAGGGTCGCACCGGACTCGCCCACCTCCTTGAGCATCTGATGTTCAAGGCGAGCAAAAACTTCCGTGCCGGCGCCTTCGATCGGGAGTTGGAGCGTCTCGGCGCGAGCCCCAACGCCGCGACCTGGCTCGACTGGACGATGTATCACGAGACGGTCCCGGCAGAGGGTCTGGAGCGCGTTGTCGCCCTCGAGAGCGACCGACTGACCGGGCTCAAGCTGAGCGAGGCGGCGTTTCGCAGTGAGCTGCAGGTCGTGCGCGCCGAGCGGCGGGAGGTCGTGGACACCGATCCCGAGGGCCGGCTCGAGGAGGCGTTCGCCGAGGCCGTGTTTGGCGCCGGTGTCGGCTACGGGCACGCCACCGTGGGCCGCGCTCCCGACCTCGAGGCCCTGACCTTGCAAGATGTGCTCGCCTTCTATCGCCGCCACTACGCTCCCGCCGCCACGGTCTTGGTGCTGGCCGGCGCGGTCGATCCGAGCCGTGACTTGCCTCGCCTGTGCCGCGCCTACGGGCCGCTGCAGGGCGATTCAGCCGAGAGAGCCGCCGTCGCCGCTGTCCGCGCCCGCCCGGCCGCTGCGCCCCTCACCGGCGACCGCAAGCTGGAGGTGCGACTCGATGCCGGGGCCGATCGCCTCTTTGTCGGCTGGCAAGCGCTGCCCGGCGACCACGTCGACCAGCCACTGCTGGTGCTGTGGAGCGAGTGCGTGGGCAACGCCGCCGCCGCCCGCCTGGAGCGAGCGCTGGTCGACGACGCCCGGCTCGCGGTCGACGTCGATGTGGCGGTGCCGGCGCTGGCCCGCGGCGGGGTCTTGGAGCTGCGCATCGGGCTGAGGCCGGGCGTCCGCGCCGAGGTGGCGCTGCAGCGCCTCGATCGCGAGCTCGAGGCCCTGCGCGGCAAGCAGCCCCTGACCGACGCCGAGCTCGACGCCGCCCGCAACCGTCTGCGCGCTAGCCGCCTGCAGGGGCTCGTCACCGCCGATGGCCGGGCCGAGGCGCTCGGCCACGACGCCGCCGCTTTCGGCGAGCCCACCGTCGGAGAAGCGTGGTGGCGCCGCCTGGAGTCTGCGACCCGCGCCGACGTCGAGCGCGTCGCCCAGGGCGTCTTGGCGGGGCCGCGCGTGGTCCTTGTCGGCAGGGCGCGCGCCGGGCGTGGTCGTGGGCAGGGCGCTGAGCCGAGGCCTGCCCAGTGATTGGCCGCGGGTCCCAGCAGGCCGGCGGCGCTGGCAGCGGCGGTCGGCGTGGTTGGGCGCGGCAGATCGGCGCGCTCGGCCTCGGCGCGGCGATGGCGTTTGTAGCGGCGCCGCGCGATGGGCGTGCGCAAGGAGCGGCGATGGCACAGCAGAGCTCGGCCCAGATCTTGGTCGAGGAGCGGGCGTTTCCGCCGCTCGTGCAGCTGTCGGTTCAGCTGCCCACTGGCGCGCTGCAGGATCCCGAGGACCAGGGAGGCCGCGCCAGCCTGTGCTGGGACGCCGCCGCGCGCGCCGCCGGTGGCCGCGATCGCAAGGCCTTCGCGAGCGCCATCGACTCCCTCGGCGCCAGGCTCAGCGTCGACGTCGGGCAGACCTCGACGCGGCTCGTCATCTCAGGCCTCGTGGAGCACGCCGACGCGATGGCGGCGCTGTTGGCAGACGTGGTTTTTCGTCCAGGGTTCGCGGTCGCCGACGTCGATGAGGCCCGCGCGCTGCGCCTCGCCGCCCTCGAAGACCGCGAAGATGACGACGCCGCGCTGGCCGCTGACGGCGTGGTCCGCTACGCGCTGCGCGGCAGCCCGCTCGGCCGGCCTGTCGATGGCACCGCCAGCTCGGTATCAGGGCTCGACGTGGCGGCTTGCAAATCTGCCCACCGAAAGGCGATCTCCGATGTCGGAGCGTGGCTTGGCGTCGCCGGTGCGCTGCCGACCAGCGACGCGCAGGCGCTCTGCCGCAAGCACTTCGCGCCCCTGCTGCTGCGGCCGCCACAGCGCGCCAAGATGCCCACGGCGCCCGCAGGCGATGGCCGTCGCTTGCTCCTCATCGATCACCCCGGTCAACCCTCGGCGCAGGTGGCCCTGGCCCTGCGCGCGCCCGGCGCCCGCGACCCGCTCGGCACGGCGCTAGTGGTGGCCGACTCGATCGTCGGCGGCGCTTTCACGTCCCGCCTCTCACAGCAGGTGCGCGAGCTGCGCGGCTGGACGTACTCCATCCAGTCGCAGTGGCTTGCCGGTCCCGACGACGGCCTGTGGCTGCTGAGCTGGGCTCCACGCAACGCGGTGACCGCCCGCAGCATCGACCTCGTCCTGCGCCAGCTCGAGCTTGCCGCCGCCGACGGCCCGACCGCCGCGGAGGTCGCCTTTGCCCGTGAGCACCTGCGCGGCAGCCAACGCCTCGCCCTCGAGACCGCCTACGCTCGCCTCGGGGCCCGCCTCGGGGCGCTTTTGCTCGGCCTGCCGGCGGACTGGGTGCAGGGCTTTGAGGCCAGACTCGAGCGCGTCGACAAGCGGGCCACCGCCGCCGCGATGGGGCAGACCTTCGCCGCCCGCGACGTCGCCGTGGTGGTGGTCGGCGACGCCGAGAAGCTGCGCCCGACGCTGGATAAGCTCGCATCAGGCTTCGAGATCGAGGTCCTGCGCGAGGGCCAAACACCGGAGGCGACCGCGCTGCCGGGTCGCAAGTCAGGTAAGACGTTGGCGCGGCCGCAGCCACCGAACCCGCCACCTGACGACACCGAAGATCACGGACCAGAGTTCGACGAGGGCGGCGAGCAGCTAGAGCCGCCTGCGACTGAGACGCCGACCGCTGACGACGAGGCCATAGACGTCGATGAGGGAGCCGGGCCCGACGACGACGGCGCTGACACTGGCGACAGCGACAGCGGCAGCGAAGGCGCAGGGGCCAGCGACGACGACGCTGACGGCGGGGGCGGTCGTGCGAGCGCGACACCCGACCGCGGAGCCGGCAGACGCGGCGAGAGCGCCACCCCACCCGAGCCGCCCGCCGCCGCTGCGCCCGCCACCAGCGCGCCCGCCGCCAGAGACAGGCCAGTCGCTGGGAAGCCACCCGTCGCCGGCAACGCCAAGTCTGCTCCAAGGGCGGCCGCCGCCGGCAAAGCCACGACCGCGACACCGGCGCCGCCGACGACCAAGGCGTCTGCGGCGGGCAGGCCTGTCATCGAAAAGGCCAAAGGCGGACCATCGACAGATCCGTCGAGCAAGCACCGATGACAGACGCCCTGGTCCGCAAGGCCGACGCCTACGCCTCGCTCGCCCACCTCGGCCAGTGGCGGGTCGAGGCGCTCGGTCCTGCCTGTGGCGTCGGCTACATCGAGCATCCGCGCGCGGTGGCTCGCATCCTCCTCACGATGCACCCAGATCCCGCCCTCCACACCAGCCTCGTCCAGCAGATCGCGTTGCTGCACCGCACGCTGTGGCGCGGCAACGCCGACCCTGATCAGCTCGAGCTCGTGTTCGGGCGCGAGGTGGCCGCCGCGGTGCGTCTGCTCTCGCCCTGGCTGCGTGCGCGGCCCGCCACGCACAAAGACGAGGACACCTACTGGCCGCGACTGCCGCGGGCGCCGCGCGTGATACGCGCCGTGGTCGGTGCCGCTTGGCTCGACGACCTCGACGCCGCCAGCCGCTGGCCCCAGGCCTTCGATAACGCAGCGCTCCACGCCGAGGTGGAGGCGCGCGTCTTGCCGCTGCTGCGCGACGATCCCTGGCTCTCCATGATGCTCGAGGCCAGCCTCGACGCCGCGGCCGATCTCGGCGCCGGCGACGATGCGCATGCCGAGGCGCCCTATGGCGCCGACGACGATTGAAGCGCCAACGCTAGCAGCCGGACGCCGAGTCGACTGACGCCGTCGCCGTCGCCGCTCAAGGTCGCAGCGTCGCGCAGGCCGACGTCTACAAAGCCCAGCGCCAGGGCCGCCTCACGCAGCTCGCCCTGCGCCAGCGCCAGCGCCGCGGCGCCAAGTTGCGCCGCCTCGACCGTCACGGCGTAGTGGCGGTGGGTCAGCACGTGCTCCAGGCTGCCCACCGGAGCGATCCGCGCCCCCAGCCGCAGCAGCAGCGCCCGCAGCGGCGCGAGCCCCGGTTCAAGACGCGCCTCACCCTCCGCCATCGGTGGCTGCCAGAGCCCCGCCCACCGGCCTCGCGACGGTCGCTGTAGCAACCACACCTCGTCATGGCCCTCCGCGTCGCGCGCCAGCACCACGAGGGCCTCGGCCTGGACCGCGCTCGGCGGCCTCCGAGGCGCCTTTCGCGGCAGCGTCTCTGCGACGCCGAGGGCCTCGGCGCGGCAGCTGGCGCGCACAGGGCAGCCGGCACAGGCGGGCCGTTTGGGAGCGCACAGGCTAGCGCCGAGCTCCATGAGCGCCTGATTCCACCGGCTCGGATCGCCGCGCGCCGGTCCAACGGCCCCTAGCTCGGCGCTGGCGTGCCGCCACAGCAGCGCCGCCCCCGCAGGGCTGTCGACCTCGACGTCCACCGCATGCCAGCGGGCGAGGACGCGGGCGACGTTGCCGTCGACCAGGGGCGCCGGCAGACCATGCCCGATGGAGCGCACCGCGCCGGCGGAGTAGCGGCCGATGCCCGGCAAGGCCAGCAGCGCGGCCTCCTCGCGTGGCAAGACGCCGCCGTGCTCGGCGACGACGGCGCGCGCCGCGCCAAGCAGGTGGCGGGCGCGACGGTAGTAGCCAAGTCCGGCCCACGCGGCGACGACAGAATCCTCTTCTGCCGCGGCGAGCGCCTGTAGGGTCGGGAAGCGCTCCAACCAGCGCAGATACGGGCCGACCACAGTCTCGACCCGTGTCTGCTGGAGCATCAACTCGCTGAGCAGCACGTGATACGGGTGGGGGTGTGGGCCGGGGCCTGGGTGGCGCCACGGCAGCACGCGCTGGTGCTGGACATACCAGTCGAGCAGCGACCGCTGGCGCTCGAGATTCACCGCCACCGCCGGGTCAGCAGGCGTCGTGGCGCCGCGCCTCATGGCCGCCGATCAGCGCTGGCGCCGGTCGGCGTCGCGGCAGCCGAAGGACTGAGCGCCGGCGTCACGTCACCGGCGAGCACGCCCGAGTCACCCGCTGCCGCCGTCGCCGCCTCGGCCCGCCGCGGGTCAGCGGCCCCGGTCGCGCCCACCAAGCGCAGCTCGAAGCAGAGCTGCCGCCAGCGGTGGTCGGTGGCAGAGAGCTCAAGCTCCACTGGCTGGCCGCGCTCGGCAGGCGTCAAGGCCGCATGCAGCGAGTGCCAGTCGAAGTCGCCACGAGGGAGGCGCTGCTCCAACTTGAGCGTGGCGCCGACGCGTAGCCGCAAGAGGACGTCGCTGCCCTCCTCGTGTCGCACGGCCCACAGCCGGTTGCCGATTCGGCCTGCCAGCGCAGCCGCCGGCGGCACCTTGGGCCAGCGCAGGCGCAGGACGGCGCCATCCGGGTGGGGTGTGGCATAGACGCAACGCCGCCGGCTATGACCGGCCTCGTGGATGCCGTAGCCGACGCTGCGCCACCACTCGCCAGCGCAGTGTTGTCGCGCGCCGTCCCACCGGCAGCGCTCGGCCGGCCCCTTGCCGCCATCAGCGACGCGCTCGACCTCGGCAATGTCCAGCGCGCGTCCGAGATCGAGCGCGGTGTCGCTCGGTCGTGGCCGCAGGCGCGAGAGCTCGACCGTTGGCGCTCCGGCGCCGGCGCCGTCCGGTCCATCGCCAAATGCGCGGCGCAGCTCGACGGTCCCGAGGTGGTCGATCTGCTGGGCGAGCTCCGGTGGCGCCCGCAGCAGCCACAGCCGCTGGACGCCGTCGAGCTCCCATGCCGTCAGCGGCGACGACGGAATCCACGCCTCGGCGAGGTTTTGCCCATGGGCGGCGAATGCGGCCTCGAAGTGGGCGCGCTCCTGGGCGGCCCACACCGGCAGGAAGGCGATGCGATCGCCCGGCTGCAGCTCGGCGGCGACCACCGCCGCCGCTGCCGCTAGCGCCGCCGTGTCGGGCGTCCTCGCTAGGCGCTCATCGCGCGCCTGAGCGTCCCAGAGCGCCACCGAGCCAAGCCCAAGCAGCGCCAGCGCGGCGACTACGCGAGCCAGCGGGCCGATCGGCTGCTCATCGGGCCAGTCTTGAAGCAGAAGCGACCTCCGCCCGCGCCACCGGGGGCACGGCCGCGGCGAGTGTGCCGATCACAGCGCGTGGCGCAAGCCTGCGCCGAAGCTCCAGCCCTGGCCTTCGACCGAGGTGCCGCCGACCGGATCGTCTGGGGTCCGCGCCAGCGCCGTGCGCCGGGGCAGGTGCGCCACCGCGGCGCCGACGTCGAGCAGGAGCCCCGGATCTCCAGAAGGCAGGCGCCACAGCAGCAGGCCAGCGCCCAGGGCGGCGGTCACGGTGTGGCCGTCGAGGTACTTTGCGGTGCCCGTGGCGCGTGGCAGCGGCGTCGGGCGAATCCCCGCGCCGGCGCGCAGCGTCAGCCATGGCGACGCCCGCACCTCCCCGCCGACGCGCACCTGGACCATGTCCTTGGCGCCCATGGGCACCGGGACGCTCGCCATCTGCGCGAGCGCCCGCGCTGCATCGGGATCGCCTGCCAGGGCCGCGTCATCGGCGGTCACGACGACGCTCGGCCCGAGCGCCGGCATCGCGCTCCACCGCTCGAAACGCAGCGAGGCCAAGAGTGACAGTCGCTCGTTCGGCGCCCAGCTCGTCGCCAGGGCCACTGAAAGCGGCGCCCACATGCCGACGCCAGAGACCTGGTAGTGCACACGGCCCAGCTCCTCGACGTTGGCCAGCAGCGGCAGGTCGTAGCGGACACGCGACGCCTGTCGGACCACAAGCGCGAGCCGTAGATCGCGCCGCGGCGAGTAGCGCACGCCGAGGGCGAAGGTGAGCCGGCTCCATAGGTCGACCTCTAGCGCCTGCTGATCAACCTCGCCACGCAACGCCGAGAGGTCCACCGTCGTCTGGCCCTGCAGGGACGCCAACAGGTGCGCGGTCACGCCGAGCTCGAGCCCAGGCAGCAGGCGGGCGCCGACGCCAAGGCCAATCAGCAACCTGTCATCGAGCGCCTCGACCAGGGGCAGCTGCGGCCGTCGCGGTTCGTGCGACAGCACGCGGGTGGCGCCGTCGACCGGGAGGTGCAAGAAGCCGCCCGCACCTAACCGCCCGCCGAAGATGCCGCGCAACGGCGCCGCGATGGCCAGCTGACCAAGCGCTCGCGACTGCGGCAGCACCGCCGGGAAGGTCTCGGCGCCGCGCAGTTGCTCTACACGGTACGCCGGCAATGTGACGAAGCCAGCCAACGCCGCCTGCAGCCGCGGTAGGTCGGCCAGCTGCGCCGGGTTGTCGTAGACGACGTCAGCGCCGGCGCTCTCGGCCTCGACGGCGCCGGCCAAGGCCAGGGCCCGTGGGCCGAAGCCGCGACCATACGCCGTGTCCGCCAACGCTGGCGACGAGGCGACCGGGCCAGCGCAGAGGCAGGCCCAGACGCACCACCGGCGCGACCAGACCTCGACCACGGCCTGGCGCGACGCCGCCGCGCGCGCCCCTGAACGCCGCCTCATGCGGCGCGCCGCGTCAGCACCAGCGGCGGATCCTTGGCGGTGGCAGCCGCGACCGCCGACAACGTGTCGAAACGGGCGACCGAGAACATGGCCCGCAGCTTGTCTTCGACGCCGTCCAGTCCGACATAGTACTTGAAGCTCCGCGCCGCAGGCAGCGCCATGCGGGGTTGCGCTGGATCGATCTCGCGTGGGTGCAGGTAGACGACCGCTGGCTCATCTGCGTGGTTGGCTTGGCGTAGCAGCGTGAGCAGCAACGCCTTGGGCAGCAGCCGCAGGTAGCCGCCGCCGCTCCAGGGCAGCTCACGGCCGGCGAGGCGAAAGGGCACCACCGGCACCTCGAGGAGGTGGGCGCCGCCAGGTGTCCAGATCTCAAACGGCCGCCGTCGCGCCAGCGGCCAGCCGCCGTGGGCCCGGCGCGACAAGAAGAGGCTGGCGTCCAAGCGCACGCCGCGCGAGGCGAGGATGTCGAACGCCCACGCCTCATCGGGGCCGATCGAGAAACCCGGGGCGCGAAAGCTACGCACCTGGGGCGCGCCGGCGGCGTGCAGGGCCTCGAGGCTGCGGTCGAGGTCGCGCGCGAAGCTGTCGGGCGTCTGCGACGAGACGAGCGCGTGACCATAGGAGTGCGAGCCGATCTCGTGGCCATGCCGCACGATCTCGGCGACCACCGCCGGGTGATGCTCGGCGACCCAGCCTAGGACGAAAAACGTCGCTCGCTGGCCGTGGGCGTCCAGAAGCTGTAGCAGCGCCCGCGTGTTGGCCTCTACCCGGCTCGGCTGCCCGGACCAGCTCGCAGGCTCCGGAGCGCCAGCGCAGTCCAGGACGTGAAACCAGTCCTCGACGTCGATCGACAGCGCGTGCACCGTCGCCGCCGCGCGGGCGTCGAGGCCCTGCGATGCCTCCTCGGCGCCGCCGTGGGGGCCGACGGGCCATGCGCTCGCGCTGCGCTGCGTCATGTGGACTCCTCTTCGCCGCTGGCTGCGCCGACCGCCGGCCGGGCGCTGATGCCGATATCAGCGAGGCTGGCGACGCGCATGGTCTCTCGCTGCTCGCGCGAGTCGCGCTCGCGCAGGCGCAGCTCGACGCAGAGGCCGCCGCCCTCGCGAGGGCGCGTGCCGGCGCTGCCGCCGTGGGCCTCGCAGATGGTGCGCGCGAGGTAGAGGCCGAGGCCGGTGCCGCCCGTCTGGGTGCTCCGTGAGCGGTCGATGCGCGCGAAAGGCTCGAACGCCCGCGCACACTGCTCCTCGCTGAGGCCAGCGCCGCGATCCATGACCCGGATCACGACCTCACCGGCCTCGCGCTGGGCCTCGACCCGCAGTGAAGGCCGGTGACCCTCAGGCGCCGGGCTGCCATCCGCCGTCGGCGTCGCTGCATGTTGAATGGCGTTCTCGACCAGGGTCGACACCACGCGATCGATGGCGTTCTCGTCGAGCAGGAGCTGACAGTCGCCGGTGTCAATCGCCAGCTCCACGTCCCAGCCCAGGCGCAGCAAGCGCCGCTGCTCACGGGCCATGACCGCGCCGACCAGGGCCGCCACGTCGACGGGCTTGCGTGTCAGGAGCACGCGCTGGCTGCTGACGCGCTGGGCCTCCAGCAGTCGCGAGATGTGGCGCTCCAGCAGGTCTACCTCTTCGCGAATCCCCTCGACCAGCTCGCGCAGCTCGCCGTCGGCGTCGCCGCGGCCCATCTCGATCAGCTCAAGCGCGATGTTGATGCGCGCCAGCGGCGAACGAAGCTCGTGGCTGACACCCGCCAGCAGGTCGCGCTGGGCGTGCAGCAGCCGCGCCGTCCGTGCCGCCAGGACGTTGACGGCGCGACCGACTGTGCCGACTTCGTCGTCCGCCTCGGGCAGGGCCACCTCGAGGTCGCCGCCGGCGAGCGCCCGCGCCGCGTCACGCATCTCCCGGAGCCGGGCCTGTAAGACGCCGCGATGTTGGTGGACCAGGACGTACATGCCGCCGATGACGAACAGGGCGACGACGATCGCCGCGACCACCGCGCCGCCGACACCCTGCCAGCGAAACCCCGGCAGCGCACGGACCAGCAACGCGCCTGCGGTCGAGAGCGCGGCCAAGCCGAGCGCCGCCAGGGCAAGCAGCGCACGCTCGAGTCCGTCGCCGGTGACGCGAGCTTCCGCGGTGGCGGTCGGCACGGCGGCTACTCCTCGGGCTCGGTCTCGGCGGCCAGCATGTAGCCAGTGCCCCAGACGGTCTTGATGCGACCGGGCCGACGAGGATCCGTCTCGATTTTGGCGCGCAGGTTCTTGACGTGGACGTCGATCGAGCGGTCATAGGCCGCGTAGCCGACCCCTCGCAGCATGTCCATCAGCGCGTCGCGCGACAGCACCTGCCCGGGATGCCGCATGAAGCAGCGCAGCATGTCGAACTCGGTGGTGGTCAAGTGCACAGGATTGTCGTCGACCGCCACCGTCCGGCGCGATGGATCCAGCTCGATGCCTGCCAATTTCAGGGGGGCCGCCCGCTTGGTGGCGCCGGTCCCCTGGTCGACGCGCCGCATCACCGCCCTGACGCGCGCCACCAGCTCTCGCGGGTTGAACGGCTTGGCCA
>SXGT01296533.1_pt1 | contig 18426 bp, 14 predicted proteins | sample 3176221 | NCBI WGS metagenome assembly SXGT01 (sample SAMN11356862, study PRJNA531348) | freshwater metagenome | isolation source: freshwater sample F1-120 | place: China: Fuxian Lake, Yuxi | collected 2017-12-25
AGACTCCAAGAAGCGGAGCGGGCTGGAAGAACTTTGCCTGCGGAATTCAATGTTCTTTATTGGCGATGCTGCGTTTGACCTGGGGAACTACGAAGTCGCGGTGGATCACTACGAAGGTGCACGTGAGCGGTACCCATCTGAACCTTCGAGCCTCGTCGCAATGACACAGATCGTAAACGCCTACATCAGATTGGGCGATTCATCGCGGGCAGCGACCGTGAATAATCGAGCAAGAACGTTCTACAAGAGTCTGCCAGAATCAGTCTGGGACGACCCCAATTTGCCGATGACGCGGCGGGACTGGGAACGTTGGCTTGATGCCACCGATGAATTGACAAGACTCGCATCAGGAAAAACTGCAACAGGAATTGAGTAAACAGGAAACAGCCCCGGCAGGATGCCAGGGATCAAAGGGCCACGGATGGCGAATCAAGTTCAGCAACAACTTCAACCCAACGCCGCCAGCATTTTCACTGCGCTTGCCGCAGAACTTGATGGCCAATGCAGATGCCTGGGTGAGCTTGATGCCTTGAGTCAGCGACAGGCGGCATTGATCGGGATGGGAGATGGGACTGATCTTCTGGCTCTTATGAGCGAGCGTCAACAGGTGATCGACGACCTTGCCAGACTGGCACTGCGTACCGAACCATTGCGGCGGACCTGGGATGAGTTGAAACCGCCGCCGCCGGATTCGATGAAAAACGAAATTGAGAGAAGGTCGTCATCGATTGTCTCCATGTTGTGCGGCGTACGCGAGCGGGATGAACTGGATCGCCAGACTTTGCATCAGCGGCGTGAGGAGATTCGACAGGAATTGCAGCGAATCGAGTCGTCAAAGAGAGCGGTCGGTGCGTATGGCGCACCTGCGGCGAGTGTTTCAAAACAGGAACACCACGCATGAACGAGGTGAAACCACAAACCTCGCCGGCATTGAGAGAATCCGAACTCGCGGACCTCATGCGCGTTGTTACGGAAATGACGACCAGGCTCGAAGCAACTCACGAACAGTTGCGGGCTGAAGTCGCGCGATTGTCAGGCGAGTTGTCGGAAGCAAATCAGCAGTTGGCCCGTTCCCGGAGATTGGCATCGCTGGGCGAAGTCGCGGCAGGGATCGCCCACGAAATCCGTAATCCGCTCGGATCGATCCGGCTTTATGCCAAGATGCTGGTCGATGATCTTGCTGACCGGGAGCCTCAGAAGCGAACTGCAGAAAAGATCGGCGATGCGGCGAAGTCACTCGAGGGAGTTGTGAGCGATGTGCTGTCGTTCTCTAAAGAGATCAAACTGCGGTACGCATTAATTGATGCCGACACTGCATTTGCACAGGCATTTGAGGCCGCCGTACCTGGTGGAACTGGCAGTTTGAGATCGGTCAATGTGGTGCGGATTGGAATGCTCGATGCGGCATTTGAGGCCGATGCGGGAATGGTGCAGCAGGTGCTGGTCAACATCATCCGCAACGCGATGGAAGCGATGGCGGAAAAACCGGTGGACAAGCACACGTTGACATTGTCGGCTGATGTGCGCCATGTGGCCATGCAGAGTGGTCGAACAGTCAAGAGCATGATCTTGGGTGTGACTGATACGGGGCCGGGCATCGGTCCTGAAGTTATCGCGCGTATGTTTAACCCCTTCTTCACCACGCGGGCATCAGGCACAGGCTTGGGGCTTGCGATTGTGCATCGGATTGTGGATGCACATGGGGGAAGGGTTGTCGTTAGAAATAACTCCGTGGGAACGACGATGGAAATCGTTCTTCCTGTGGAAAAAGCATGTCCGGCTGCGGAACCGGGCGATGAATGTGTTTCGGAATCGCTCGCGGTCGCTCGCGGTCGATCAGGATTCAGTGCGCTGGAGGTTCAGGGATGAACATGGTATTAGTTGTTGATGACAAGGAAATGATGCGGGACAGCGTGGCGGGTACGCTCGAACGCGCTGGCCTGGGTGTGGCAACCGCGGCCGATGGAGCCTCCGCGCTCGAACAGATCGGCAAACGCCGACCCGATTGCGTTGTGACCGACCTGCGCATGCCGGGCCAATCCGGGATGGATCTTCTCGAATCGATCCGCAAGATTGATGAAGACCTACCTGTGATTTTGATGACGGCGTTCGGGACAATCGAGACCGCTGTGAAGGCAATGAAAGCCGGCGCGTTTGATTACATCACTAAGCCGTTCGAAGGCGATGAACTGATCATCGCCACCAAGCGAGCGATTCAGCACGGCCAGGTCCTCCGCGAAAACGGTGTCCTGCGTGCATGCAGCGAAGTGCCCGCACGCCGAAACGGCGGCGAAGCCTGCCGCAAAGGCATGGACCGGATCATCGGCGAGTCGGCGATCATGAAGTCGACCAAAGACCACATCCGCACCCTGGCAACTTCGCAAGGCAACATTCTTATCACAGGCCCCTCGGGCGCCGGTAAGGAAGTAGTGGCCCGTGCAATTCACGAAGTTTCGAATCGGGCATCGGGTCCGTTCCTTGCAGTGAATTGTGCCGCGTTGAGCGAGTCGTTGTTGGAATCGGAACTGTTTGGCCACGAACGTGGCGCGTTTACTGGTGCAGAGAAACTCCGCAAGGGACGTTTTGAACTCGCCGACCGCGGCACGTTGCTGCTTGATGAAATCTCAGAAGTCAGCCCGGCGATTCAGGCCAAGCTGTTGCGTGTGTTGCAGGAGCGTTCATTTGAACGCGTTGGTTCGAGCACCACAATCGGTGTCGATGTGCGCGTGATCGCAACCAGCAACCGCGACCTGCCGCAGATGGTGGCAACCGGCGGCTTCCGTCAGGACTTGTTCTTCAGGCTCAACGTGTTGCCGGTACAGTTGCCTGCACTCAAAGAAAGACTGACGGATGTTCCAGCGCTCGCGGACCACTTTGTGAAGGAAATTTGTCGCCGCGAAGGCCGCACAATGATGCGGTTTGCGGATGATGCACTGCGTCGTTTGCAGGCGTATGAATGGGCGGGCAATGTGCGCGAGCTTCAGAACATCTGCGAGCGTGCGGTGGTACTTGGCTCACCCAGCGGCCAGGATACCGGTGGCGAGATCGTGATCCCGGCGAGTTTGATTGAGCCGTGGATCCGCGTCCGCGCTGAGTCGCTGACGAATCGTCAGGAAATGGAAGCAAAGCCCATCCAGTCCGCCGCACCGGTCGCATCGGCTCCAGCGCCGATGGCTCCAGCTTCGGCGTTGTCTGAAACAGTTCGCACGCTTGAGGAGATCGAGCGCGAAGTGATCATCAAGACCCTGGTCAAGATGGGGCGGCATCGCCAGCGGACGGCACAGGCCCTGGGAATTGGTGTCCGCACGCTGGGTCTGAAACTGAAGAAGTGGAAGCAGGAGCAGTTGATCGAGGCGACTCTCTAGATCTGTGACGGGAACGTGGAACGGGCAGGCATTAGGCACTGGGCACTAGGCATTAGGGGAGGCAAAAGGCATGGGGAATCCGCGCCTATGTTTATGCCCGCATGAGCAATTTGCATCAAAAACCTCGTATCTTGACTGGCGATACTCCTACTGGCCGCTTGCACCTGGGGCATTGGGTCGGCAGCGTTGAGCGGCGGGTTGCGCTGCAGGATTCGTATGACTGCTACTTTTTGCTTGCGAATATGCACGCGTTCACGACGCGGTTTGACAAAGCCGCGGAGATTCGCCAGGACACGATTGAGATTGTGAAGGACTGGCTCGCGGCGGGGATCGATCCTGTTCGCTCAACGATTGTGCTCCAGACAGAAGTGCCGGCGATCGCGGAGTTGACGTGGTATTTTGCGATGCTGTTGTCGTTCAACGATGTCATGGGCAATCCCACGCTGGTACATGAGTTGGAAACCAAAGGCCTTGCCGACAAGCACTCCTTTGGATTCCCGATGTACACGGTTGGTCAGTGCGCTGACATTCTGGCGTTCCGTCCGGAGTTGATTCCGGTTGGCGAGGATCAGGCGCCGCATATAGAAATGTGCCGCAAAGCTGCGAGGAAATTTGATCAGTTGTACTGCGGTGTGAAACCGGATGTGAAGGATGAAGACTACGTGAAAGTGGGGGGCGTCTTCCCGATTCCCAAAGCACTGATCGGACGCATTGGAAGATTGCCCGGCGCGGGCGATGGCACGCAGAAAATGAGTAAGAGCCTGGGCAATGCGATCTTCCTTTCGGACACTGAGAAAGAAGTACAGAAGAAGGTCAACAAGATCTCAACCGGCCGCCAAAACCCAACCGATCCCGGCGATCCCAATAACGTGCTCTTCAAGTTTGTCGAAGCATTTATCGCAGATGAAGCCCGCGTGGCAGAACTCAAAGATCGCTATCAACGCGGCGACAACATCGGCGATGGACACATCAAGCAGGAACTTGCGCAGGCGATCAACACGCTGCTGGCGCCGATGCGGGTGCGCCGGGCGGAGTTTGAGACGCCGGGCGGCGATGAGCGGATTGTCGAGATCATCCGGATGGGGACCGCGCGTGCGAATGTGGTTGCTGAAGAGACGTTGTATATGGCCAAGCAGGCGATGAAGATTGATTTTGGGAAGAGGAAGCTAGGGTTCTGAAGACTCTAAGGTTGCCTTCTACAGGAGCAAAGCTGTGAAGACGAACCAAGAGTGCCTTGTCCTACGCTTGCCTTATTCAAGTGGTGGGTACGGCTGTGCGGTTGTTTTCACTTTGATTGCGGTCTGCGTTGATTGGTTTCTATACTCAACTTTTGCTCCGGTAGGTTCACTGTTGAGTTGGGGAGTACTACTTCGAGTACTTGTGATCTCCTGTTTTTTTGGATTGATCGCATGGTCACTTCGCAAGTCCAGTTTTGCGGAATATCGCCGACGGCGCGGATTCCGCTTGCGGTTGGAGAACATGATCGACGGTGGCAACTACCAGAAAGATCTTCCGAAGCTATATGAGCGATTTGCGCTCGGGTACGGTGCGGGAAGGGACGCAGCAGGAAACCTATCGTGGAAGAATTTACAGGATCTTGAGCAGAGGCTTGGAATTAGTATTCCTCGGATTTGGATTTCGCATCCAGATGTGTTCGATTGCTTATCACGCGACGATTTTTGGAAGGGCCCATACCCGGTAAGCACATTCATGAACAGGCCAAGATTATGGATGGTGTCATTTGTGGCACTTCCATTGATAGGGATCATCGCGTATGCCGCATCATCGGGGCAGACTCTTGTCGGTGGGATACTCGCGGTGATCTATTTCCTGATACTCGCGAACTGCGTCGGCCCGCTCATTGCAACATTTGGGAAATGGCACCTTGCTTCAACGCCGGAAAGCGCTGAGTTTCGGTTGTTGGATAAGGAGCATGGACGCATGATGCGGACGGATATTCAAGAAGATTGCTTTGTGTTTGTTACGCTCGTTCCCTACAAAATCAAAGTCGCAAGCCTGACAGTCATTTCAGAAGCGGGCACGGTCGGGCTGGAGGCAGTTGAGTTGCGCAACACGCCTTGGGGCGCAGCGATTGCGAACGCGATGGCGTCACGCGTGAGAGCATAAGCGTACGTCAAATGGTGAGATTCTTGTGCACGCTGCCGGAGTTTTCTGATTGAATGGGTGACGCAACATTTGCGCGCCCTCAAGTCTACAGCGGACTTGGACCCAGGATAGTAATTCCATGGCGTGGCGCTTCTGCCATGATTCTTGCGACGACTACTTCTTCGCTTGGGGGTTTGCCCTGAGCATCGGGGCGACCGATGCCGCTGAAGAATGTCTCGAAGTTGGCGGCTGGGGTGACGATGAGGAGCATTTTGGCGTTGGTGTTGGAGCAGTTTTTGAATGTGTGAGGTACGCCGCGGGCGGCGAAGATGCATGCGCCGGGTTTGGCGACGATGCGGTGGTTGTTGACCCAGAATGTTACTTCGCCTTCGAGGATCCAGAAGACTTCATCTTCGTGTTCGTGGACGTGGAGCGGTGGGCCGGATTGTGGGACCACGGTGTATTCGGCGAGGGAGAGGCGGTCGGCTGTGTCAGTAGAGATGAGTTTCGGCGTGGTTTGATCGCCGCCCATGACGGTCAATGTGGTGCCTTCGCCGGGAGCGATGAATTTGGGGATGAGGTGTTTGAGGGAGTTCATGGGCGATTGTTGGCGAGGTGAGGATGGAAGTCTGCGAGTATGAGATAGCAAGTGCGGTGGTGTTGCGGTTCGCCCGCCCGTTTCACGGGCGGAGGTTTAGGGGGAGGGGCTACCAGATGCTGCGCATCTGGCAACCATCGCATGCCCATTTCATGGGCGGTAGACAAGGAAGGCAATAATATGTAATAGATGTATTGCGTTGAGTTCGCGATTATGCGAGGGGTCGCAGTTTTTCGGCGGCGGCGTAAATGTGTTCGAGGTGATGGACCATTGCGTGGGTGGTGAAACGTTCGAGGCACCAGTCTTTGCCGGTGATTGCCATGCTGGCTCGCTCGGCGGGGTTATCGCGCAGCCAGAGGATTGCGTTGCGGAGATCTAAAATGTCGCCGAATCTTACGAGGCGGCCGGTTTCCATATCGCGGCAGGCTTCGCCGGTGCCATCGACGTCGTAGGCGACGGGGCAGACGCCGCAGAGAAGGGCCTGGGGCACTGTTCGTGGGAGACCTTCGCGGGCGCTGGGGTGAGCGAGGACATCCATTGCGCGGATAAGACTGGGGACGCGCTGGGGTGGGACGAGGCCGGTCATGATGATGTTGTGTTTCAAGCCGAGCGCATCGATGCGGGATTGGAGGCGTTGTTTCCACCAGCCATCGCCGACCCAGAGTAGTTTGAGATGGGGGTTGCGTTTCATGTCGTCGCCGAGTGCATCTAACAAATCATCGTGGCCCTTGTGTTCGGCGAGGCGGGCGACGGTGCCTATGACGAAGTCGGAGTCGGAGATGCCCAGAATGTGCCGCATGTGAGAGCGTTCTTCGCCCGGAGCTGGTTGGAGGAAGGCATCGGTTTCCATTCCGGAGTAGACGGTTTCGTACTGCGATCGCTGGCCGATGCCGCGTTTGAGGAATTGTTCGGTCATGGCGTTGGCGACGCTCACGATGCGGTGGCAGTGGTCGGCCGCCAGGGTTTCGGCCATGGTGTAGATTGCGTTGTTCAGGCGGCGTTTTTGAACATTGAAAAACCCGCCATCCAGTGGCATGAATGGCGGACCGTGGATCGTGTGCACGATTCCGGGGCGGCGAATTCCTTTGGCGTTCCACGCCGCGAGGCGGCCGAGGATTCCGGCTTTGCTTGAGTGGGTGTGCACGATGTCGGGTTTGAGTTGTTCGATGAGTGTGCGAAGTTCAAAGTAGCATTTGATGTCGGCGATGGGGTTTACATCGCGGACCATGTTTGGGACGATGTGCGTTGCGATGCCCTTGCCATCTTGCGTGCGAAATTTTTCAACGCGTTCAAGCAGCGAACCTTCGGGACCATAAATTGGGCCATAGGCGAGATGGAGTTCGTGGCCGAGTTGGGCCTGGCCCTCGCAGGAGAGAACGGTGTTTTCCTGGGAACCGCCCAGGATCATGCGGGTGGAGATGTGGAGGATTTTTCGCGGTTTCGCGGTGGTGTGGTCGGAAGTTTGAGGTGTTGGGGTGCGCAAGTTGGATTGGGAGAGTGGCACCCCTTCAGGGTGCGATGAATGGGAGCTTTCCGGGGGTGGCGGTCGTCCATCAAGTCATGGCCGACCTTCACCCCCGACTAAATAATTCCAGCCTTTCGGGTAACGCCGTGCTCTCAAGTCACATTTAGTGGCTAAAGCCATCGGAACGGGAAGCCCGTTAAAACGGGCTATATTAAAAACGCTTGAAATATTGGTGTTTTCGCGTGCTAACCACGGCTGAAGCCGTGGCCTACAAGCGAGCAAGGCCGTTGAAACGGCCTGAAAACAAACGCAATTGAGCTTCAGTGCACAGGGTTGCTCTTCGGGCTGAAGAGGGTGATGGCACGATCGGGTGAGACGGTGAGAGACACGTAACAAGGGCGAGGCCTCCTCAAATATTTTCAATAGACTTCCATGAACATCTTGCGTGTCGGCCGAACTTGCTTGTGGATCATCTTGCGATCCCAAGTTGCAACTGTGTCGCGGATGTTGTCATCGAGGCCGATGTATTGGTCGAGAGCTTCGGGCGAGAGGATGCCGGCGAGTTTCTGCATGACGCCCAGTTCCATGCCTGCTATGCCGCAGATGTAAATTAGACCGCGGTCGGTTTCGAGCAGGGTTTTGAATTCGCTGGCGTGAGTGAGGAGGCGGTCGTGGACGTAGAGGGGACGCGAGCCATCATCTTGTTTTTCGCGGCTGATGGCGGTGATGTATTGGAAGTTGGCATGTTTCTTTGCGAGGGCTTCGAGTTCCTGGTGATAGAGCAGGTCGCTGGCGTAAGGAGAGCCCATGACGAGGATGACGCGGCTTGAGCAGTTGGTGGAAAGGAGGTCGAGGAGCATGCCGCGGAACGGGGCGATTCCGGTGCCGGTGGCGAAGAAGACGTAGTCGTGAGCGGATGGGTCGGCGGGAAGGAGGAAGCGCTTGCCGACTGGGCCGGTGACTTCAACCGTGTCGCCGACCTGAAGATCGCAGAGGTAGTTGGAGGCGACGCCGAGGAAGAGTTTGTGTGTGTCGTGATGTTCATCGACGAGGCGTTTGACGGTGGTTGCGAGAACCTGGCCTTTGCCATCTTCGCCGGTTGTGGGGGAGGCGATGGAGTAGAGGCGAAGTTTGTGGGCTTGTCCTTTTGCGTCGAGACCCGGTGGAAGAACGCCGAAACTTTGACCGGAGAAGAAGTTCCCTGCGAGCTTGGTTTTGGAGACATCGATTGAGATGTGACGGACCACGCCTGCGGCTTTTTTGTTGGAGGTGCAGCGACGAGTCTCGACCACTGTTCCTATTCCCGGTGCGTTGGGCGGATGCAGATGCATCTGCACCTGGGGGAGGGCGGGACCGGGTGTGTGCTCTACTGTCATCGGGTGCGGCTCGTGAAGAAACGTGATAAGAACTAGTGCTGGTCGAAGGTGCTGCCGGCGGGGACATCGAATCCGACGAATTGGCCGACGGCGAAATCGCTGGCTTTTTGGCGCGGGTCGATTGGTGTGACATGAATTGGCATGCCAGCGTTGATGACGATTGTGTTTTCTTTTGCGTGTACGGCGATGATGTTGCCCTGAATGCGGCGTGGGCGGCCGTAGATTGGTTCGACGAAACGGCCACCGGTTTGAGTCACATCTATGCGGCGAGCCTGGCTTGAGATCGTGCCGATCAGACGCTTGCCAACTTCGGCGGTGATTGTGGCGGATGGCACCAAGTGGAGTTCGTAGTTGTTGGCGAACGACATTTTGATGAAGCCGGGTTTGGTGGCGGTGGCGGCGACTTCGCCAGCAAATGTGCCGCGGGCGAAGGTGGGATCGATGATGTTGGTTGGAGATGGGGGGATCATGTGAGCGATGATAGGAAGTAGCGGGGGGGATGTGAAATGTGAGAGGAATGCAAATTGCTGAGAAGTTGGTTCAAGATTGGGAGGTAGGTTTACCGAGTCGTGCATCCCGCTGGGATGCATGAGAGACTCATTTGCTTTCCAGGGGTGCAGAGCCACCCCTGGCAACTCTCACACATCCCTCCGGGATGAAGAGTTGAGACGCTCAAGTGGTTGAAACAGCTTTGGAGAGAATGAGTAATTCAGATGCGTGGGGAGCGCGGGCGCGTTCCCATTCGCAGGAAATTTGCGAGGAGTTTTGGACCATCGATTGTGAGGAAGCTCTCGGGGTGGAATTGCACGCCTTCGACGTTTTGGCGGCCATCGGTGAAGGTGCGGCGCAGGCCCATGACAACGCGGCGCGTGTTGCCGGATTCGGTAGGTTCGTCAGTCCAGGCAGAAATTTGCCATTGCGTTCCATCAGCTTGCTGGCCGAGTGGAATTGTCTCGGGAAGGACCACGAGCGAGTGGTAGCGGGTGGCGACAAACGGGTTGGGGAGTCCGGAGAAGATGCCCTTGCCATCGTGGTGGATGGGGCTGGTTTTTCCGTGAACTTGAATGGCGTGCCGCGTGACTGTCATGCCGTTACTGGCGGCGAGACATTGGTGACCGAGGCAGACACCCAGGATGGGGATGCGACCAGTGAAGCGGGCGATGATATCGCTGGAGTTGCCGGCTTCGTTGGGTGTGCAGGGGCCAGGGGAGATGACGATGTGAGCGGGCCCTTTGCCGCTATCGAGGGCTTCAACTTGATCGGGCGTGATCTGGTCGTTTCGAACGACGAGAATGTCGCGATCGAGGTTGATCGATGGATCAACTTCTCCGAATCGATGCACGAGATTCCAGGTGAAGGAGTCGTAATTGTCAACAAGTAGAATCACTGGTCAAGCGTAGACGCAGCATCAGCCTTCTGGAAGGTCGAATTGCATCACGACAGCAGTGGGGAGGATGGGGTACGGCATTCGCAGGCGGAAGACTTTGAAGTCTTCATTACGCCAGGAAAGGCGGTTAAATACTGCGTGTAACAGGTCGCCATATTGCGGGACATCGGCTGACTCAGCCATGACGATACCGTGTCCAAGATCATCGACGCTGAGGCCAAGAGCAAGGAGATCGTCATCGCGTCGGGATTTCTGGGCACGCGTGACGCGATCGAGTTCGCCGTATACCAGGCCGCGGGGCTTGGCGTTGGGCCAAAGGTCTTTGTGAATGAGTACATCGTGTACAAGCAATTCGGTTGGTCGATTGATGTGAGCAACGAGGTTGCCATGCGTGTCGCCGGTGCGGCGGAAGCGAGAAGCGAAATTCCAGAAGACTTCGCCGGAGACCATTGTCACTGCGCCGGTTTCGCCGATTGGCCATTGGGCGAGTTCAAAGTCAATATATCCATCGCGAGGTTCAGAGGCTTCGAGTTTTGGAAGTGGTTTGGAACAGAACGCGGGCATTAACTCCATGCGCGGGAGGCCGACGGCATCGGAAGTTCCATCGCCGGCGAGCGCTTCACGCTTTGGTCCTTTTCCGTCGGCGTTCAGGGCATCGCGAACACCGGTTGAAAAGAGCAAACGCCGCGCATCGCCTCGAAGTCGACGCAGACCGAAAAGGCCGTTGACGATTGCAACATCAACTCGTCCGCGCTCTGTGCCAGGTTTGAGGACGTGAAGCACAAGTCGCGTACGCAATTGACTGCCGAAGATATAGCTGTTGGCTTTGAACGCACTGCGACGGTGAACTTCTTCCTGGGTTTCGTGCCGCTCTCCTGCGAAGGAATCGATCATCAACTCGAGCGATGAGCGGTCACCAGCGTGGATTTTTACGAGTCCATCGACACGATTTGCGGCAAGCTCTGCGGTTGCCAGAGTTTGAGGCGATGCGCCGAAAGACGCCGCGGCGTGAAGGAATGATTTGACGCCGGCGGGACTGGGAAGGTGCTGTGCGGCGGTGAAGGGATCGGTTGAGGTAGCAACTTTCCAGATCTGCCAGCCGAGTTTGCGGGAAAGGCCAAGGATTCGAGCGACATCGGCAGCTTTGCGGCAGGGGGAAGGAAGCCCACCGAGGACGCCTGCGAATGCCGAACGTAATCCGGAAATTACTTCGATAGCTTCGACTTCGAGGGTTTGGGTGCTTGTTTTCATTATTTGAGGGCCGGATCGAATCGATATCTTAACTGAAAGCGGAAGGTGCGTCCATTATTTCTAGAAAAATTCCGAAATGTTCCCTCGGATTCAGTGCAAAAACGACGGTCCGAGAAGAAATGCAAAAATTTCTAGAAACATTTGCAGGAATTACTTGACACCTCGACGAAAGTGTGCTTTAATATGGTGGGGATATTTGGAGAGCAGTGATTTATGAAACTAATTGAACTCGCAGCAGCATTCGTTGTAACGACTGTTTCGGCAGTTGCGATGGCGCAGCAGCCAATGCGTTTGTATGCAAGCGACTGGGATACGAACTCTGTGTACGAGTTTGATGTTGGGACAGGGACATTGCTGCGAGCGATCGTGCCGCAGGAAGCGGATGGCGCACTGGCGATGGCTGGGATGGCGATCGGCGCTGATGGAGCGATTTACCTGACGGACTTTTTCACGGATGCGGTTCGTCGATATGACCGCAGGACCGGGGCGCTACTTAACACATTCATTCCGCAAAATCATGGCGGCCTGGACAATTCAACCGATCTGACGTTTGGACCAGATGGCCAGCTCTATGCAGCGAACGGAGATGCGGGAGGAGTGCTGAAGTTTGACAGTGGAAGCGGGGCGTTTGTCAGCGAGTTTATTTCGCCGCTCAGCGTGTTGGCAACGCGGTTTATGTTGTTCCACAATGGCTTTGTGTATGTGACGGATCATTTCGCGCAGTCAGTGAAGAAATTCAATGCGAGTACGGGCGTATTTGTATCAGAATTTGCGTGTTGTGCGGCGGAGGGTCGCGGCTTGACGTTGTCGCCCACGGGCGAATTGCTGGTTGCGAGCTGGGAAAGCCGCACGATCGAGCGATTTAACATTGATACTGGCGAGCACCTGGGAACATTGGTACAGGACATTCGCGCGAACGGATTGATGATCGGGCCGGATGGATATCTCTACGCGGGCGAAGCAATCCGCCACCGGATTGAGCGATTTGACGTCAACACCGGCGCAAGGAATCTCATTCTTGGCGATGGGATATTGCTTGATCCCTGGCAGTTTGCGTTTGCCCCGGCGATTCCATGTCCATCTGATTTCAACAGCGATGGAGTCGGCGATATGTTCGACTACCTGGATTTTGTTGCGGCATTCAGCAACGGCGAACCGGTCGCGGATTTCAACGCTGACACGGTTGTGGACCTTTTTGATTATCTTGACTTTGTCGAAGTGTTTGCCACAGGATGCTGATAAAGCAATCTTGTATTAACTAAGCTCTCTCAACTCTCCAAAGGAGAACCTCATGTTTGGTTCGAAGGCTATCGTTCTGTCTGCACTTTCACTGGTTTTGACTGCAGGAACTGCATCTGCGCAGCTTCATTTTGCAGATGCGGTGCATCACTCAACACCTACTCGTCCATCGGGCATGACCGCCGCTGATCTCAACGGTGACGGCATTGTCGATATGGCGGTGACGACCGACAATCCAGATCGCGTGACGATTCTGCTCGGCACCGGTGATGGTCAGTTTGCGGCACCGATCCGGCATCGGATTCCCAGCGGCAACGGACTTGGTGCATTGACCTCTGGCGATTTTGATGGGAACGGGACCGTTGACCTTGCGGTTGTGATGAAAAACCGCGGTCGTATTGCGCTCATGCTCAACAATGGTTCCGGGCTGTTCCTGCTCGGCTCGATTTCAACAACTGGTGCACGGCCGGTTGATATTCAGGCCGCGGATATTGATGGAAATGGCTCGCTTGATCTTGTGACGGCGAATCGTGATGGCGACAATATTACAGTGTTGCGCAACGATGGGACCGCGGTGTTTACAGCGGAATCGATTTCAATGGGTGTCAGCTCTGAGCCGCGTTCGGTTGCGTTGGGCGATCTTGATGGCAACGGGACGCCTGATGCGGTTGTGGCTCTCCACGATTCGCGGTCGGTGGCGACACTCCTCAATACTGGCGGCGCCTTTGGCTCGCCGGTGACGACTGCGGTTGCAGGCAATGAGCGTCCTGAGGGAATTGCGATTGCCGATGTGAATAACGATGGATTCAAGGATGTGCTTTTCACGGTTGGAGATACCGATGTCAGCAACAACTTTGTTGGCATGTTCAGCGGTAACGGCAGCGGGGTACTTGGCTCTTCGCGTCTGTATGTGACCAACGGTTTGAATTCCAGCCGCATTGTCGCAACTGATTTTGACGCTGATGGATTTGCCGATCTGGCGGTGACTAATGAAGATGGCGCAACGGTCTCGGTACTTCGCGGCACTGCAACGGGGCTTACTTCGCCCATGCTCCTGGCAGCGGGTACACATCCAGATGGGATCATTGCAGCAGATCTCAATGGCGATGGTCGGACTGACATTGCGTGCAGCAATAAGGACTCGGACAACACAAGTGTGTTGCTCGCCACGTTTGGACGTGGCTGCCGCGGGGATTTCAATCTCGATGGGTCGGTCGACTTTAGCGATTATCTCGACTTCATCGATCTCTTTGCCAATGCCGCTCCTGGCGCGGATTTGAATGTCGATGGCGCGGTTGATTTCACCGACTATTTGGATTTCCTTGCCGGCTTCACTGCTGGTTGCTGATTTACCTTACCACTTTTGTGCTCAGACCCCGTGTGCCAAATCCCCACTTGGCACCGGGGGATGGGCGTTTCCAACGAGAGAGGCTCCGCCGGGTCGCGTGTTGCGCTTCGGCGGGGCTCTTTTTGCGTTACGGACCGTGGTTGTGGGCTTGGGAAAACAGGATCGCATTTTTGTGGTGACACTCCCACCGAGACGGGTTTAATGCCGAAGAATAAGACATGCGTGTTACGCGACTATTTCCGTTGCTGCTCCTGGTTCCGGTTGTGAGCGTTGGCGGGAACGCCGCCGCGAAAATGCAGGGAGTGGCGGCACCGTCACCGATCGCGATTGCGGCAGGCGAAGCAGCGCCTGGAAGCGATTGGCGGATGGACATGTTGCCAGAATCTGTGAAGGCGCGACTGGCGGCGACATATCTCACTGAGGCTGAGAGGCAAGACCTTCGGATCAAGCATGGGGTGTATCTTGCAGCGGATCTTTCTACACCTGATCGCATTGCTACTGCGGCGTTGATGCGTGGCGATTTTGTGAATCCGATTTTTGCGGAGCCCGGGGTCAAGAGTCTGACGCGTGCGGCGGCGTTGGTTCGGCGCGGAGATTCGGCGGAGGCGCTGACGGTACTTGGGAATGATGCAACTTTGGCGGCGACACTTCTGCGAGCCAGGGCACTTGTTGCGTTGGGAAAGGTGGCAGATGCGGTTGCTGTGCTGGACCCGTTGGTTGATACTGTGCAAAAGACCAAGCTCGATGATGCGGGCGAACTGCTCGCGGGTGTTCAAGGTGTGGCACTGCGGGCAAGGCTGGCGGGCGAACGGACGGGCGGGGGAGAAGATTACAAGGCGATGTTGAGCGTGCTGGCGCGTGTGCGAGAGGAGATTGACAAACTCTCGCCGCTGGCGAATTTGATTGAGGCGCAGATTTTGTATGAGAAAGATGCGGGGGCGCAGGCCGGCGCGGCATTGCAGGTTGCGTTGCCACTCAATCCGAGCGATGTGGATGGATGGACGCTGGCGGGATTGCTTGCGGTGGATGGGTTTGATATTGAGAAGGTTGAGAAAATAGTATTGAAGATTGATGAGTTGTCGCTGGGAGAGCCGGCGGCGGGAGCAGAACGCGCGGCGGGCGCATCACCGATCGGCGCGTATGTGCTTGCGCGCGGTCGGTTGCGGCAGAGTGATGGGGCGGGGGCGTTGTCGCTTATCAAGCATGCACTTGAGCGCGAGCCAAAGAATCTGAAGTTGCTTGCGCTGCAGGCGGCGGCAACTGCCGCGACGTATGACTTTGTGAAGGCAGAAGAGCTGCTTGTGAAGCTGGACTTGGTTTCGCCGGGTAATCCTGAGGGGCAGTTTGAGGTTGGACGCGTTTTGAGCGAGATGCGGCAATATGCTGAGGCTGCGGGCCATTTGCAGATTGCGGCGGAACGGGCACCATTTTGGATTGCGCCGCTGAACGAGCGAGGACTGCTTGAGATGCAGGCGGGGCGTGATGCCGAAGCGCTTGCGGCACTTGAGAAGGCAGAGAAGATCGATACGTTCAATGTGCGGGCTGCCAATAGTCTGAAGCTGGTTCGAGACATTGCCACGTATGCCCGAGTTGAGAGTGAACACTACATTGTGAGATATAAGGCCGCAACAGATGAGTTGCTGGCGAAAGAGATGCTGGAACCGCTGGAGGCGAACTATCGGCGAGTGACGGGGAAAGACCGCGGCGGCATCGACTACCCGATGACGACCAAGACCATTATCGAGTTGCTGCCTGACCATCGCGCGTTTGGTGTGCGGATCACTGGCATGGCACAGATTCACACGATTGCCGCGTCGACTGGGCCGATTATTGCGATGGAATCGCCGCGTGAGGGACCGGATCACCTCGGGTTGTATGACTGGGTGCGTGTGTTGCGGCACGAATTTGTGCACACGGTGACGCTTGCTCGAACCAAGAACCGATTACCGCACTGGTTTACGGAGGCATCGGCGGTGTATCTTGAAGATGCGCCGCGGGCGTGGAATACGGTGCAGTTGATAACAAATGCGTACAAGGCGGATGCGTTGTTTGATCTTGATGAGATTAACATTGCGTTTGTGCGGCCTAAGCGGCCAAGTGATCGCCAGCTTGCATATGCGCAAGGGCACTGGATGTATGAGTACATCATTGAACGGTGGGGCAACAAGGCTCCGCTGGACCTGATGGATGCGTATGCATCGGGAAGGCGCGAGGCGGAGGCGTATCAGACTGTTCTTAATGTTTCGCGTGCTGACTTTGTCAAGGAATTTAGGGTCTGGGCGGGTGAGCAGTTGAAGCTGTGGGGGGTTGTTCATTCGGACGACATGAAAGCGGCATCGGAACTTCTCGGCGACGATAGCGAAGTAGCGATGGAAGTTATTGAGAACTGGCTTGAGACGTATCCGAATCATCCTGAACTGCTGAGCCTAAAGGTACAAAAGTGGCTTGCGGCAAATGATGGAACTCCGACTGCGGAGATGATTCCGACGTTGAGGCAGTATGCATCAGCTCGACCGGTTGCAGAATTGCCGCATAAGTTGTTGGCGCGTCTGTTCCTCGATGGTGAAGGCGATGGCAAGCAGGCGGCGATTCCGCATTTGGAGTGGCTGGATATTCGCGAGGAGAAGTCGCCGACTTTTGCGATGGAGCTTGCGCGTCGATATGCAGCGGAAAGCCGGTGGACGGAGGCGTGGGCGAAGGCGTTGCGTGCGACGCAGCTTGCGCCGTTTGTGGCTGCGCCGCGTGAATTGGCGGCGACGATCGCGATCAAGAAGGGTGATATTGCCGCCGCAGAACAGCAGATTCGCGGGTTGATGTGGCTTGAGCCGAATCAGCCGTTGCATCAGCAGAGGTTGGATGCGTTGCAGAGACTCCGCAACTGAGAGGGGATCATTTCTCCCCTTCGCTCTTTGCCTTCGGAGGATCAGGCACCATGCTCATGATCGAGCGTCGGATTCCCCATTTGCTGATCTTTTCGCCATCGTTGAAATCTCGCATTGGTTCGCGGTCTATTCCAAAGCCGTTGTGAGCAACTTGCAGGTTATTGACTTTTCCGCCCGCGTCCCAGCGATATGCGAAGATCGCGCCTTGCGGACCATTTGCAAAGCCGACACCGACGCGGCTGCGGGTCCATTCGTCGTAAAGCTTGCAGGTCAGCCAGCCCTCATCAAGTTTCTCGTTGCCAATGCGGCTGGTGCGATACGCCGTCAATTGGCCGTTGCCATCGGGCCAGCCCTGGTGAAAGATGGTGAGTTGTCCGGAATTAGTGAAGGCGACTACCGGGCGCGAGCAGCAGCCATTGCCGGAGCCTTCACCGCGTGTCCATTTCATTTCCTGTTCCCAGAGGCGATCGCCTTGCAGGTTGGCGTAGCTGACGCGCATGCAGAAGTTTCCGCCGCGGGAATTGGCGAGTGAAGTGACGATCAACACGCGACCATCGGCTGGATCAACGCCAAGACCAGGTGTCACGAGCGAGCGGGCTTCGAGTTTCTGGGCGGCGGAGACTAGTGGCTTGGAGAAGTCGTTGTCTTTGAATGTCAACCAGCGATATTCCAGAAGGTCATCGGCCAGTCTTGAAACCAGGAGAACTCGCTCGCCAACGCGGCAGGCGTTCATATCTCCCGCAGGCAGTTCGGGGATTCGCGCAGGCGTGCCAAGCTCGGTCGCGGTGAATCGGGTCACATGCCAGCCAAACAAGTGATGATGGAACACCAGGCCAAAGTCTTTACCGCCGACAAGGACTGGATCTTTCTCGGTGCCGGAGTTTGGCACAATGCGTTTGTCGGACCACTTCTCATCGCCTTGGTACATTTTGATCCACACATGGTCTTTGGTCTGGTCTGCGCTTACAAGCGAGCAGATGTCTCCAACGTATGCGAGTGCAGGCGCGGAGCCAGTTAATTCCTGGTCACGGCGCGTGCCGCAGTATGTGGAGCCGCCGTAGTTGATGTCGGCTTCGACGGTTCCTTCGTCGAACTTGCCGTTCTGATTCCAGTCAATCAGTGTCGAGCCATCGCCGTTGTCTTTGAGTGTGAAGCGGTATGGATGGTTTGCCAGGTACTTCAGGTTCTCGAATTTGTATGGCAATTTTTCGATCAGCGCTTTCTCGTCAAGCACAGTATCTCGAAACTCGCCATCGGAGAAGTGGATCTTGTTGCCATCGCCGTCAAATGAATAACTGAATGCGTATGACATGAGGGATGGATACAAGGGGCACCACGCCGGGGCGCAGTCGCCAGTGTGACTGAGCGACATCTGGTGTCCGAATTCGTGGGCGAAGACCATCCAGTTA
>SXGT01301543.1_pt1 | contig 18426 bp, 11 predicted proteins | sample 3176221 | NCBI WGS metagenome assembly SXGT01 (sample SAMN11356862, study PRJNA531348) | freshwater metagenome | isolation source: freshwater sample F1-120 | place: China: Fuxian Lake, Yuxi | collected 2017-12-25
ACTTCACCGTGCTGGTAAGGGCTCATCGTCCCCGGGTCGACGTTGATGTACGGGTCCAGCTTCTGCATCCGCACCCGCAGGCCGCGGTGCTCGAGCAGCATGCCAATCGAGGCGCTCGTCAGCCCCTTGCCAAGCGAGCTCACCACCCCACCGGTAACGAAGATATGCCTGGTCATAAAACCTTCCGTGAGAGAACCTCCGTGACGGGAAAACCAATTCTAGCTTTTCTCGGGATGGTGAAACATGGGGAGGAGAATGACGAAATCCGAATGACGAATGACGAAGTTAAAGCAGAAAAAACGCCCATAATGGCCGCTATCATTCGTCATTCGGATTTCGTCATTTCCTGGTTAACTCCGTCCATCGCGTGCGGTTTGCATGGCAGAAAGGAGCAAACCATGAACCTGCTCACCTGGACTTACGTGGCTTATCTGGCGCTCAGCGCCGTGGTGACAATCTGGGTCGCCCAAACGCTTCACGCTCGCGGGCGTCTGTTTCTGGTCAAGAATTTTCATGGGGACGAGCTGCTCGCCGATTCGGTGAACCACCTGCTCGTCGTGGGGTTCTACCTGCTGAACTTCGGCTACGTCGCCCTGGCCCTCAAGTACGGCGACAAGCCGACGGACCTGCAGACCGCGGTCGAGTTCCTGGCGACCAAGCTGGGGCTGGTGCTGGTCATCCTCGGAGCCATGCACTTCTTCAACCTGTACGTCTTCTCGCGGATCGGCCGCCAGAAGGCCCTGCCGCCGGTGCGGGGAGCAGGCTCGTTTGGTCTAACGAGCGGGCCTCAAGCGGGAGGACAATATCCTCCAGGTCAGAGCCCGTTCGCCCCCACAAACTATCAGCAGCTCCGGGGAGCAGTGCTGAATGCGGTGCAGAATCGGAATGCGTAACTCATCACTTCTTAATCTTAATCTTAATCCTCTTCCTCTTAGTGCCGCTGCGGAGGGAATAGGAATGCAAAGACGGGATTAAGATTAAGAGTAAGATTAAGAGTAAGAAAAATAACAGCAGCCAGTGAAGGAGAATTTCATGAACACCATGGTCATCACTCACGGCCTCTACATCCTCCTGGGCGTCGCCGCCACGGTCTGGGTCACCTGGACCCTCGCCCGCCGCGGCCGGCCGTTCCTCGCCCAGGCATGCAACGGCGACGAAGCCCTCGCCGGCTCGTGGAGCCACCTCCTCTCGGTCGGCGTCTACTTGCTGCACGTCGGTGCTCTGCTGCTGGCCCTGCGACTCGGCGGAAACGTCCTGACGCAAACCGAAGCGGTCGAACTGCTCAGCACGAAGATCGGCTTCGTCCTGCTCGCCTTGGCGGTCACTCACTTCCTGCACATCAAGGCCTTCTGGCGGATGCACGAAGAAGGACATGCCGCGCCGAAGAAAATCGTGAACGCCACGCCCTTGCCAGCATTGCAGGCGGAAGTGCTGCAGATCAACTAACCCGCAGCGTTAGCAAGAGAAAGTCCCATCGTAAACGGTGGGGCTTTTTCGTATACGAGTGGTAGGATGAGGGGATGAAGCAGAACCCTTACGAGTCACCGAAATCGTTACCTTCTCAACCTCAATCGAGACCATCAATCTGGATGCGCAAGCCGCCGTGGCTCGTCGCTGGGATTGTGATCCTGTTCGCAACATACGTTCCGATTAGCGTGATGATTGCGAGTGTTGATAGTCTTCCACAGGGCTTCATTGGACCGCTCGTGGCATTGCTTCCGTGCCATCTCGGGACACCTCTTGTGCTTGTCGCGGGCACGTATTTTGGCCGCAAAAGCGTGCTCGCATTAGTCATCATTTCGGGCATCTTATTGGCTACAACCAGTTTCACTGCGTTCTTGGTGTATTCACTGCTCGATGCCTGAGACGGCGGTCGTCTTTGGCAGTCGCTACGCCTCCTGCGGTTTTGCTTCGGCTATAATGAACTTCCCCCAGCGAATCACATGATTCGTCGCTAATCCCGCCTGCCCGACTTTCCCTCCCATGCGCAATTGGCCGTTCTGTTTTCTGGCTGTCCTTGCTTGCGGCTTCGTTGCTACGCGGGGGGAGGAGATTTCCTTCGAGCAGCACATTCGTCCAATCCTGAAAGCCAACTGCTTCCACTGTCATGGCGAGTCGGATGAACTTAAGGGGAAGCTCGACGTTCGGCTGGCCCGTTTGATTTTGAAAGGTGGCGAAACGGGACCAGCAATCTCATCGGGAAAGTCCGCGGAGAGCCTGCTCCTGGCGAAGGTGAAGAGTGGGGAAATGCCGGATGGAGAAAAGAAACTCCGCCCCGAGCAGATTGACCTCATCGAGAAATGGATTGCCGGCGGAGCCAAGACGCTGCGTCCGGAACCCGATGACCCGGCGCAGCTCGTCTTTACTGAAGAGGAGCGAAACTTCTGGTCGTTCCAGCCGGTCGTTAAGCCGCCAGTTCCCGTAGGACCAGGAGCCGAAGCGCGAACCCCTATCGATTGCTTCCTCCTCCAAAAGCTCGCCGAAAAATCCCTCACACTCTCTTCCGAAGCCCCCAAAGAAACCCTCATCCGCCGGGCCACGTTCGATCTAACTGGCCTGCCGCCGACTCCCGAAGAAATCGCAGCCTTTACCACGGATTCTGACCCCGATGCCTACGAACGGCTGCAGGACCGATTGCTCGCATCCCCGCGTTACGGCGAACGCTGGGGCCGGCACTGGCTGGATGTCGCGGGCTACGCGGACAGCGATGGCTATACGGACAAAGACCCGCCGCGGCCTTGGTCATATCACTACCGCGACTACGTCATCCGTTCCTTTGCAGCGGACACGCCGTTCGATCAGTTCGTGACGGAGCAGCTCGCCGGCGACGAGCTCGCTGGACCGCTCACGCCGAACCTCACAGCGCAGCAAACCGAATTGCTCGCCGCCACCGGCTTTCTGCGAACCGCACCGGATGGCACTGCCGGAGGAATCGAAGCCAAGCTTGCCGGCAACGCCGTTGTGTCGGAAACGCTCAAGGTTGTCTCCACGTCTCTCCTCGGCCTCACCGTCGGCTGTGCCCAGTGCCACAACCATCGGTATGACCCGGTGCCGCAGTCCGACTATTACCGCCTGCGGGCCATCTTCGAGCCGGCTCTAAATGTCCAAGCCTGGCGTGCTCCGCCGCAGCGCCTCGTCTCGCTCTACACCGATGCCGATCGTGCCGCAGCGGCCGCAATTGAGGAAGAGGCCAAGAAGCGCGAACAAGCCATCGAGGGCCGCGTGAAGGAGTTGATGCAGAAGGTCTTCGAGAAGGAACTCGCCAAAGTCCCCGAAGAGAAGCGCGAAGCCGTTAAAGCCGCCGTTGATAAACCAGAAAAGGAACGGACGCCGGAGCAAGTCGCCCTTCTCAAGGAATATCCCAGCGTCATCACCCGCGGCGCGCTAGACCTCTACGACCCCGCCGGCTTCAAGGAAGTTCAAGGCAAGAGGGATGAGTTGAAAAAATTCCGTGCGACCAGGCCGCCGGAGGCATTCCTAAGCATCCTCAGCGAAGTCCCCGGCCAAATCCCGGAGACGCATCTCTTCCACCGCGGCGACCCCGACCAGCCCAAGCAAGTCACGCCGCCGGGGGAAATCTCCATCTTGCAGTCGTTTATCACGGCGGAAATCCCGGCCAAGGATCCCGCCCTTCTCACCACCGGCCGCCGACTGGCGTATGCCCGGCATCTGGTCAACGGCAAGCATCCGCTGACGAGCCGCGTCTTCGTCAACCGAGTCTGGATGCTCCACTTCGGCCGCGGCATCGTGGCGACTCCCGGCGATTTCGGCTTTCTCGGCGAGCGGCCGACCCATCCGCAGCTCCTCGACTGGCTGGCCAGCGAGCTCCCCGCCACCGGCTGGCAGGTGAAGAAGCTGCATCGTTTGCTAATGTCCTCGGCAGCATATCGGCAATCGTCCCGCCGCGTCCCCGCTGCCGACGCCATCGATCCGGACAACCGATTGCTCGCCCGGATGAACGTCCGCCGCTTGGAGGCCGAAGCGGTGCGGGACAGCATCCTGGCCGCCGGCGACCAGCTCAACTTGCGGCAGTTCGGCCCCCCCGTGCCGGTGATGGAGGACGAGGACGGCCAGGTGGTCGTCGGCATCGAAAACCTCAACGGCGAAAACCGCCCCGGTCCAGTCCTTCCCATGCAAGGCGAGGACCTCCGCCGCAGCATCTACGTCCAAGTCCGCCGCAGCCGCCCGCTGGCGGTGCTGGACATGTTCGACCTGCCGGCACTCGATCCCAACTGCACCGCCCGCACCCCCTCCACCGTCGCCCCGCAGTCGCTCCTCCTCATGAACAGCGACTTCGTCCTCACCGGCTCGCAGTCGCTGGCCGAGCGTCTCGCGCGCGAAGGTGGAATGGACACCTCCGCGAAAATTCGTCTCGCTTGGCAACTCATCTACGGCCACCCCCCTGCCCCGCAGGAAATCGAAGTCGTCCAAAAGTTCCTCGCCGCCCAAATCCTCCGCATCGAGGACGTCGCCAAATCCATCACCGACCCCAAGCTCAAACCCCAGCCGGAAGCGGCCGCCTGGACAACATTCTGCCAAGCGCTGCTCAGCTCGAACGAGTTTTTGTATGTGGACTAAACGATAAGCAAACAGTTGGGGCGGAAAAAGAACCGATTAAGCCGCATCTGTGCAGCGATCAGGTGAGGATCTCATTCACAACGTTCCCCCCTTTTACGTCGGTGATTTTCATTTCACGACCGGCGTAGTTGAACACCAACTGTTCGCTGTCGAGGCCGAGGAGATGCAGGATGGTGGCGTGCCAATCGTGGATATGGACCTTGCCTTCCACCGCCTCGTAGCCGTATTCGTCGGTCTGGCCGTGAGCCAGGCCCCCTTTCACGCCGCCTCCGGCCATCCAGATTGTATAGCCCTTGGCATTGTGGTCCCGGCCATCGCCCCCCTGGACGACCGGGCTGCGACCGAATTCGCCCCCCCAGATGACGAGCGTCTCTTCCAGCAGCCCTCGCTGCTTGAGATCGCCCAGCAGTGCGGCGATCGGCTTGTCCACGGCCCCACAACTTCGTTGCATCGAGCCCTTGAGGTCGCGGTGATGGTCCCAGCCGGGGACGTTGATTTCCACAAAACGGACACCCCCTTCGATCAATCGCCGGGCCAGCAAACACTGCCGCCCAAAACCATCGCCAGACGGCGGGCCGAAACCTCCTCCGCCAAATCCGCCGCGAGCGCGATTGGCCGCGATGCCGTATTGCTCCTGCGTCGCCTTCGTCTCGCCGCTCAAGTCCATGAGCTGCGGCAGCTCGGCCTGCATGCGGAACGCCAATTCATAGCTGTCGATCACCCCTTCCACCGCCGAGGTATCAATCCCATTTTCACCGGCCGAGCGATTCAATTCCTGCAGGAAATCCAGTTGCACGCGCTGGGTGCGGGGGGAGCGATTGGGGTTCTTGAGGTTGCTGACTTGATTCGGGTCGCCACCGAACCGGCCGCCGCCGATTTTGGTCCCCTGGTAAACCGCGGGGAGAAACGAACTGCCGTAATTGGCTGCTCCGCCATTGCTCGATGGGGGATTGAAGGTGACGAAACCAGGAACATTCGAATTCTCCGTTCCCAGTCCATACAGCAGCCAGGCTCCCAGGCTCGGACGGGGGGACTGAAAGATGCCGCAGTGCATTTGCAGGTAGGCCTGCGGGTGGTTGGGGAGGTCCGTGTGCATCCCGTTAAGCAGGCACAGGTCGTCCGCGTGTTTGGCGACTGCGGGGAACAACTCGCTGATCCACAGTCCGCTCTGGCCGTGCTGCCGAAATTGAAACGGGCTCCCCAGCAGCTTGCCGCGAGCGTAGGGCTTGCCATCGTCGGCCTGAAGCTTGGGCTTGTATTGAAACGAGTCCACATGACTTGGAGCCCCATCCATACAAAGAAAGATAACGTGCTTTGCCTTGGGTTCGAAGTGCGTCGGCTTGGGCGCGAGCGGGCCTGGGCTTGGCGATTCTGCCCGGGACTGCCGTGTGGCCTGATCGTGGGCCAGTGCGGCAAAGGCCAAATAGCCCAGTCCGGACGCGGTGGATTTCAAAAGCTCACGGCGGCTCATCATGGCAGTTACCCGATCGGCTTACTTGCGAAATTGAAACTCCGCGCTGGCGAACATCGCCTGGCAGAGTGCGGCCCACGATTCTTTATTCAACCGAAATGCAGGAACCCGATCCCGCGCAGCGGCTGCAGAAAAGCGAGTTAAAAAGTCCTTCGCGGCGCCCTGTTCCTGGGCGGTCGCCTCGCGGCCATAAGACAGCCGGTAGGCGGCCGTAATCCGCTCTTCATCCGATGCTCCGGACTCATAGATCCGCCCGGCAGCAGCCTCGGCGACGCGCTGCGAGAAGGAACTATTCAGCATATACAGGCTTTGGGATGGAACCGTTGTCGACTGTCGCTGAGCGATTACCATTCCACAGTCGGCGGCATCGAACAGAGACATCGATTCCGGCATATAGTCCCTGACAATGGCCAGATACACCGACCGGTGGTTATCGCGCGTGTCGTTTACCGCTTGTGTCATCCGGCCGCCAGCCCCGCCCGGAAATATGCTCAGACTGGGGCCCTCCCCCATGCGAGCCACCGCCGAACCGACAGGGGGTGTCGAGTCGAGCAGTCCACTGACGGAAAGCATCGAGTCTCGGAGCGCCTCCGCATCCAGTCGGCGCGGAGGCATTCGCCAAACGAGAGCGTTTTCGGGATCTGCTTGCGCGTTGGCTGCGTCGAGATGCGAGCCGAGCTGATACGCGCGGCTCAGAACCATCCGCCGAATCAGACCTTTCACGGACCAGCCGTCGTCCATGAAGGTGATCGCCAGGTGATCCAGCAATTCGGGATTCGTGGGAGGCTGGCCCGCCACGCCGAAGTTGTCGAGCGTTGGCACGATCCCACGCCCGAATAGATGCATCCAGACTCGATTGACCATCACGCGGGCCGTCAGCGGGTTGTCACGATTGGCGATCCAGTCGGCAAGTTCGCGGCGTCCGCTGCCTGCTTTAATCACGGGCGGCTTCCTACTGAGCACCTGCAGGAAGCCACGGGGAACGACTTCGCCACGTTGGTTCGGCTCGCCTCGGAGGTGAATCGGGCTGTCGGCGATGGCCGCCGATCCGCCCGAAGCACCGAACATTCCCATGCCCATTCCCATGCCTGGACCACGCCCACGTCCGAAAGGAGAACGCCCAGCGCTCGGCTTGTCGCGCACTCCCATGGCGAGCAGTTTGGCATTGCCATCAGCGTCGTAGGCATCGAGCCGAGCGCGAAGCAAGGTCAACTGTTCAAAATTCACCAGCCGCACGATCTGATCAGTTGTCTCGCGCTTCTGCAGGTCGTCAATCTGCTTTTGAATGCGTTCCCGCTCCTCCGTAGTCAGCCGATCCGGTTTCCCGGCAGGGAGGCCACAATCCGCGGGGAGCGGCAAGAGAGGAGTCGGTCGCACCGATGCAATGAAGATATAAGGGACCGTTCCATAACATGTCTGAGTGCTGCGAAAGATCCCCGCGAGCGCGTAATAGTCCTGCATGGGGATCGGGTCGAACTTGTGATCATGGCAGCGGGCACAGGCAGCGGTCAGCCCCAGGAACGCCTGCGTCGTTACGTCGATCTGCTCGTCGGCGACATCCAGCTCGAACTGCAACCCGCTCCGTTCATCCAGTGCTTTAGGACCAATGGCCAGGAATCCGGTGGCGATTAGCCGCTCCGCCTTAGCCTTGGGATCGTCCGTTGGCAACAGGTCGCCGGCGAGCTGTTCCTTGATGAACTGGTCGTAAGGTTTGTCGGCGTTGAAGCTGGCGATGACATAATCGCGATACCGCCAGGCTTGTGGATAGTTGAAGTTCGACGTTTTCCCAGTTGTTTCGGCGTAGCGGGCAACGTCGAGCCAATGCCGTCCCCAGCGCTCACCGAAGCGGGGCGAATCGAGCAAGCGGTCCACCACTTTTTCCAGCGCACTGGAAGACGAATCGTTCACGAAATCGTCGACCTCTTGGGGCAATGGCGGCAGGCCAATCAGGTCAAAAGTGATGCGACGAATGAGCGTTCGCTTGTCCGCATCGCCCACCGGGTGCAGCCCTTTGGATTCCAGCCTGGCCAACAGAAAACGGTCAATATCCGAATGCGGCCAGGCAGTGTCCTTGACACTCGGCGGGCTCACCTTCTGGGGTGCTTGAAAGGCCCAATACTTCTGGCCCTCTTGAAGCTGAGCCGCCGCGGGGCGTCCACCGAGGAGCGCGATGCTGGCAACACCGAAGCAGAGGAGTGACGCTCTTGTCATGTGCTACCACTGCCGAAAAAAGACGTGTGGCGCGGGATTGTTGGTAAGTGCCATCATGGTAGAAAACCTATCACCTTCCGTTATTTACGGCAAGCAAATTCTAAGCGACCCTTGATTTGGGAGTAACTACGATTGGCCCACTCGTCGAAGTGCTGCCGATTGGGAGTGTCAGTACGTCCGCCGTCGTGCTGACGCCAGGCGAGCACGCCATCGAGCAGCTTTTCGTTGACCTTTGGAAGCTGTTCTGTTGTGCGATCGTCCGATTTGCCAAAAACCTTCGCCTTCCGCCGCCCGATGACGGAAGCGGCGGCGATGGCAGTCATGAATTTGCCGCGCTGGTTGAGACAGTTGGCGGCCCCACTTTCAGGAATGCCGTAACTGATGAAGGTCGGCCGCGGCGCACAGTGGGCAATCAATGGATGCGAGTCAAAAGGCAAGTCTCCCGCGTTGCGCATGCCGAAGGTTGCTTCCGCTGCCCCATACTTCAGAAGGTTGGTTGCCATGTGATTGTGGTCCTCGTGTCTACGGCCTTCGTGGAAACTACCGAAAAGAGAAGGACTTTCTTGCAATGCGCGAGTTGCCCTCGATAATGGAACGCTCCATGCGAACTCACCCGCAGTGACAAAGGGACTCCCTCATGCCTGCCCAAGACACCGATCGCAATCTGCTGTTTGGCATCCTGGCCCTGCAAAACAATTTCATCAACCGCGAGGCCCTACTCGCAGCTTTCACGACGTGGGTTGTGGAGAAGCAGCGGCCGCTGGGGGAGATTCTTTGCGAGCAAGGGAAACTCACTCAGTTGCAGGACGAATTGCTGCGGGCGCTGACGGAACAGCATGTCAAACAGCATGGCAACAATCCTGAACGAAGTCTGGCCGCGGTCAGTTCCGTCGGTTCGATGCGGGACGAACTGCGGAAGCTCGGCGACCCGCAATTGGAGGCCAGTCTGGCCGCCGTCGCACTGCGACCGCCGGGGGCGGATCCGTATGCCACGATCTTGCCATCGACATGCGATTGGGCGGGGCACAGTCTACGCTTTCGGGTGTTGCGCCCTCATGCCAAGGGGGGCTTGGGTGAAGTCTTTGTGGCACAAGATTTGGAACTGCACCGGGAAGTGGCGCTCAAGGAGATTCAGTCGCGGTTCGCAGACCAGCCGGACAGCCGCTCGCGGTTTGTACTGGAAGCCGAGATCACGGGGGGGCTGGAGCATCCCGGGATCGTGCCGGTCTACGGGCTCGGCCAGTATGCCGATGGCCGGCCGTTCTATGCAATGCGTTTTATCCGCGGTGCCAGTCTGGCGGAAGCAATCGCCCGTTTTCATAGGGCCGACGTTCCGGGCCGCGATCCGGGAGAGCGATCTTTGGAATTGCGAAAACTGCTCGGCCGCTTTGTCGACGTTTGCGAGGCCATCGAGTATGCCCACAGCCGCGGTATCCTGCATCGCGACCTCAAACCGGGCAACGTCATGCTTGGCAAGTACGGCGAAACACTGGTTGTCGACTGGGGACTGGCCAAGTCGGTGGGACGCGGCGAGCGAACCTCGGAAACCGGCGAGACGACTTTGCAACCCTCGTCCGGTGACAGCGTCGATCCCACGCTCCTGGGAAAAGCCATCGGCACTCCTGCCTACATGAGTCCCGAACAGGCCGCCGGCCGGCTCAACGACTTGGGGCCGGCCAGCGATGTCTACAGTCTGGGGGCCACGCTGTACTCGTTAATGGTCGGCCAGCCGCCTTTTTCGGGAAACGACAAAGGGGAAATCCTCAGCCGCGTTGAGCGCGGAGATTTTCCCCGGCCGCGAGAAGTGAAGCCGCTCGTCCCCGCGGCGTTGCAAGCCATTTGCCTGAAGTCGATGGCGCTGCAGCCAGCGGATCGCTACTCGTCCCCCCAGATGTTGGCTGAGGATATCGAACACTGGCTGGCGGATGAACCCGTGGGATGTTATTCCGAACCGCCGCTGGTACAAGCCCGGCGGTGGGTGAATCGGCATCCCACGCTCGTCGTGGGCACGGCTGCTACCGTACTCATCTCGTTCGTCAGCCTCGCGGCCATTGCCACGGTGGTTGGTCAATCGAACCGCGCCCTCGCGACGAAGAAAACGGAACTCGATGCCAAGAACCGACAGCTCGCCCAAGCGAACACGGACCTCGAGGCTGCCAATGTGTCGGAGCGTTCCGCGAAGCAAGACGCTGACCAGAAACGCAGCGACGCCGAAAAGGCCCGCCGCGAGGGACAACAACTCCTCGACTTTTTCACCAGCGTCCTTCGCCTACCGGACCCGTCCGTGGCCGCCTATGGCGCCAAGACACCTACCGTGGCGGAAATGTTCGATCTAGCCGCGAACCAACTGGAATCGACCTTTCCCAACCAGCCGCTGATCCAGGCCCAGTTGCTCAATGCTATCGGCCAGACGTACCACGGCCTGGGCCTCAACGAGAAAGCCATCATGGTGTTCGAGCGTGCCAGGGATCTTTACCGCAATGACCTCGGTGAAGACCATGAGGACACGCTCGCCACGATGAACGAACTGGGCGTGGCGTACCAGTCCGCGGGGCGGCTGGCGGAGGCGGTGCCGCTGTTGGAACACGCGTTGAAACTGGCGGAAGCCAGGCTCGGCCCGGAGCATCCGAATTCGCTGACAGTGATGAATAATTTAGCCAGTGCGTATCGCTCCGCGGGGAGGCTGCCGGAGGGGCTACAACTCCATGAAAAGACACTCGCGTCGAGAAAGGTCCAGTTCGGCCTGGAGCACCCCAAGACGCTCACATCGATGAACAACATGGCCCTGCTGCTCCAGTCCGCGGGAAGGCTGGAGGAGGCGTTGCCGCTTTTTAAGAAGACGCTGGAGTTAAGGAATGTGCAGCTTGGTCCAGAGCACCCGGACACGCTCACATCCATGAACAATCTGGGGTTGGTGTACAACTCTTTGAAGCGGCATGAGGAGGCATTGCTGCTCTGGAAGCAGACGTTGGAGCTGAGGAAGGCCTCGCTCGGCCCGAAACACCCGAGCACGCTCACGTCGATGGGAAATCTGGCCAATGCATTCGGGAACTCGGGGAGGCTGGCGGAGGCGTTGCCGCTCTATGAGCAGACGCTGGAGCTGAGTCGGGAAACGCACGGCCCTGACCACCCGGCCACGCTCACGACGATGAACAATCTGGCCGCGGCCTACGCGAGCGCGGGGAGGCCGGAGGAAGCACTGCCGCTCTACGAGCAGACACTGGCGCTGAGGAAAGCCAAGCTTGGCCCGGAGGATCCGTCCACGCTCATATCGATGAATAATCTGGCCGTGGCTTATAAGAACGCGGGGCGGCTGGCCGAGGCGTTGCCGCTTTATGAGCAGACGCTGGAACTGAAGAAGGCCAAGCTCGGCCCGGCGCACCCGTCCACGCTCACGGTGACTAACAATCTGGCCAAGGCCTACCTCGCGGCCGAACAGCCGCAGAAAGCTCTGCCTTTGTTCGACCAGTTGATCGCCGGCCATCGCGGACGAGCTACGCCCGATGATCCAGCGTTTGCCGGCTTGCTCGCCGCGACGTCCCATGAGCTATTGCAGCATCGCCAATACCCAGACGCGGAAACTTACCTTCGGGAATGTCTAGCAATCCGCGAGAAAAAGATACCAGACGACTGGGTGCTCTTTAACACCCAGAGCATGCTGGGGGACGCGCTGTCCGGGCAGAAGAAGTTTCAGGATGCCGAACCGCTCTTGGTCAAGGGATACCAGGGGATGAAGGACCGCGAAACGAAGATCCCCCCCACCGCCAACACTCGCCTGTCCGAAGCCGTTCAGCGGCTCGTCGATCTCTACACCGCTTGGGACAAGCCCGAGAAGGCGGCAGAGTGGCAAACGAAATTGGACGCAGAAAAAATGCGCCGTGCAGCGGACGCGAAAACGGAGCAGGGTAAGCGCGAGTGATTATGGTCCTCGTGACTACGGACTTCGTGGGAACTGGCCCGCATTCCTCACGCAAACCTAAAGCGTCAGCGAAGGAAGGATCGGAAATGCTTCGACGACCACCCCCCCCGGAGTGCGCCAAAATCAGTACCGACGAAGATCTCGCTCTGATCAAGGATCGCCCTGAGTTCCTGGCATTCGTGGCGGAGCTGATGAAAGAAACGAAGCCGTGAGCTGTGCATGGCGGTCACAAGTACCGGTCACTTTTTCGAGTTAAGTGCAAACTGCCGATTCGCCCAGTCGACGAAGTGCTGGAGATTGGGCGTGTCGGTGTGGCCGCCGTCATGCTGACGCCAGGCGAGTGCGCCGTCCAAGAGCCCCTCCTTCACTAGAGGTAGCTGTTCCGCGTTGTAGTCATCGCTGCGACCGAGGTCCTTCGCTCCCAGCAGTCGAAAGACGGGGCCAGCGGCGATGGCGGCCATGAAGCTGCCGCGCTGGTCGAGCCACTTGGCGTCCCCTTTTTCGGGAATGCCGTAGCTGATGAACGTTGGCCGGGGAGCGCAGAGGGCAATCAATTGATGTGAGTCGACGGGAAGGTCTCCTGCATTGCGGCTGCCGAACGAGGCTTCCGCCGCACCATATTTGAGGAAATTGCCGGCCATCCAGTGGTATTCGCCCGAGCCGGTCAGGTTCTCGACAGCCTCACCGAAATTGCGTCGGTGGAGTTTTGCCCCTCCCTCACCTGATGAGCCAACCAAGACGGCGGCGAAACGGGGTTCGAAGGCCATTGCCACGAGAGCCGCTTTCCCGTAACGCGAGACCCCTTCAATGCCAACTCGCTTGGCATCTACGGAGGGGTCCGTCTCCAGGGCGTCGAGACCACGAGACGCGCCCCAGGCCCAAGCGCGGAGCGACCCCCAATCGTCGGGCTTCCTGGGCTGGCCTTGGTTCGTCAGGCCGATAATGCCCCGCGTTAGCCCCTGCCCATTGTCGGCCTGAATGCTTTGGGGTGAAATCTTCGCATATCCCCAACCCGCTTTGATGAGCGTGGTCTCATTTGGCGATGGTCCCCCCGACCGGAATCCGGGCGGACCAAAGCCACCACCGCCGAACGAAAACGTAAACATCATCAGCACCGGGACCGGCTGGGGTGCGTCCTTGGGAGTCCCCAGCGTCATCGAAATGGTGACCTGGATTTCAGGGCAGCCTGCATTGTCGACCTTACCGAGGTACCGCTTTTCGACCACCGCGATGTCACCAACCTTGATTTCCTTGGTCTCTGTCACCGACCAGGTGACTTTCGGCACATTCTTCGGGACTCGGCCATAAACCTCCCGCTCAAAGTCCTCCACAATTTCCGGCCTCCGTTTGTTCCACCAGTCGTCCGCCGTCGTCACCGGCTTCCCATCGCGCAGAGTCAGTGCCTCTGGCAGTTTCGGATACGGATTGGCCTTCGCTTCGTCGTAGTTCGCGTGGTTGGGCGCATTTTCATTCCCATTAGGCCCCGGACGCAGCTTGGTGATTCCCAGTTGCGACAGCATCTGGCGATGGTCCTCCTGAGTCGTCATCGTGACGGGCTTGAGAGCCGACGGGGAATCGGCAGGCGGGTCCGCGATTGCGCCCCGCGAGGCCATCGCCACGATTGCGATCAAACCAAGCTTGCAAGAGACTCTCATGGGAACTCCAGGCTGAAGAGCATATCTCTGACCGGGCCGAGTCTACTGTCTCATTTCAAGGACTGCAAATACGCGAGCAGATCGGCAAGTTGCTCAGTCGTGAGCGTTGCCACAAGCCCTTCCGGCATCACGGAAACTTTCTGCGCCGATCGCCGCTCGATCTCGGTCTTCTTTAGCACGCGGCGGACGCTGTTGGCTTCTCGCACGACGACCGCATCCGCGGCTTCGCTCACGATGAAGCCCGTGACTGTCTGCCCCTCGGTCGTGAGAAAAAGATACGACTCGTACCCCTGGGCGAGTTTTGCGCTCGGTTTCATGACCGACTCAACGAGTTCAACGGACTTGTACCGCTTGCCAATATCGACCAGGTGCGGCCCCTTGGGGGTCTGGCCGTCCGCGGTGGTGTGACAAGCCGCACAAGACTGCCGGCGAAACAATGCCTCTCCCTTTTCGACATCTCCCGACAGTGAGACCGCCTTGCGGAGCACGTCATCGTAGTTGATGTTCCCAAGCTGGTTAGGATCCTTGGGATCGACCGCAACGACGACGATCGGCGTCTCCTTCTCGACGCTCAACGGGGTCGCCGTTTCTGGAATGCCCGGCAGAGTGACCCGATGTTGGCCGAGCGCCTTCTTAAGCAGCGCGGCCGCGTCGGGCTCGCTATCGAGAATCGCCGTCGTCAGCACCGCGGCGATCTTGGGGCTCAGCTCCCATTCCTGGCGATTGTAATACGGCCCCGTGCTGTCTGGCCGGATGCCCCACCACGAACCGTCATAGGGCGCTTCCTGGTTATACAATCGGATAAGCGTGAGCAGAATTCCGCGCCGCAACTCCACTGAGGTTGGGGTGCTAAGTTTCTTGACCAGCCCTTCCACCACCGGGCGGCTGTGCATGGAGCGCATCGCCCACAAACAGCCCGCCCAATTGGGACCATCGAGCCCTGCCAGACAAACATCTCCCGCATTCAAATCCACCAGCGCCCTCACGGCCAGATGCGGAATGATCCGATCCGGATCGGGCTGGTTCTGAACGGGTGTCTGGGTAGGCATCGTCGATCCCGGCGGACGAGCCGTGAGCGGAAGCAGGCTGGCCGCGACCGATGCGTCGCCCAGCCGTCCCAAGCTGATGGCCGCTTGTGCCCGCACGCGCGGGTAATCCGACTTCAGGGAATCCACATACAGTTTCGGCTCGACCCCCTGCAATTCGGATTTTCTGTCGGTAAGTGCCCGTAATGCGAACTCGGTCATGGCGGGGTCTTTTGCCAAGGCAAGCAGCGAAGCGTGGGATTCGCGGCCATCAAGTTGCTTGAGAGCCCAGAGCGCGGCGACTCGCCCGGAAAGAGTCTTCGCAGCATTAGCGGCGAAAGCGGCGAGAGCCTTCGAAGTCTCTGCATTGCGGCCGCGGCGGAGAATCTCCCCCTGCGCATGGAACCGGGTTACCGACTGCGGCGCATCGAGCCAATCGATCAGTTTCGCCAGACTTGCTGCTTTGAGATCGGGGAAAGGCTCGGACCGAAGGCCTTTAGGAGTGATCCGCGTCACGAATCCGACATTCGGTCCCACATGGACCGACGCTTCGCCACCGCGCCAACTGGCAACATACAGATTTCCCTGACCGTCGAGGTCCATGCCCGTCGCACGAGGCACTTTCAGAAAGACGTCCGTTTGCTGGGTGAACGTTGCGCCATCGGATTTAAGGTCATGCCGATAGACCTCGCTCCGGCCCCAGTCCCCCGTGTAGAGCGCTCGCTGATACTTTTCGGGCCACCGCGATTCTTCAATCAGCAATCCGCCAGTTCCACCTCCTCCCCCAAAGGTCCCCAGCGGCGGCAGGATTTCGTCCGTAAAATTGGCGAACAGCCGCGTATAGCCATACTCACCTGATTGGATCAGATGGCTGACCCGCGTGTCCCAGCCGCCGCCGTCGTTGGTGTTGTCTCGCGCGAAGATGTTGAGAAACGGATCGATAGCCAGGTCGAAGGGATTTCGCAGCCCGCTGCAATAGAGCTCGAGCTCGGTCCCATCGGGCCGGACGCGAACCACGCCGCCGCCGCGCAGCGACAGCTTCGCTCCGTCCTTGCCGCGGGCTTCCTTGATGCCGTAGTCACCGACGCCGATATAGAGCCAGCCATCGATTCCCATTCGGACACAGTTCGTCGTGTGATCGCCGCCACGGTCCGTGATTTGATTGGTGGTCAGGCCGGTGACGAGCTCTTCATGCCGCTCCGCGACTCCGTCGCCGTCGTCATCGTGAAACACGCTAAGCGACGGGGGATGCATGACCCAGAGGGAACCGCCGCGGTAGCAAACCCCGCGCGGATGCTCAACTTTCGCGAAGGCCGTCACGTCGTCTACTTTTCCATCTCCATTTCGATCCACGCAGCGGAGGATCTTGCCGCCATTCGGCGTCCGGCCAAGTGAACCCTGTTCATCGGAGGCGACGAAGACCACCCCCTCGGGCGTCGCTGCGATTGCGACCGGGTAATTCACCCGTGGGGCGGCAGCGAACAGCGTGGCTTCAAACTCGGCTGGAACAGTCACATTTTCGCGGAACCCGGCTTCATCGATTGGCTGGGGGTTATTGCCTTGCCCACTACCGGCAGGGGGACCGAAATTGAAGGGCTGAGGCGTGAAGCCCTTGCTGGTTCCCGCCAACTGCGACTTGATCGAAGCGACACGCTTCTCGGCAAAAGTCTTCAAGTCGGGAGGGACCGGACCCGTTCCTGGGCCGCCGAAGCCAGCCGGGGGTTCTTTCCTGGCAGCGACTGCCGCTGCTTCCCTTTGACGCGGCCCTGTTGTGACCGCGTTGATCGCTTCGATGTCCTTGAGGAGTTGTTCCCGCGTGAAGACCGTGCGGGTCAGCTCTTGGATTAGAACCTGATACTTCTCGTTCGTGACCTTCATCGCCAACAGCCGGTCGGGGAGCTTGTTCTGTCCCGGATAGGGCTTGGCCAGGCTCAAATCCATGAGCTGTTCGGGGGTCCCCATCAGCAAGAAGTTGGCCAGCGAGAACTCCAGATCGCCGGGAAGAAAGTGGAATTTGTTGGTCTTGGCGTCCAGGTACAGTTGGTAATTCTGTCCGAAGGCAAAAAAGCTCTCCAGACTGGCCGTCAGAGCATTGGCCGCTTGGAACCGCAGGAAAGCGTCCACATCGAGGTACTCGCCGATCCGCTTCTGAAAGTCCTCACCTGAAGCCTGGTTAATCAGCCGGGCAAACTCGATGACTCGCTTTGCTTCCGCAGCCGTCGCCGCGCGCTGCGGTTGATAGGTTCCCAGATAGGCCGGCCACTCGTCGCCGAGGAAGTCGATGCCGCGCATGCGGACTGGCTTCATGAGCAGCCCGTCACTGTTTCCAAAGCGAGCATTGAGAAACTGGTTGTCGACCCCTTCCACCACCGTATAGAGGCCGAGGAGAGCCTTGTCGTGAACGCCTGGAACGCTCAACGTGACCTCGGCGAATGCCGTCGCCGGAGACGGCACGCCAGTCTTGCGAAAGATCTCCAAGGCCAGCGCCTCGCGACACTTTGCAGGGTCGAGCGGCATGGCATGAAGCTGTAGCGAGGATGCTCCGATCCGAACCTGGTCGTCCAGTTTGGGGATGAGCACGCTGAGCGGGCGCTTCAGATTCTGTGCGGATACGAAATACGTAAAGTCTCCCGCATATCGGACGGAGATTTTCTCCAGCCCAAGGCCAATTGCCGCCATCCGCCCGTCAGCCCACGGAAAAGCGGTTCCGAAGGCGTTTCGCTCGACTGGCCGCCCCAGCGGAACCGCGGGAGCTGGTGCCGCCCCGGGGGGGCCAGGAACCGCAGGCTGCATTGCCTTGTATTCCTTTTCCGAGAGGGTCAGGTCAATTGACCAGACCTTCGTCAGGCCAAAGCCCTCGGGCGTGCGGGACGGCTCTTCACCCCGCACGAGCGAACCCCCAAGACAGACGACAATACAACTAAGAAGGTGAATTCGACGCTTTCGCATGGCGGATTCCTAAAGTACGAGCGCAGCACAACTCCTGGCGGCACGTGACACATCTAACCCATTTGCCGAGTTGAGGTTCCGCTCGTGGACTGGAGTAGGCAAGACTGAGTCCGTGAGATGAATACTACCCGTTCGTGCCACTCCGCGGACCCGGCGGCCCGTTCGTTGCCGCCTTTTGGCAGTGTCGATGATGAGATGGAAGGCCAGGAACTCTTCGCGGCTTGACCACTAAGGCGAACGGCACCGCAATTCCTTTACGGCGTGAGCGGACTACTAATGCCCGCCCGGTGGCAAAAACGTCCGTTCCACAAAGCCGGTGTCGACGAGCCCGGCAGCGAAGGTGGCGTGGCTGAGTACCTGCTTGTGGAAGGGGGCGGTGGTCTTAATGCCATCGACCCGCAGCTCGTCGAGCGCCCGGATCATGGTGGCGATGGCTTCGGCCCGGGTCGGCTTGTGGACGATGAGCTTGCCGATCATGGAGTCGGAGTAGGGCGGCACGGTATAGCCGGTGTGGGCGTGGGAATCGAACCGGACTCCGAGGCCGCCGGGGACGTACAACTGTTTGATCAGGCCGGGGCAGGGCTGGAAATTCTTGTCGGGGTTTTCGGCGTTGATGCG
>SXGT01591180.1_pt1 | contig 18426 bp, 16 predicted proteins | sample 3176221 | NCBI WGS metagenome assembly SXGT01 (sample SAMN11356862, study PRJNA531348) | freshwater metagenome | isolation source: freshwater sample F1-120 | place: China: Fuxian Lake, Yuxi | collected 2017-12-25
AAGGGGGACACCGGCGCAACTGGTGCCACGGGAGCGAAGGGGGACACCGGCGCAACGGGTGCCACGGGAGCGAAGGGGGACACCGGCGCAACGGGTGCCACGGGAGCGAAGGGGGACACGGGCGCGACGGGTGCCACGGGAGCGAAGGGGGACACGGGCGCGACCGGAGCCACCGGCCTCCTCAGCTCGGGCACGGCAAAGGGCGCTACGCCGTACTGGAACGGCTCGGCGTGGGTGATCTCGAACTCGTCGCTCTACAACGACGGCTCCAGTGTCGGCTTCGGCACGACCTCGCCGGGCGGCCAAATCGACGTTGTTGGCCTCGACGTGTACGCCGAAGCGTCCGATCAAGTCCAGACGTCAAAGAGCGCGTCGTCCGCCGGCTCGAGCTACTGGCAGTCGTTTACCGCGGGCAAGACGGGCTACCTATCCACGCTGAGCGTGTCGCTCAATTCGTCGCTGACCGGCGGGCTGCCGGCGGCGATGACGCTGAACATCTACTCCGGCGAAGGCAACGCGGGCACGCGCCTTTCGACGCAAACAGTGACGGTCGCCGGCACGTCCTACTACGATCGCTATTTCGCCATTGCCGACCCACCGTTGCTGACGTCGGGGACCCAATACACGTACGAGTTGATTCCAGCGAGCGTGCAGACCAACTGGACCGTCTTTCAGGGAACCAACCCGTACGCCGGCGGGAGAATTTCGCACAACTCAGGTTGGGATGCCACGTTCACCACCTACGTATCGAGTGGCACGCCGGCCTCCGGGCTCGTTGTGCAGAGTGGCTCCGTCGGCATCGGGACGTCCGCGCCAACGTGTCGACTCGACGTCAATGGCGACGTGCGGCTCGGCTTGCCAACCGAACCCTCGTCACTCGCGTCGACCGGGTGGTCGAGCGCGGCGCTCATCTTCTCAGGCGGTCCCCAGAGCGGGGCGGCGAACACCGGCGACAATACCGACCCCCTCTGGATGGCGCGGTACAATGTCGCCTCGGACCAGTCCGAGCTCCGGGTGGTCATCGGCGACGGCGGGGACGTCAATGATCGTTTCGTCATCGGCTCCATGAGCAACACGAGCGGCGAGTTCTCGCGCACCGCAACGTGGACGGGCAAGTTCTCTGTGACGGCAAGTGGCGTCGTCAAGGCCGCTGGCACGATCACGGCCAGCACCACGCCCGATATCGCCGAGACCATTCCGGCCGCGGCCGACGTGGGTGTCGGTGACGCCGTATGTGCCGACCCGGAGCGTCGCGAGAGCGTCGTGCGCTGCCGCATCGGCGACTGGGGCGTCATGGGTGTCATCGCCGACGGGACCAGTGGCTTCATCATCAACTCGTATGGCAAGGACGTCGACGCCGCGCTCACCGGTCAGCCGCTCGTGCTTGCTGGCCGCGTGCCGGTGAAGGTGTCGACCGAGAACGGTCCCATACGTATGGGCGACTGGTTGACGCCATCGTCTACCCCTGGCGTCGCCATGCGCGCGTCCGGCGCCGCGCCACTCGTGGGCGTCGCACTGGACGCGTTTGACGGTGTCAACGGAGCCACTGCGCGCGAGGGGACCGTGCTGTGCTTCGTCAAGCCGGGCCAAGGCGGCACGGCGGAGCTCGCCGCCGATATCGCTCACCTGCGGGACGAGAACACCGCGCTTCGCAAGGAGAATCACGACATTCGCGCACGTCTCGACCAGCTCGAGGCGCTGGTGCTGGGCCGCCACAGGCAGCGCGGACGCTGACCTTCGCGCTTCGCCCTATCGCGGCGCACACGCCCACGGCTCCCGACCTGCTCTCGCGTCGGCCGCGTGCGCCGCACACCCTCGCCCGTCCCTGGCCCCAAACTGGATCTACCGACCGACGTGGCCAACGCTCGCGCCGGAGGCACTGGTGCTGCCGGCCGGCTGGTTCGTCGCGCTCCTGCCCGGGCTCGACGCCAACGCCGGCACCGAGCGCGACCTCGGCCGCCCGCCGGCCCCCGCACAGCACGGCGTATAGCTGTTCCCGAACGACGCCGCCGTGGCTCTGGTGCGCCGTAGCCGACCGAGCCAGGCACGACCGCCGCACGGCGGCACGCTTCTCGCGCGTTCGCTCGGGTTCAAGGCGAACTTCTTTGGCCAAGCGGGCGAGGCGCTGGCGCAGTCTGCCCGAAGTGCTCCACCAGCAGGTCGAAGACCATGCGGACGCGGCGACTGCTGTGGACCTCGCGGTGAGCCACTAGCCAGGCAGGGACCGGAATCGCCGCCATCGACGGGAGCGCCCGGCACACGCGCGGCTCGGCGTCCCCCACCGCGTCGATGACGGCCCCGATCCCGAGCCCACTCTTTACGAGCTCCCACAGCGCCAGATGGCTGTCGACGTGAACCGGGAAGTTCGCGGGCGTCAGGCTGAACCCCAGCGCGTTCAGGCCGTTCATGAAGCGGCCGTCGTCGTCGCTGAAACCGATGAAGTCGGCCCGTCTGAAGTCGGCGAAGGCTGCGGGCTCACCCACCCGCTTGAGGTAGCCGGGTGTGGCGTAGAGGTGGGCGGGCGTGTCCCGTAGGCGGGTCGCGAACAGGTTTGGATCAGTGGGCCGGCCGCTGCGAATGGCGATGTCGGCCTCGCGCCGGCGCAAATCGCGCACAGCGTTTGTCGCGACCAACCGGATGTCGATCCCCGGGTGGAGCTCTCGGAGGCGCAGCAGGACGGGCGGCAGAAGAAAGGCGGTAATCACCTCACTTGCCGTGATGCAGATCGAGCCCTCGATCGTCTGCGACTGTCCCGACGCCGCCAGCGACAGGTGCGTGGCGGACTCTCCCATCCGGCGTACGTGCTCCAACAAGTCGAGCCCACCGGCGGTCAGTGTCAGACCTCGGCCGACCCGTTCAAAGAGGGCGATGCCCAGCTCCTCCTCTAACGCGGTCACCTGCCGGCCCAACGTCGGCTGGGTCATCCCGAGCGCGCGCGCCGCTGCCGAGAGCGAGCCCTCCTCGGCGGTGACGAGGAACGCGCGCGCCCGATTCCAATCGAACCTTACGGGTCGCCAATCCATGCGTTAATGCATACAAGATCTGCCGCAATAGTCAATTCCCAGAGCACCTACCAACCCGTATCGTCAGTGGTGTCGACGGAACAGCAGTTCCGACCAACAACAGACGAGGAGACGACCCATGCAAGCATGTATCTACGAAGAGTACGGACCGGCCGAGGTAGTCACGGTAGGGGAGGTGGCACGGCCTGAGGTGAAGGCGGACGAGGTGCTGGTTCGAGTGCACGCCGCCTCGGTGACCACGGCAGACTGGCGCTTCCGGCGGGCCGCGTTCCCCGGCGGCTTCGCGCTGGCGGGCCGGTTGATGCTCGGGCTGTTCCGGCCGCGCAACCCGGTACTGGGGATGGACTTCGCCGGGACCGTCGTCGCGACCGGGAAGGACGTGACCCGCTTCCGGCTGGGAGACCGCGTCTTCGGCTCCACGAACCCGATGCGGCGGGGAGCGCACGCGGAATACGTCGCCGTGAAGGAGTCCGACGCCGTCGCGCACACGCCGGCCAGCCTGACCCACGCGCAAGCGGCCGCCATCCCCTTTGGCGGAAATTCGGGCTTGGCCTTCATCCGGGACTTTGGCCGGGTGCAGCCGGGGCACCGCGTGCTGATCGTCGGCGCCTCGGGCGGCGTGGGCGTATGGGCCGTGCAGATCGCCCGGCACCTGGGCGCTGAGGTCACCGGCGTGTGCAGCACCCGGAACCTGGAGTTGGTCCGGTCGCTCGGCGCGCACCACGTGGTCGACTACACCACCGGCCAGCTCGGCGAGCCCGGCAAGCAGTACGACCTGATCTTCGATACGGTCGGTGTCACCACCTTCGCCGGCTGCAAGGCCGCTCTGACCGAGAAGGGCCTCTACTTGCCGCTGAACTCCGGGCTGGCGGAGATGGGGCAAGCGCTCCTCACGGCATTCAGCCGGGGCAAGCGGGTGAAGCATGCGATCAGCAAGAACACGCGCGAGGGACTCGAGGCGCTCCTGACGCTCATCGCGTCGGGTGCGATCAAGCCGGTCATCGATGCCGTCTACCCGATGAGCCAGATCGTGGCCGCCCACCGCCACGTCGAGGGGAGGCACCGAAGCGGGAGCGTGGTCGTGACCATGGAGCCGTTGGCGGCGTAGACGCCGGCTCAGGGATCGCCGGCGCGGCCGGCCACCTCGGGAGCGCAGTCGAGGGCGCTACTCGACCCCGCTACATTGCGGCACAGAAAGTACGAGTTCGAACGGTTTTGGGCAGGTCTCGCGCGGCACCCTCGCCTTGGCCTCCCTTGACCCGATGCGATCAGCGCCTTGCTCTGGATGTCAGATGACAGTTGCAACACGAATCACGAGCAAAGGTCAGGTGGTCATTCCCAAGGCGGTTCGTGACCGACTACGTTGGCGCCCGGGAACGCGGCTGGCGGTCGAGGAGGGTCCAACCGGCGCCGTGACACTGCGGCTCGCGGATGTAGCTGTCGCTGGCGCCGGGGAGAGCGATCCCATCGAGCGGGCTTTTGGGTTCTTGACGGAGGGCGATCCCCTGGGTGATCTCGAGGCGGAGCACCGCGCAGAAGTAGCCAACGATGAGCACTCCCGACGTCATTGATGCATGGACGGCGATCGCACTGCTTCGGGGCGAACCGCCCGCCGCCGGCGTAGTTCGCCGCTACCTACGCCGAGCAAGTGCGGGGTCGACGCTGCCGAGACGTCTGCTAGAACGGGGCTGCCCCAATTGCCCCAGCGGCAGCCGACGTCTACCCCTTTTCACCCGCGTGCCAACCTGCTACGCATCGGCCTCATGACGACGTCGCACCTCCTCCAGGTCCCTTCCGCGAACGGCGACGCCATCGCCTGCGCGGTGGCGCTTCCCGCAACACCCGGACCCGCCGTGGTGCTCATCCACGAGTGGTGGGGCCTCAACGACCACATCCGGAAGGTCGCCGAGCGGCTTGCCGCCGAGGGCTTCGTGGCCTTCGCTCCCGACCTCTACCGCGGTCAGGTCGCCACCAACGCCGCGGACGCCTCGGCCCTGATGACGGCGCTCGACTGGAGCCGCGCGTTGGCGGACCTCGATGGCACGCTCACCGCCGCGGCCGCGCATGCGTCCACGCACGGCAAGGTCGGCGTCATGGGCTTCTGTATGGGCGGCGCGCTCACCTTCGCTGCCGCGGCGCGCTTTGGCGCACGCGTCGGCGCGGCGGTTCCGTACTACGGCATCCCGCCGGGCTACGATCCCGGCACAGTCACCGCACCCCTCATGGCGCACTTCGCTGTGCGCGACGGCTGGGCCAAGCCGGAGCTGGCGGTGGCGTGTCAGACGGCAGTCCATGCGGCGGGCAGGTCGATGGAGCTGCACGTCTACGACGCCGACCACGCCTTCGCCAACGACACCCGTCCGGAAGTCTACAACCCCGCCGCCGCAGCGCTGGCCTGGAGCCGCACGGTGACCTTCTTCCGCGAACGGCTGCGCGGCTAACGTGCACTTGCTCGGCGCGGCGACGGCGCTGTTTGCGCTGGTCACCGCCTTCTTCTACGCGCCGCTGCTCGGAAACTTCGTCTTCGAGCGCGACGGCTGGGACGCTGTCCTGGTCGGCGACCTGCTGGCCTCCGGTGAGGGCAGCGCCTGGGTCCCCGGCGGAAGCTTCCTCCTCCACGAGAACCTCCATCGCGTACTCGGACCGGTCGGCTGGGCCATACGGTGGATTCTCTTCGGCACGTGGCTCCCGGGCTGGCACGCGCTCGACCTGGTCCACCACGCGCTCAACGGCGCGTTCGTCCTGTGGCTCGGGATGACGCTCGGCCTTGCTCGCGCACCAGCGATGATCGCGGGGTTCGCGTTTCTGCTCTCGCCCATTCACGCCCCGGTGCTCGCCCCAATCGGTCGCGACTACGACCTCTGGGTCACGACCTTCACCCTGCTGACGGTCGGCGCCTTCGTCCGTGAGCGCCATCGTCGCGGCGCGCTGTGGCTTGGCCTTGCGCTGCTGTCCAAAGAGACGGCGCTCGCGTTACCGGCCGTCCTCGTCGTCCTCGGCCTGGCCCGCGGACTGCGCGGCCGAGCGCTCGTGGGCGCCCTCCGCTGGTACGCCCTGCCCTTTCTCGTCATCGTTCTGGCACGCGGGGCGCAGCTGCTGGTCAAGGGCAGCCTGGACGGCGCCGCGCTCCCGTCGAAGGTCCTCGATCTCAGCGTCACCCGCGTGCTGCTCGATGGTCCGCGCGTCCTGGGTCACGCGCTCCTCGCCTGGCTCGAGCCGGTCGTGCCGGTCGAGCCCGCGCTGCTGGGGCTGGCCGGTCTCGGCCTCCTCTTGGCCGTCGCGTGGCTTGGGCGCCGAAACTCCGTCGCGCTCGGTCTGCTGACCGCAGCGGCACTGACGCTCGCCCCAACGTTGTGCGTGACGACCTCGAGCGAGCCCGCAGAGCTCGGCTATCTCCTGGCGAACACGCGATATGTCGTCCTACCTCTCGCGTTCCTGCTGCTCGGGATCGTGCATCTCGTCTTTAGCCGCACCACGACGCCGTGGAGGCGCGGCCTCGCGGCGTTCGCCCTGGTCCTTCACGGCGCGTCCATCACTCTGGCGGTCGAGCGTGCGCGCCACCCCGAGCCCACGGGGGCGGCAGTGTTGCGCGATCTGGGCCCGCCGGCGATCGAGCCACCCAGCGAAACCGTCATCTACGTCGGTCGCGAGGACCCGGCGACCTCGATGTTCCTGCTCTCGGCGTTCGCTCAGCGTCACTACGGCACGCGCTTCGTTCTGCCGTGGCGCGGCCTTGGCGTCGCCCGCCAACGCTCGGAGAGCGGCCCTCTCCTCGACTTCGTCAACGACCCGTCGGAGCTCGTGCCCTTCACCTGGCGCCCGGCGTCTGCGCTCGTGCTCCGCCCGATCGGGCCCGGGGCCTCGCCCACTGCGGTCGCGCTCCTCCCTGTGGTGTGGCCCGTCGGTACCACGCTGACAGAGCCGGAGTCCTTGGGCACACCCGGGCACTCGACCTTGGACGGCTCAGTGCGGGTCGACGGTGGCGCGTTCGTGCTTGCGGCTCGCCCTCGACCCGGGCCCCGCCCCCCGTTCGCGGTCTGGAGTCGGCCTCGAGCAACGCCCGCGCGTCTCGTGACGCTGGAGCTCCGCGGTACGGCGCGCGACGGCGAGAGCTTTCAGACGCGACTGGAGCTCCAGCTCTCGGACACGACCGCGCCTCCGACGAGCGCGCTCGAGGTACTGAGCCTTCCAGTGACTCTGAACGGTCAGCGCCATGAGGTCACGCTCGATCTGAGCGCGGACCCAATCCTCGCGCACCGCCCTGTCCGCACGCTGTGGCTCGCGGGCCTGTCCGTTCCTGCCCGCCTCGAGGTCGGGGGGGCCACCGTGCGATAGGCGCCCGTGCGCCGAGCCCTGTGGCGGCGTCGCTGTCTCCAACGGTTGTCACTTTCGTCGTCTGGTCGCCCTTCGCCCCACGGATCGCGGTACACAAGGCTTGGCACCGCCCTTGCTCTGGCTCGGCGGACCATGATGGAACCACTCCGACGACTCACTTTTCCCCTCGCAGCGCTCCTAGTTCTGGGATGCGGCGAGACGACCCAGACCTCCCTCGCGGTGGCCGCTCCAGCGGCGCCGCTCGTCGTCCGGGCCGAGGTCACTGCGACCGGTGGCTCGGCCCAGCTCATGACGCTGGCCTCGGCGTCTCCGGTGACTGCGATGCTGGCCGTCGACGGCCGCCTGTATGTCGGCAGCGACGCCGGTGTCTCGCGTGTGACCCGTGGCGTCAGCCAACCGGTGCCGGTACTTGCCGCCGACGGGGAATCCACGACGACCGGCCGCGTCCGCGGCCTGATCGCGCACGGTACCGAGGTGCTCGTCCTTGGCGACGAAGGGCTCTTCCAATCGACGCAGGGAGTGCTCGTCCCCTCGCCGCTGACTGCGTCGCTCGCCGGCCTCACACTCCGCGACCTGTGTCTCCACGGTGACGCGCTCTACCTGCCGGCCGACGAGGGCCTGGTGCGCGTAGTCGCAGGTCAAGTCTCGCGGCTGACGTTCGCGGGGGTCACGGAAGCGCCGACGCGCTGCGTCTCGGCCTCGGCCGATCGGCTCATCGTCGCGTTCACGAGCGAGATCGTGGAGCTGTCTCCCAACGGTGACACCGCGGTCCGAGGGCCGTCGGGTGCGGGAACCGTCCGCGCGGTGATCGCCGGCCTCGACGGCGCGGTGCACCTCGCCACGACCCGGGGTGTGCTTTCGCGAGACGCCGGCGGAGCCTGGACGCTCTGGCCTATCGCGGGCGGTGCGGGCGGCCTCACCGTTTGGGAGGGCGGGCTCGCGGTGGCGACCGCCACGTCCCTGCTGCGCTATGACGCCGCAGGTTGGACGCCGGTCGCGACGCTGCCAGCCTCGGAAGGCGCGCGACCGCTCGCGATCGCCAGCTCGGGTCACCCAGTTGTGGCCGCACCCAGCGCCCTCGTCGAGGTCCAGTCCGGAACCGGCCCGAGCTTCGAGGCGTCCGTTTCCCCCGTGCTGGCTGCCTCGTGCGGCGGCTGCCACGCGACCGGCGCCGCGGCGCCCAAGCACGACTTCTCGCAGTACGCGATCGCGGTCTCTCTGGCCGACGTGATCGTGCAGCGTGTGACGACCGGGGTCATGCCCCCGGCGACCAGCCCGCGGCTCTCCGCCGAGGCGCTGGAGGCTCTTCTCAACTGGTACGACGGAGGAATGAATCCATGAACCGCCTGACCTTTGGCCTGCCGATGGTCGCGCTCGTCGTGTTCACGACGGCCTCGACCGCCGCTCAGGCTGCCACCGAACCAGCCTCCTGCACGACGCAGGGGACGCTGGACAAGCACCGGCTCTTGCGCCGGCTTTCGCTCGACCTGCGCAATCGGCTCCCGAGCCTCGAGGAGTACGAGGCGCTCGCCAACGAGGGGACCGTACCCGACGCGACCGTCGCCGCGTGGGTCAAGACCGACGACTACCGCCTGGCGATGCGGCGGCTCCACATGGACCTGCTCTGGGTCAACCCGGAGGGACAGGCGCTGACGGACGTCCAGTTCCGCATCGCATCGGACAAGAAGAGTGGCGGCGGTACCGGCATCTACTCCATCTTCGGCAGCGGGCGCCGCAAAGCGCTCCGCCAGGGCACGGGCCAGGAGACCTGCGGCGACTTCCAGCAGACCGATTTCGACGCGAAGGGCTTCCCCATCGGGAAGCAGGCCACCGGTCCGAACGGCCAGAGCTACCTCCAGGACGGTTGGGTCATGGTCAGCCCCTACTGGGCCCCGCAGACGCCGATCAAGGTGTGCGCCTTCGACGCACAGGCCTTCAATACGTCGACGGGTGACACGGCATGCCCTCCCGGGACACCCGGCTGCGCGGACTGCCGCACGTCCAAAGGCGCGCAGAGCCCCAAGTGCGGCTGCGGGCCCAACTTGAGCTGGTGCTATGGCGACATCGACCGCGAGCTGTGGTCGGACATGACCGAGCAGGTCCTGCGGCTCGTCGACGACGTCAGCGTCGGCAGACGGCCGTACAGCGAGCTGCTTACGACCAAGCGGGCTTGGGTCAACGGCCGGCTCGATTTCTGGAAAAAGCACTTGGCCCACATGAGCAACCTCAACAAGACGTTCAACGCCTGGGCCCCGGGTGACGCGCCTACGACCGATGCCCCAGACTACACGAACGCGACTTGGACGGAGGTGACCCGCGCCGGGCCCCACGCCGGCGTGCTCACGCTGCCCGGCTACCTGCTGCGGTTTCAGACCAACCGCGGGCGGGCGAACCACTTCCGGGTTGCCTTCACAGGGCAGTACTTCGTGCCGCCAGCGACCATCGACACACCGACCGCCGGCGCGGACGGCTGCTCGGATACTGGCGACGACCTCACGGCGCGCTGCACCTGCCGCCACTGCCATCAGGTGCTCGAGCCGCTGGCCGCGCACTTCGCCCCCTTCTCTGAGGCCGGCTCTGCCCTCATCGACGACCGAAAGCTTTTCCCCGTCTACAGCCCCGCCTGCGACCCAGCCAACCTCAAGGCCGGCAAGCAGATTCCGCTGTCATGCTCGCGCTTCTACGTCACCGAGGCCGGCGGCTCCCATCCAGGCACGCTGCGGCCGCTCCAGTTCGCTGATGATGACAACGTCATCCACTCGCAGATCAAGGCCAACGTGGAGGTCGGCCCCGTCGGTCTCGTGAGTCGCATCGTGACGACCGGTCAGTTCGCGACGGCCACGGTGCAGAACGTGTGGCGCCGCCTCATGGCGCGCGATCTCATCCTGGATCCCAGCGCGGACGACCACGAGATCGCGCTGCTGACGACGCTCGCAGCCGAGCTTCAGGCGCACGATCAGCTCACGACCCTCGTTACGCGCCTCGTGGCGCTCGATCAGTATCGGAGGACCCGATGAACCGCTTCGCACCCATCGCTGTGCTGGTCTCGCTCCTGGGCTGCGGAGAGGACACCGCGCTCGCGACCTCGGCCCTGCTCACGACCGCAGTGACTCCCACGGTGACTCCGGTCGGGCCCGCGCTGCCACTCGACCACCCTCCGGTGACCGTCCCTCCGACGGGTCGGTCGGTGCGCCGCTTCTCGGTGGACCAGCTGGCGGCGTCGCTGCCGGTGATCGCGGGCAACGACGAGAACGGCAAGCCCATCACGTGGACCGTCACGGGGAACAACGGCAAGTCGCTGGCCGCGCTCGGCCCCGACGCCCTGGCGCGCACGCTGGGACAGCCCGACTACTACCAGACGACGCACGAGAACCTCGAGCCGTCGTCGCTCTACGTCAAGCTCATGGACGACATGGCACGCGACGTCTGCGGCAAGATGGTCGTCGCCGATCAGAAGCGGCCCGCGGGGACTCCGCGAGTCCTGACGCGGGACGCGAGCCTCACGGACACCTCGGACAGCGAGGCCGTGCGCCGTAACGTGCGCACCCTCGCGCTGCGGTTCTGGGGCCAATCGTTGCCGGAGAAGGACACGGCCGCGACCGACGGCCTCGTGCGGGTCTTCGATGCGGGAGTGGCCTCGGCCACGAACGCCGCGTCCAAGGCTGCCGAGGGCTGGCGTGCCGTCTGCGTCGCGATGCTCACCTCACCCGAGTTCCACCTCTACTAGGCCCGCGGGCCAGACTGGAGAACCGTCATGAAGACTCCTCTCACACGTCGCTCACTCCTCGGCGGCGCGGCGCTTGGCGGCGCGGCGTGGCTGCTACGGGACCTGCGTCGGGCGTTTGCGGCCTCGACTGCGGCCGTCGATCCCAGCACGGCGCCGTACCTCATCTTCTGCGCGTTCGAGGGCGGCTGGGATCAGCTCCTGTGCCTCGACCCGCGCGACGCGACCAAGTACGGGGCGTCCGGGCCCATCCACGCGGCCTACGAGCGCATCGAGGACGCGACGACCAAGGCGGTGCTCGCACAGTCCAATGGCACGGGACTCGTGACGCCCGCGGGCTCGAACATCACGTTCGGCCCCGCGGTCGGTCGCCTCTCTGGGGCGTTCGCCGATCTCTGCGTCGTCCGCGGGCTCAGCATGGACACGCTGACCCACGAGGTGGGCCGGCGCTACATGCTGACCGGCAAGCTCCCGCGCGGCGTATCGGCCTCGGGCAGCGCGCTCAGCACGGCGGCCGTCGGTCAGCTCGGCGACGCGGAGCCCATCCCGAACCTCGTCGTGGGCCTCGAGACCTACAACGAAGGGCAGCCCAACTTCGCCTCGGGGCTCACCGTCACACGCAGCCAGGACATCCTGGTCGTGCTGAAGCGGCTCGGCATCGCACTGCCGCCGAGCGTTCAGGCCGAGCTCGACGCCTACGCGTGGTCGGAGAAGTGCGGGGAGCGATTGCTCGACGGCGAGGGCGCGGTCACGACCTGGCTCGACAGCCGAGAGAAGGCGGTCGTGCTCGCGTCGGGTGACCTGGCGGCGCACTTCGACTTCTCGACGAAGCCGAGCGCGCAGATTCAGGCGCTCTACGACCACTTCGGGCTGTCGAAGCTCAGCAACGCGCAGCTCACGGCGGCGCTGTCGGGCGGGCCGGGGCAGGCGATGATCGCGGCGCAGGCCATTACGCGGGGCGTCAGCCGCGCGGTGTCGATTCGGCTCGCCAACAACATCGACCACCACGACGACGACTGGGCCAGCACGCACGCGACGGCGCTCCGCTCGGGCTTCGAGGCGCTCGCGGACCTCATCGCGTACCTCAAGGCCACGCCGGACGCGAAGGGCAAGCCGTTCTGGGATCGGTGCGTGGTCGTCGCATGCAGCGACTTCGCCCGCGCGCCGACGCTCAACGCCCGTGGCGGCCGCGATCACCACCTCGCGTCGAGCTGCTTGCTGGCCGGCAAGGGCGTTCGCGGCAACGTCGTCGTGGGCGGCACCGATGACGCCGCGTTTTCGGCCAGGCCGTGCGATGTCGCTACGGGGCTGCCGTCAGTGAGTGGCGTCAAGCTGCGCCCCGCAGACGTCCATGCGACCCTGCTGAAGGCGGCCGGTCTCGGCTACGCGCACCTCGAGAACCAGAGCCCGCAGCTCATCAGCGCCGCGTTACGAACCTAGCGCGACACGCGACGTTGTCATCGCTCGTGAGAGTCCGCTACGCTCGTCGGTGAGCCACGACCGCATGAGCGCACCCGACACGAGCCTCGCTGCACCCAGTTTCGTGGTGGCGTGGTTTCGCCCCGAGCGCGGGCGGGCACTCATCCGCGTGTGGATCATCGCGGCGAGCCTCGTCTGCCTCGGAGTGGTGCTCGTGGCCATGACGCGCGTCGACACGCTCTCGCACGGGGCGCGCGTCACGCTGGGCGTGCTCGGCGCGCTCGCGGTCGTAGGCGGGCCGCTGGGCGCCGTGCTCGGCTTTCAGCGTGCGATTGGCGACGAGACCTACCTGATGCTACGCAGCGACGGCGTACTGTTCTGCGATCGTGGCCGCGAGCGCTTCATCGGGTGGAGCGAGATCGACGACGTGCTCGTGGACGCGACGACCGGCTGCCTCTCACTCGTCTCGGTCGCCTACGGGACGCTGGCCTTGTCGGAGCGCTTCGGCGGCGTCGCCCCACGCGAGCTACGCGACCGCATCCTGACGATCCGCCGCCGTGCGCTGATGGGGCTCCTCCGGCCCGAGTAGCTCAGCTTGCAAGGGCGCCGCAACGGCGGCAGCGCCGCATCTTGCTGACACGCACGCCGAGGTAGATGCCGATGAAGCCGCCAGCCCCCGCACCCACGCTCGCCGTCGGCAGGTGCAGCGAGCCCACGATCACGCCTAGACCCAGCGTCACGCCAAAGACGGTAGCCCAAGTGCGCCAGTCCTTGAAGATGACGCGGTAGGCCTCGCGCAGCGGCGCCGGCTCGAGGTCGATGGCGGTCAGGACGCCGCACTTCGGGCAGTCGGGTGCTGAGTTCATCGACCGAGGATAGCCGGTTTCCGACCGGAGGCCAGCGTGCTAGGGTGTCGCGGGCAGGTCGCAGGGAGAACGCAATGGAAGCCTGGGTGGTCGCAATCGTGGTGCTGGTCGCCGTGCTCGTCGGAGCCACGATCCCGCTGCTCGTGCAGGCGCGCGCCACGCTCATGAGCGCGCAGCGGCTGATGGACGACACGCGACCCCGGCTCTCGCGCACACTCGACGAGCTGCACTCCACGACGCAACGGCTCAACGTCGCGGCCAGCACCCTCGACGGCCGCGGCCCGCAGGTCACGGCCTTCTTTGACGCGGTCGGTGCACTGACGGTGCAGGTCAATCAGCTCCGCGGCTCGGTGAAGCTGGCCTCGGCCGTGGGCGCGGCGATTGGCCCCGCGATCGCCGCGGCGCTCCAGGCCTTCCGCAACGCGCAGAGCGCCAACGACGAGACCGAAGAAGACGACGACGACACCAACGACGGCGGAGACCCCGCCACAAAGGGAGACGTATGAACGACAACGGCGGATACAGCGGTACTCAGGTCCTCTTGGCCTTCCTCGGCGGCGCCGCGGCGGGTGCCATCGTGGCGCTGCTCACAGCCCCGCACTCGGGCGCGGAGACGCGGGCGCTCCTGCGCGATGCGGCGCTTTCGGGTCGCAACAAGGCGGCGCGCATGCCAAAGGCGCTGCGCGGCGCGGTCGGTGCGGCACGCGAGGCCTTCAACGACGCCTTGGGTGAGGGTGCCAACGCCGAGCCGAGCTAGCGGCGTGCTGCGACTGGCGGTTGCGCTCACGGTCTGCGTCCTTGCCTCGGTCGGCGGCGCAGCGGAGCCACCGCTCGCGCGCGCGCAAGCGTTGGCCAAGCGCTGCCTGGAGCTTCAGGGCCAGGTCAAGCTGCTCGCCGCCAAGAAGACGGCGGACGAGGCGCTGGCGCTCGCCGAGAAGGCGCTCGGCAAGGACCACGCGGACCTCGTTCCATTCATCGACTCCGCGGCGCGGCTGTCGCAGTCGACCGGTGACTTGGCCACGGCGCGCCGGCTGTTCGCACGTACGCTGGCCATCGTCAAGCGCACGAAAGGTCTCGCGTCCGACGACGTCGCGCGCGCTCTCCAGATGGTCGGCCTCATTGACTGGCAGCGCGGCAGCTCCACGGTCGCCGAGCCGCTCCTGCTCGAGGGGCTGGCCATCTACGAGAAGAACCACGGCACCGACGACAGCATCTATGTCGCGAGCTACCTCGAGATGCTCGGCGCCTTCTATCGAGTGAAGTACGACCTCGGAAAGGCCGAGCGCGCGCACCTCCGCGTGCTGGCGATGCGCGAGAAGAAGTCCGGAAAGGACGCGACCGAGCTCGTCGGGCCCCTCTACAGCCTCGCCTGGGTCCACCTCACGCGCGGCGATCACGTGGGTGCGGAGCCCTACCTCCAGCGCATCATCGCGATCTACGACAAGCACCCCGAGCAGGCGGAGACGGCGACCGCGACGTTCCTCGATCAGCTCGCCGACACCTACGAGCGGCAGGCGCGGGTCAAGGACGCCGCGGTGCTCTGGGCTCGCTCGGAGGCGGTGCTGCTGCGGCTGCTGGCCAGCGCGGAGAAGGATCCCGGGCCCAATCGCTGGAAGCTGCCGTTCGCGCTGGAGTCGCTCGCGGCCCACTTCCAGCGGCGCAAGCTCCCCGAGAAGGCGCTGCCCTACCTCTATCGCTCGATGGCCGAGCGCGAGAGCCAAGGGAATCCGCTGTCACTCGTCGGTCCGTTGATGTCGATCGCCGCGGCAGAGGACGCCGCGGGTCGGCCCGCCAAGGCCATCCCGCTGTACGAGCGTGCGGGGATGCTCCAGAAGGCGGCCTTCGGTGGGGTCGCTGCGACGGGTCCGGATCTGATGATGGCGCGATCGCTCGAGCGGCTCGGAGACTTCCGACGCGCCAAGGCGGCGCTGGAGCGCGCGGTCAAGGAGTTCGAGCGCATGTACGGCGTTCGGCACCCGATGATCGGCGGACTGGTCGCCTCACTGTCGGCGGTCGCGTGGGCCGACGGGGACCCGAAGCGCGCGTATGAGCACCTGCGGCGCGCGATTGAGCTCGTGGAGCCCCAGATCGCGCTCGTGCTGGCGACCGGCCTCGAGGCCGACCGGCGCGCGTACCTCGACTCGGTCGCCTACCAGGTCGATCAGGTCGTGGCTGAGGCGCTCGCCTTCGGGACGCGCGAGCTCGCGGAGCTGACCCTCACCACCGTGCTGCGACGCAAGGGCCGGCTCTTGGACGCGATGGCGGACACGATGGGTCGCATTCGCGGGCGGCTCGCGACGAAGTCCGATCAGAAGCTGTTCGAGTCCCTCCAGGAAGCGCGTGGGCGGCTGTCCCGGCTGGTGCTTGCCGGCCCCGGGCAGGACGATCCGGCGGAGTATCAGCGGGAGGTCGCTGCGCTGGAGTCGCAGATCAAGGCGCTGGAGGTCGAGATCGGCGAACGCAACGCCGACTTCAAGACCGAGACGACGCCCGTCACCCCCGCCGCAGTGCGCGCCGCGCTGCCTCGGGACGGCGTGCTGATCGAGTTCATCTCGACCAAGAAGCTCTCGCCCAAGAATCGGCTGGAGCCGATGGACTCGCAGCCGCGCCGCTACGCCGCGATGGTCTTGGGGCCCGCGGGTCCGATCGGCACCCCGGTGGACCTGGGCGACGCCGAGCCGCTGGAGAAGCGCGTCGCGGAACTGCGGCTGGCGCTGTCGGATCCGTCGCACGATCCCAAAGCAGCGGCGCGGGCGCTGGATGAGGCGCTCATGCGGCCGATTCGCGCCCGCCTCGGGAGCTCGCGTCGGCTCTTTCTCTCGCCGGACGCCGCGCTGAACGTCGTGCCCTTTGGCGCGCTCATCGATGAGAACGGCCAATACCTCGTCCAGCGCTACGTGATGAGCTACGTCACCTCCGGTCGCGACCTGCTCCGCAAGCGCGCCAATGGCGGTCGCCATGGCGCCGTCATCATTGCCAACCCCGACTTCGACGGTGGCAATGCCCCCAAGGCGCCCGCGGGGCCGGAGCTCGCCTCCGCGTCGCGCCGCCGCTCACAGGGCTATGGCAGCCTCCGATGGTCCCCGCTCCCCGGGACGGCCGACGAGGTCAAGGCCATCGGCAAGGTGTTGCCCAAGGCCACGGCGCTCACGGGCAACGATGCGACGGAGGCGGCCCTCAAGGCCCTCCACGGCCCGCGCGTGCTGCACATCGCGACCCACGGTTTCTTCCTTCCGGACCCGAAGAACGCGGCCCAGCGCGAGGAGAACCCACTGCTTCGCTCGGGCCTGTGCCTCTCGGGCGCCAACGCGCTCCGAGGCGGCGGCGACGAGGACGGCGTGCTCACGGCACTGGAGGCGGCGGGCCTCGACCTCCAGGGCACGGCCCTCGTGGTGCTCTCGGCGTGCGAGTCCGGGCTCGGCGACGTCCGTGCCGGTGACGGCGTCTACGGCCTCTCGCGCGCGCTCGTGATCGCTGGCGCGGAGGGCCTCGTGCTCTCTCTCTGGCAGGTCGACGACACCGCCACGCGCGATCTCATGATTCGCTTCTATCGGCGGCTCGCAGCCAACGTCGATCGCGCCGACGCCCTCCGCGAGGCCCAGATCTCACTGCTGGCCTCCGAGGACCGCAGCCACCCGTACTACTGGGCCGCGTTCGTCCCGTCGGGACTCCCCGGAACGGTCTCCTTCGAGTAGTCTTCGCCGCCGTGCTGCTGCGCCCCGCCATGCTGTCCGACGTCCCAGCGATGCTCGCCATCTACAACCGAGAGGTGCTGACCTCGACGGCCACGATGGACACGGAGCCGATCCCGCCCGAGCGCTACGTCACCTGGTTCGAGTCGCACCCTGCCGGGCGCTATCCGGCGCTCGTGGCCGTCGAGCCCAGCCGCGGCACCATCGCGGGCTGGACCTGCGCGTCGCAGTGGTCGCCGCGCAAGGCGTATCTGCGGACCGCGGAAGACAGCGTCTACGTTCATGAGAGCTTTCGGGGACAAGGCCTCGGCGTGCAGCTCCTGACCGCGCTCCAGCAGACGACCTACGACCTCGGGATCCGCACGTTGATTGCGCGCATCGAGGAGAGCCGTGAGGCCAGCCAGCGCCTGCACGCACGCGTCGGATTTCAGCGCGCGGGCGTCCTTCGACGAGTGAGCGAGAAGTTCGGCCGAGTGCTCGACGTCGGACTCTGGGAGTGCCACCTAGACGGCGCTAACGGGGCGTGACGAGCGCCTTCTTGCCGTAGCCCATCAGCTCGGTGCGGCCGGTCTGGTGCAGCGCCTCACGCACGAGCGGCGCGTTCTCGGGCATCCAGTGCTGGAGCAGCGCCTTCTGCTTGCGCTTCTCGCGGAGCTTCTTCTCGACGAAGACGCGCGTCTGGCTCACGGGCTCGATCCCGGTCCACCACATGCAGGTCGCAGGCGTGCCCGGCGTGGGGATGAAGTCCTGGACCTGCTGCGGGCGCAGGCCGCGCTCGTGCACGAACGCACCGAGGTCGACCGCGCTGTCGAGATCGCAGCCGGGATGCGAGCTCACGAAGTAGGGGACGAGGTACTGCTCCTTGCCCGCGCGCTTCGATGCGTCGAGGAAGCGCCGCTCGAAGTCCAGGTACACGTCCACGCCGGGCTTCTTCATGAGGTAGAGCGTGTCCGCGTCCACGTGCTCCGGCGCGACCTTGAGGTGACCGCCGACGTGGTGCGCGGCCAGGTCGTCGATGTACTTCGGGTCCAGGTTGGCCAGATCCATGCGCACGCCGGACGCCACCAGCACCTTCTTGACGCCTGCCGTCTCGCGCACCGAGCGCATCAGGTCCCGCACCGGCGCGTGGTCGGTCACGAGCAGCTTGCAGATGGAGGGGTGGACGCACGATGGTCGCTTGCAGCGCGCTTCGGCCGCGGGATCTCCACACGTCATGCGGTACATGTTCGCCGTCGGACCTCCGAGGTCGGAGAGCGTCCCGGTCCACTCCGGGTGCTGCGTCAGCGCCTTCACCTCACGCAGCACGCTGGCCTCACTGCGCGACTGGATCGCCTTGCCCTGATGCTCGGTGATGGCGCAGAAGGTGC